>Ga0209652_1002185_pt1 | contig 15361 bp, 13 predicted proteins | sample SaaInl74LU_5_DNA_FD_184641 | JGI IMG/M metagenome (GOLD analysis project Ga0209652, IMG submission 184641) | Marine microbial communities from expanding oxygen minimum zones in the Saanich Inlet - ESP_74LU_5_DNA (SPAdes) (version 2) | ecosystem: Environmental > Aquatic > Marine > Intertidal zone...
GCGCAGCAAACAGCGGTATGATGTAGGTTACAGAAGCAGCAGTGACGGCGCTGGTCCATGCGATGAGTTGATTGAAGAGGATCAACGCGCCAGCTGTACCAAAGGCACCAAGAACGGCGACAGCCAGCGCCTGCCATCGGCCACGCATAACAAATTCGGCGAGGCCACGCATGGGTGAGCTTAGTCGTGTGAATCCGTGTAGGGCAGCAGCGCTAAGTAACGTGCGCGCTTGATGGCAGTTGCCAACTGACGCTGATACTTTGCTTTGGTGCCTGTAATACGGCTAGGTACAATCTTGCCGGTTTCGCTCACGTATTGCTTCAGGACTTCAAGATCTTTGTAATCGATCTCTTTGACGCCTTCGGCGGTGAAACGGCAGAACTTACGTCGACGGAAAAAACGTGACATGACTTATTCCTCGCTATCGTCTTGGGTGGAATCATCGCCATCGCTATCGTCGGCTACTTCAGCCGGCGCTTGCTCGCGCTTGTCATCAGCAGCTTGACGCTCCTGGTAACGGCTCTTGCGCTCACGATCTTCCTTTTCTGCCTTCATGATCAACGACTCATCAGTTACTGCCTCATCGCGGCGAATAACCAAATTACGGATCACGGCATCGTTGTAACGGAAAGTAGTAGTGAGCTCTTCCATCGCTTCGTTGGAAGCTTCAACGTTCATCATCACGTAGTGCGCTTTGTGCACTTTATTGATGTGGTAAGCCAACTGGCGGCGACCCCAATCTTCAAGACGATGAACCTGACCGCCATCTTTGGTGATGACGTTGGTATAACGCTCGATCATACCGGGGACTTGTTCGGACTGGTCTGGATGGACCATGAACACAACTTCGTAGTGTCGCACTCGCGTACTCCTTACGGGTTAATGCCACCCTCATATTGGTGTGGCAAGGAGAGTAGGCCGTTTAGGGCCCGTCTAATTTTCAGAGGCGCGGAGTCTACAGCGCTATCCTTAAAACTGCAATGGGAGGCCGCCGCCCCCCTAACTAGCAAACTTGAAGGTCGAAGTCGGCCCACAAGACACAACACAAGGGTCGGCCAGACAAATGCGCACTGCAGCTTGGTCGCTTCAAGCAACGGCGTGGTAGAGCGCTCACCACTGCAATAAAGCGGTACAATCAAGCGCCCTACTGACGCGAACGAACCAAGCCAAAGCGGCACAACCTGCCAGAAGTCATCGGCGCTGCCGGACAACCTCAAAAAGACAGACGCCCGTCGCCACCGACACATTGAGGCTTTCGACACTGCCGACCATGGGCAATTTTACCAAATAATCACACGCCTCCATGGTCAGACGTCGCATGCCCTCGCCCTCCGCACCCATAATCAATACGGTAGGACCGGTGAAATCTCGCTCATACAATAAATCATGGGCCTCACCTGTAGTGCCAACAATCCATAAACCCGCATCTTTGAGCGCGGCCAAGGTGCGCGCCAAATTGGTGACCCGTGCAAAATGTACCGACTCTGCCGCACCGCAGGCCACCTTCCGTACCACTGGCGTCAAATCGGCGCTTTTATTCTTGGGCACCACAACCGCAGTGACCCCTGCGGCGTCAGCGGAGCGCAAACACGCACCTAAATTATGCGGGTCCGTGACGCCGTCCAGTACCAATACGAGGGGGTTCTCCGCCGCGCGCACCAGGCTCAGCAGCCCAGTATCGTCGAGTTCGTTCTGCTCCTCGCCCGGCAGGGCCTCTGCCACCACACCCTGGTGACGCCCGTCGGCACGCCCGTCGAGCTCGACACGGGGCACGCGTTGCAAGGCAACCCCCTGGTTACGCGCGAGTGATTCTAAGGCGTTCATACGCTTATCGCGCCGACCCTCTTGCAGCAACACCCGCTGAACGCGCTCGGGGCTGCGCTTTAGCAGGCTTTCAACCGCATGAAATCCAAATACTTGTTCCAAAAGTTCACTCTACTGTCTTGATATAGGGTTGTGGCCCGTAAAAACTGACGACATTGCGCTGCTATGAGCGGCGTTTAGGCGGCTTGCCCTTCTTAGATGCGGGCGATTTACCAGAAGAACGCTTGCCGGCACCCGCTTTTTTGTCCCCATGCTTACTCGCTGCGCCCGCTTTTACCGCACACGACTTAGCATCCCGAGCCGGCGGCGCAACCTCGCCGCTGCCCCCGCGCTGCCGACCGCGACCGCCACCCTTTTTATCGGCGGCAGGCGCAACGTCCGCCGCATCACGGTCACTGACCGTATCGTCGCGGCGCGGCTCATCAAGCTCGAGATCGATCTTGCGCTCGTCCAAATCAACCCGCGCAACCTTCACCGTGACACTACCGCCCAACTGGAAGGTTCTGCGCGTGCGCTCACCCACTAGGCGCTGTTTGGCCTGATCATAATGGTAGTAGTCGCCTGGCAGTGCCGAAATATGCACCAAGCCTTCTATGTAAAGGTCTATCAGCTCAACAAAAATACCAAAGCTAGTCACCGAGGCGATAACACCGTGATATACCTCACCGACTTTATCGCGCAGATACTCACACTTAAGCCACGCCTCCACCTCGCGGGTAGCCTCATCAGCACGCCGCTCTGTCATGGAGCAGCTTTCGCCGAACTGCGCCATCTCTTGATGCTGGTAGGGATAAATGACCGATTTCTCTATCGACGTCACACCCGGCACACGGCGGACATGCGGCGTGTCTGTGGGCGAATGGATCAAATGACGCAAAGCCCGGTGTACTAGCAAATCGGGATAGCGCCGAATCGGCGATGTGAAATGGGTATAAGCAGGATAATGCAGACCAAAGTGGCCGGCATTGTCCGGGCTATACACCGCCTGACTCAGCGAGCGCAGCATCATCGTCTGAATAATCGGCGCGTCTTCACGGCCCTCTATTTGCGACAGCACCTGCTGGTAATTGGCGGGCGTCGGCGCTTCGCCGCCGGGTAAATCTAGCGCCAGTTCACCGAGGAACTTGCGCAGATTTTCTAGTCGTGACGCGGTCGGGCCCTCGTGAACCCGGAATAAGGCGGGCAAATCGACCGACTCTAAGAACTGTGCCGTGGCGACGTTGGCCATAAGCATGCACTCTTCAATGATCTTATGCGCATCGTTGCGTACCACCGGTATGATGGCCTCGATTTTGCGCGCCTCATTGAAAATGATCCGCGTCTCAACGGTTTCAAAGTCAATGGCACCGCGCCGATCCCTCGCACCGCGCAGCACCGTATAAAGCTGATGCAAACGCATGATGTCATCGATTCGCTCGCCGTCGACGGCCTTATCCCAGCCCTCGGCGAGCACCTCGCCGACTTGCGTGTAAGTAAGGCGCGCATGGGAATAAATCAGCCCCTCATAAAACTGGTAGTCAAGCAGGTCGCCGCGGTCACTGATCTGCAATTCACAGACCATGGCCAAGCGGTCAACCTGTGGCTTTAATGAGCAGAGGCCATTCGAGAGCACCTCGGGGAACATGGGCACTACGCGCTCGGGGAAATACACCGAATTACCGCGCTCTATGGCTTCTTTATCTAATGCAGAATCCACTGGCACGTAGTGTGAAACATCGGCAATAGCGACCCACAAGCGAAACCCGCGACCCTCACGTTCGCAGTACACCGCGTCGTCAAAATCGCGCGCGTCTTCGCCGTCAATCGTCACAAACGTTTTGTCTCTGAGATCGACGCGGCCAACTTTATCCTGCTCATCGGGCTCATCGCGCAAGGTTGCCGCTTCCGCAAGCACCGCATCGGGCCATTCACAGGGAATGCCGTGTGCGCGAATAGCAATATCAATTTCTAAGCCGGGGTCTAAATGGTCACCTAAGATTTCAGTGACCTCACCTTTGGCGCCCAAAACCTTTGTCGGGTAGTCGGTAATATGCACCGAGACCACCTGGCCATTTTTTGCGCCGCCTTTTTTATTGGGCGGGATCAAAATATGCTGACTGATGCGGTTGTTGTGGGGCAGTAAATAACCGATACCGCTCTCTTCCATGTAACGACCGACGATATCGGTATGGGCACGCGACAAAATCTCAACCAGCTTGCCCTCTGGGCGGCCGCGGCTGTCAAAACCCACCGTCGCAGCCAGTACAACGTCACCGTCGAACACCTGCTGCATTTGCCGATTGGATAGGTAGAGATCGTCACCGCCCTCTTCCGGCTTAGCAAAGCCATAACCTTCGCGGTGACCGATCACTTTGCAGCGGCGCATTTCCATGCGTGCTGCCAGCGCAAACAACCCGCGCCGATTGATCATGATTTGTCCATCGCGCTGCATCGCACCCAACCGGCGCCGCAGCGCTTCAAGCGGCGTATCGTCGGTCAGATTCAGGGTATTAGCGATGGCGCTGAAATCGAGCGGAGCCTCAGCCTCGGCCATCAACTCGAGGATCACCTCACGACTGGGGATGGGGTTTTCGTATTTCGCCGCTTCCCGCTCGGCGTGCGGGTCGATGGGCATATTGGATTTGGGCGCACTAGAGGCGGCACCACGTTCCGCGCTGCCTTTGTGCTTGTTTCTGCCCTTTTGGGTGTTGCGGCCTTTCTTATCGGTCAAATCTGTTCCTCTGGGGACGTTAGGTGCCCCCATCTATAAATATAAAACCAGTATACGCGCTAGCCACTCAGAAGTACCCAGCGCAATAGCATCGATACGAGGCCCAAAGACAAAACGCTGACAGTCCATAATCCGACAAACCAAAGCAGCCGGCTTCGCCAGCCTCCAGAGCCTTCTGCCTGCGTCGTGCCGTGGCGCCGATCTGTATCTGAGATGTTCTCGTCCTTGCGCTCAGTGATAACCCGCACCATTGTTTTTCAGCTTGCCGCGAAATACCCAATAGGAGTAACCGGTATAACCTAGGATTAAAGGCAACATAACCAGCGCACCAACCAACATAAACAGCAAGCTTTCGTCGGGCGCAGCCGCCTGATGAATTGTCACTGCGCGGGGCACGATCCAAGGCGTGAGCCCGACACCCAAGCCGATGAAGCCGAGACCGAGCAACACGATAGTTGCGGGGTAGATCACCGCGTCTTGGCGCCGGTACAAGCCCCTTGCAATCAAAGCGGTCGCAAGCGCTGTAAGCAGCGGCACGGGCGCAACGAAGTACATATTAGGCACAGTAAACCAGCGATCGAAAATTTCGGGGGATAAGAAGGGCGTCCAAATACTGACAATGGCCACAAAACACAGCGTAGCGAGTGCAAAACGCTTGGCCAGTGCATAGGCCCTGAGCCGCAAGCCACCCTCGGTCTTAAGGATTAACCAGCCGGCGCCGAGCAATGCGTAACCGCAGCATAGCGCCACACCGGTCATTACCGTGAAGGGTGTCAGCCAATCCCACCAGCCTCCCGCGTAGGCCCGACCCTGAACCTCGATGCCCTGCACAAACGTACCCAGTACAATGCCCTGCATAAATGTTGCTACCAGCGAGCCAAAGGTGAAACTCACGTCCCAAATGGGTTTGTGGCGCGGGTCTCGCCATCGATACTCAAAGGCAACGCCGCGAAACACGAGCGCTAATAGCATTATGATAAATGGCGCATATAACGCGGGCATCACGATGGCATATGCCAAGGGAAACGCAGCAAATAGCCCGCCGCCGCCCAGCACCAACCAGGTTTCATTGCCATCCCACACAGGGGCAACGCTATTCATCGCTGTGCCACGATCTTGCTCAGAGTCGAGCATCGGAAAAACAATGCCAATACCTAAGTCAAATCCATCCAAAGCGACGTAAATAAAAATACCTAGGGCCAATAGCCCAGCCCAAATAGTGGGTAGATCTAAACTCATGCGCCCTCCTCGATTTGCTGTGTTGCAGTGCGCGAAGACAGCTCAAGCGCGGCCACAGGGGTTGTGCCCGCGGCACGCTGTGGTACACCCGTCTCGATATCGCCACCATCAGGCCGAGCTCGGAACATCCTGAAGATGTAAACAGTCCCCGCACCGAACAATAAAAAATACACCACGATAAACGCTATCAATGAAGCGGCGACCGCGGGCGCATCGACAGGCGCGAGGGAGTCGCTCGTACGCAACAAGCCGTAAACCGTATAAGGCTGCCGACCTACTTCAGTGACGACCCAACCACACAATACTGCCACGAACCCTGAAGGCCCCATCAGCACTGCAAATCGGTGTAATAGCGGCGCATCATACAACCGCCCTCGCCAACGCAGCCAAAGCGAGACCAGACCAACGGCAGCCATTAGCGTGCCGATTAGAATCATGACTCGAAAGGCCCAAAAAACCACCACAACCGGGGGTCTATCGGCGGCCGGTACATCTTTAAGCCCCGGTGTCTCACCATCGAGCGAATGCGTCAGCACTAGCGCCGAGGCCTTGGGAATACCAATTTCAAATAGATTCTCGGCCCGCTCTTGATCGGGCCAAGCCGCTATTAAAAACGCCGCGCCTTTTTGACGATGCCAATGGCCCTCCATCGCGGCAACTTTAACGGGCTGATGCGCCAGTGTATTCAGGCCGTGTGCGTCACCCGCCATAATCTGGATGGGCGCCACAAAGGTCGCCATCCACATCGCCATTGAAAACATTTTCCGGGCGTCGGCGTCGGTGCGATCACGGAGCAAATGGTAGGCACCAACACCACCAACAACAAACGCCGTCGTTAAGTAGGCCCCCAATGTCATATGGACAAAGCGGTAAGGAAAGCTGGGATTAAAGATAACCGCGAGCCAGTCTTCAGGGACGAATTGGCCTAGTTCATTGACGCCGTAGCCGGCCGGTGTTTGCATCCAGCTATTCACTGACAGAATCCACGTTGCCGACAGCAGTGTGCCAAAAGCCACCATCGCCGTAGCCGTAAAGTGCAGCCCTTTACCGACGCGACTCATGCCAAACAACATAATGCCCAAGAAGCCCGCCTCGAGGAAAAAGGCAGACAACACTTCATAGGCGAGCAGCGGCCCAATAACCGGACCAGCCTTATCAGAGAAGACGCTCCAGTTGGTGCCAAACTGATAGGACATCACCAATCCCGAAACCACGCCCATACCAAAAGCCACCGCAAAAATCTTGAGCCAATATTTATAGAGGCGCAGATAAACCGGTTGATTAGTTTTTAACCAAAGCGCTTCAAGCACGAATAAGTAGCTGGCCAGACCTATCGAAAACGAGGGGAAAATAATGTGAAAAGACACTGTGAATGCAAACTGAAACCGCGCCAGCATCTCCGCATCAAAAAAAGAAACCACGTAAACCTCCGAGGACTATAAAGTGGTATTTAAGATACCTTAATAAGTATTGCTTATAAAAACAATATCTGGCGTAATACTTTTCTTTCGCACAGATTGCGAGGACACCCTTATTAGACTCACCGCTTATACCAATTATTCGTTGCGAACGCTGATGTATTGCGCGCTGCATCCCGGCCAAATTGTGCGCATCGAAGACATCGCAAATGCATTTGGTATATCAAAAGCACATCTACTCAAATCAGCGCGGCAGCTCGGTCATATGGGCTACTTAAATACGATTCGCGGCCGCAGCGGCGGTGTACAGCTGGGCATGGCACCGGAGCGCATTGTGATTGGCGCTGTTGTCCGCGTCCTCGAAGGCGACAGCGAAGTGGTTGAGTGCTTTAACCCCAGTACCAACACTTGTCCGCTAATTGGTGAGTGTAAGTTAACAGGCCTATTCCACCGCGGGCTTGAAGCGTTCCTAAGCGAGCTCGACAAGGTGACCTTAGCCGACATTACGCGAGAAGGTGACGCACTGCGCGACCGCTTACCAACACTGGTACTCGGGTAGCGCTAAAGCCTCGCCACCATTGACAACGGCATGTAATGGCTTTAGTCTGCGCGCCCTCTGGATTATCAGAGATTTCCCCCTGCCCAGGTGGTGAAATTGGTAGACACGCCAGCTTCAGGTGCTGGTGCTCGCAAGGGCGTGGAGGTTCAAGTCCTCTCCTGGGCACCAATTATTAAAAGAAAGCCAAAAAAACAACGGCTTAGCGACTCCCGCGCTAATAGACACTAGTCTTAACCTCAAGTGGAAGCGGCCAGTTCTAAAAGCAAAGACTCCAAATACATCAACCGCACTGGCGATTCCATCCGGTATCAGCAGGCATGCTCCCATATCGCTCAAGCACATAGCCCGTAAGCGACTGTAGACGCGTTATGGAGCCCACTCCCAATAATTACCTGTGACGCACTTGCCAAGCGCCTTGGCGCATCTGCCTAGCGCGCGCACCCATGATTGGCGATAGGCTGTTGAATCTGAGTTCAATCAATGGATGACACGGCATGCCTAAAACAATACATTTTCAATCGTTCAAACAGCGGCTTCCCGAGGTCACTGGTAAAGTCTTTGTGATCACGGGAACAACCAGTGGCACAGGCTGGGTCGCGGCTCGCACGGTGGCCGAACTCGGCGGCGAAGCCGTCTTGCTGAACCGGCCCTCAGAACGGGTTGATGCCATGCTACAGTCGCTGAAAGAGGCTGTACCTGGTGGGAAATTTGTCACTGTCGACTGCGACCTGCAGAGCTTCAACAGTGTACGCGGGGCCGCCAATGACATTAAGCAACGCTATGACGCTATCTACTGCCTTGCAAATAACGCGGGCATCATGGCTACGCCGGATGAAGCAACCGTGGATGGCTATGACACGCAGATGCAAACCAACCATCTGAGCCACTTTTTGCTTACGGCAGAGCTACTTCCACTGCTTGAGGTAACTGCGCACTCCCTTGGGGATGCTCGCATTGTTAACCACAGCAGTTTTGGGCGCCTGCATACGCCCAATGATCGGCTCGAGGAAGCGTACTTCCATAAGAATGGTGGCAACCTTGGTGGTAACGACGTTGGTTTCATGCGCGGCGGCTGCTTCTATCGTTACTTTCAAACCAAGCTCGCCAACTCCGTTTTTAGCTACGCGCTCGCGGAGAAGCTGAAAGCGAGCAACTCGAAAGTGCGCGCCATTTGCGCCCATCCCGGCAGCGCCGATACTAATTTAGTTAATCAAATGCAGGTTGGATTCTTCCTGAAACTGATGATGGCCGCCATGGCTCCAATGATTTCGCAAACCGCTGAAGACGGTGCTATGGGACTGATCACTGGCATGATGGCCACCGACGCCCAATCCGGGGTGATGTACGGACCCAAGAACAATGGCACCAAAGGCAAGGCGGTTGCGGTGCCCGCGAAACCCTTTGAAACTGACTCGTCGAGCATCGACATGCTGTGGCGCACAAGTGAGGCCGCAACCCAAAGCCGCCTATTGACCTAGGACGATTCGCGTCAGGGTCCGGAGGTGGCAGGATTAGGAGTGCCAATGTCCCAATTTCAAATCGAGCGATTCTGGCAGGTAATTTTAGAGAAGCTTAACTTACGCCCTGAATCACTAGCACGCAGAGCAGGCCTGCCGATAGGCATCTTCACGCCCAGTACCGTGATGGTGGATGTCGAGGCCTGGGCGTCACTGTGGGACGCGCTTGAGGCCGAAGTTAATGCGCCCGATCTTCCGCTTCAACTCAGTCGCCTCGTGACGCTGGACATGTTTGACCCCGCACTGTTCGCGGCGCTGTGTTCTGTAGATCTTCAGCAAGCAGCGACAAGACTCCGGCGATACAAACGCCTCATGGGGCCTTGTCGATTGCAGCTTGATGAGGATCGCGGGTTCGCGATTGGCTGTCAGGTCGAAGGCCTGCCTATACCGCCGCGACTGTGGGGCATTTCTGAACTAGTAATATGGGTGGCATTAGCGCGTCACATGACCCGGCACGCCATAACGCCAACGCAGGTCATGGTGCCGGTCAATATTGAAGCGCCGGATATATTGGCAGGATTTTTTGGCGTTGCCGTGACGCGAGGTTCAGATTACCGGGTAGTGTTCAGCGCTGAAGATGCCAAACGGCCTTTTGTGACGACTGACGCGTCGATGTGGGCATTTTTTGAACCGGCACTCGAGCGTCGGCTGGCAGAGTGTGACGCACGCGCTTCAATGCGCGAGCGTGTAAGTGCGGCGCTTTTTGAACTGCTCCCATGCGGCCGTAGTGAGCTCGGAGATGTTGCTACGACACTCGGTGCGAGCACACGAACAATACAGCGGCGCCTAGGGAATGAGGGCCACAGCTATCGTCAGGTGCTGGACGCAACACGCGCACGACTGGCGAGGCACTATCTCACCCGCACACAACTGACAACTGCCGAGGTTGCATTCCTGATTGGCTACGAAGATCCAAACTCACTCTATCCAGCGTTTCGGGCATGGACAGGGACGACGCCCCAAGCGGTCCGCGGTGAAGCGCACTATTCAGATTCGGTCGAGGCGGTTTAAGTTAAAAACGCGACAAGTGGCGTGCGATGGCCAATTGCCCCTATTCCTGGGGTGGCCTCACAGCCTCTATGGTGGGCAATTGCATGTCCATGCTCACCAGCTCAGCCGGTGCTTAGGGCGCGAAGCCGCTCAAGGCGCCTCACCCCGTCGAAACCATTAACGCTATGGAAATCGGTTTTGCCCTCGCACTTTAAAAGCACCTGAAGCAGCGCCGCGATGGGCTGACTTCCCGCGCAGCGCGATATACCCCACCCAAAAAAGTGCGCCAACAGAGGGCCCTCGATCTGGGTTGCCGGCAAGCGCGCGAATCTACACCCCTGATTCAATGCATTTTCCGTAGAGCAAATGTCCTGGCTATGCTAAAAAGCAGCTGGTCTGCAGACCTGCAGCCAACAACCGATTCACGAAAAACACACAAGGATAAGAATATGCATCATATCGGAAAATGGGCGTTTGTTATCGGCTTACTGGCCGCCATTGTGATTGCCGCAATGTCCAAGGGTGGCATGCCCGTCTGGGCGGTTTTATCGCTGCTTGTTTTAGGCCTAGTTGTCGGCGCACTCAACATTACTGAAGACGAGGCACCTTCCTACTTGATAGCCACAATAGCTTTTATGGTTGGCTTGCGAGTACTGGCAGACATGTTTGCAAACGTTGAGATTGGCGTACCATTTTTGGGCCCGTTCTTTGTCATGATAACGGTGTTTGTAGCGCCATCGGCGGTGATCGTCGCTTTAAAGGTCATGTTCGACAAAGCAAAAGACAAATGAACTAATAACTGCTTACTCGCTGACGACGGAATCTTGTTGTCTGTGAGTAAGCAGGCTCACGCTAACTAAAGACCCTACTGATCGCTTCGCCGAGTGACCTTCTAGACTCGAACATTGAGCACACCTACCACACTGGCACTCGGCTCAAAACTGCCAGGTCAATTCCATCCCATAGCTGCGCGGATCGCCCCACTGATTCACAGTGAATACACGTAGATTAGATGCAGCCACCGTATATTCAACATCGGTAAGATTTTCAGCCCAGACCGATAGGCTTAACCCCTCCGCGTGGTCCGCGCCAATATCGGAAAGGGTTAGTCGCGCATTCAGCAAACCGTAGCTTGCAATGTTGGTCGTTGGATCATTGATGACACCCACGAAATGGTCATCAAGCCAGCGATAATCCAGCCGCATCCGCGCGTCGCCAATGGGCAACCCTTTGAACGTATAAACCAACGCTGCGTTGATATTGTGCGCAGGTGAATAAGGGAATTTACGCTGAGTACTAAAATCTACCAAATCGCCCGAAGCTGGTTCGCGGTCCAGGTACTCGGCATAACGCGCTTTTAAATAGCTGTAATTCAGCAATAACTCAAGATTTGGAATTGGCGCCGAAAGTAGTTCTAGCTCAACCCCTGAGATACTCGCAGCACCGGCGTTGTTTACGGCAATCCCAAGCACCGATGGCACAAAAGTATTCACTTGTATATCGTTATAGTCGTTATAAAAAGCGGCCGCATTGAACTGCAGTCGATCGTCAAACAGCCGCATTTTTAGGCCCAGCTCCCAAACGTCGATAGTCTCTTGATCAAAGCCCAAAATGAATGAATCGTTGGTGTCAGCCACCCCATTGATACCGCCACTTTTGTATCCGGAGCTGTACTTTGCATAGCTGTTAATCGCGTCCGACCAACGATAGGTCACTCCCAGCATCGAGGTAACTTCTGACCAGCTATCTGCATGCTCTAATGGCAGTAAATCCGTGGGACCAATGGCGCCGCCTGGAATTGCACTACTGGCAGGCATGCCGCTCGCCGTAAGCGGCATGCCATCGGCATCGCGCAGACAAACACATGCGCTTTGGCTCGCGGGCCCAGCGTTAATATAGCTAGACCACGACTGCATCAGCCGCGTCATTTCTTTAACATCACGCGTCCAACGTAATTCCGCTGTGAATTCAAATTTTTGGTCATAAACTTGGGGAGACCAACTCGCGTGCGCGTACCCGGCATAAGATTTAGCGTCAGCGCCGCGGCTGTCGTAATTGTAATTATCTTTGCCAAACTGAAAAATCCACCTAGGGTTATAGGTAGACCATGACTCCTCGTAATAGGACAAACCGGCCGCATACTTCACTGAGTCAGTAACACCCACCAGTCTCAACTCTTGAGAGCGTTGCTCGAAATCGTTATCGAGAATAAAGCGAAACATATCAGCACCGGTCCCGTCAAAATCCGAAGTACTTCGCGTCTCTAAACGTCTGACGGCACTTATTGACTGAAAATTCACATTCCCTAAAAACGGATTTAACCCAAGGTCGTAATCAACATTTACTGAATGCCCAACAATCTGCACGTCGCTGCGTTTTGCGTTATCTAATGTGGCTGATCGGGGTCGCTGGCCGCCGCGCTCAAACCGAGTCAGCATCGTTGGACGTTGATCGACCTTGAATTTGTCATAGGCGTATACCAACCCGAGGCGATCAGTCACATCTAGCGCTGAAGTTAAGCGCGCCCCCCCCACTGGTCTCTATTATCGAAATCTTTTAGACCTTCGGCATCGTTGCTAAAGAACCAGTCACGAACTCGGCTGATATACGCTATTTTTGTGCTGCTTTGACCGGCTGCCACGCCAACTTTACCTATCGCGGGCAGGTCTATACTACTGCGCAAGGTGCGAAGATCGGCATTACCCGCGCCCAATGTTAAGTAACCGCTGAACTCTCCGGAGGGCTTCGCCGTAATGATATTAATGGCCCCAGCAACCGTATTGCGACCATAAAGCGTTCCTTGGGGGCCTCGGAGTATCTCCATCCTTTCAATATCGATGCCATCAAAAATTGCACCGGATGTTTTAGAAATCGGTACGCCATTCAAATAGAGGCCGACCGCGGTATCACGAGATAAATTGTTACTGGTCAGCCCCGAGCCGCGAATGCTGATAGCTGCATTCACCGACCCACCAACGGTGGGCTGAACCAATAAATTCGGGACATGACCCGTCATACCGGCGATATCGGTTACGCCCATCGCTGTTAACGTATCGGTGTCAAAAACGCTGATTGCAATAGGGACTTCTTGTGCGCTTTCCTCGTGCATCTGCGCAGTCACTACAAACTCTTCCAGCACACCCACAGTCGTGCCTTGCGCACTAACACTGGGATGCTGACAGAGCATCAAAGCACTTAAAAATTGTAAGAATCTACGATTCACAATAAAACATTCATAAGGGCTGCATACACTGCGATTCGAAGAGTGAGGTCATGAACACTCAGCTGCAAAGTACCTTTCAAAAAAGCTATTTGCACTGACTTAAACCGACGCATCCGCGTATTCGCCAAGCGAGGACTAAAAACAATTAGCAGAGAAACTTAAGGCTTATCTAAACCAATCATCTCGCGCCCTAGATTAATGACAAGGGAGCCGTTAACGAGCGCAATATCAGATCAAAACAGGCTATTGCTCCCGAACGAGCAGGCCGCAGGCAACGGCAACATTGTTGGGTGCAACATGGGTGTAGCAGTAATCCAGTGTATTGGCATCAACAATTGTTCCACTGTATGAGCCATCGGAGTCTGTCATCACGAATCGATTTTCATCCACTGAAATGGCACCAATAAAGCCTTCTTTCACCTTGAGGGATGCCAATTCGCCCCAGAATATGCGGCCGTCTTGCCCTGTAATCTGAAATACAAATTTCGAGGTGTGCTGCACGCCGATATCATTGCTATCGGTGGGTAATGAGCTTTTTGGCTTATCAATCGTCAGGGGAGAAAGCGACCCTGTAACAAATTCTGTGTAACTGCCATTTAGTTGATATGTTTCTCGAGACGATCCTCGAACTCGATAATAAAACGACTCATTGCCTGACGCCAATTTTGAATTGGCATTGACCACTTCTTCGACGCCTCCTTGATGGCTAGATAAACCATCTTTTTGGCCGAGTCATCGCTAGGGAATATCTTGCGCTTCTTGATGGCCTTGCGAATGACGCTGTTGAGGGACTCAATGGCGTTGGTTGTATAGATCGCTTTGCGAATATCCTCGGGGTACGCAAACAGCGTGTTCAGGTTCTGCCAGTGCGTGCGCCAGGACTTGGCTATTTGAGGATATTGACCATCCCATACCTCAGCAAAACGGTCCAATTCAAGCAATGCCTCATCCTCGGTGCTAGAGCGATAGACACGCTTTAAATCCGCCGTGACGGCCTTATAGTCCTTCCAAGACACATACTTCAGCGAGTTGCGCACCATGTGCACGATGCATAACTGGATATGTGTCTGTGGGTAGACCGTATTGATTGCATCAGGGAAACCTTTGAGGCCGTCGACGCAAGCAATCAGGATGTCTTCCACACCGCGCTGTTGCAGTTCTGTGAGTACGCCTAGCCAGAACTTGGCCCCTTCGTTCTCGGCGATCCACATGCCCATGAGCTCTTTGTGGCCTTCGGTATTGATGCCGAGAGCAAGAAAGATCGACTTGTTAATTACACGCTTATCCTGACGTACCTTAACGACAATGCAGTCCAAGTAAACGATGGGATAAATTGGATCTAGCGGACGAGACTGCCATTCGATGACTTGCTCTATAACCGCATTTGTTACACGAGAAATGAGCGTTGGCGAGATCTCAGCACCGTACCACTCATCGAAGGCTGCAACGATCTCACGCGTGCTCATGCCCTGCGCGTAGAGCCACAAAATCTTATCGTCCATCGATGTAAAACGTGATTGGTGTTTCTTGACTAACTGAGGCTCAAACGAGCCGTTACGATCACGCGGAGTGTCGAGATCAAACTCGCCGTCTTCGGTTTTAATGCGCTTGCTAGTTTTGCCGTTGCGGCTATTACCCGAGGAGGACTTCTGGTGTCGCTCATAGCCAAGATGCTCATCCATCTCGGCGTTAAGCGCCGCCTCGACGGTAATCTTCTTGAGCATCTGGCTAAACTGATTGAGATCCTCAGGGGTTTTAATACCTTTGGCCGCCTCCTTGGCGAAAGCTTCAAGTTCTTTTTTGTTCATTTGCATCTGCCTATCCTTAACTCTGGGTAGAGTATTGGTTGATAAGCAGTTACACAAAATTAGTTACAGACTC
>Ga0209652_1002186_pt1 | contig 15361 bp, 11 predicted proteins | sample SaaInl74LU_5_DNA_FD_184641 | JGI IMG/M metagenome (GOLD analysis project Ga0209652, IMG submission 184641) | Marine microbial communities from expanding oxygen minimum zones in the Saanich Inlet - ESP_74LU_5_DNA (SPAdes) (version 2) | ecosystem: Environmental > Aquatic > Marine > Intertidal zone...
GATATGATATATCGGGCTGCACAACATTGGCTGTTTCCTATTATTGTCGAGCTGTGTCGAGGACAGTATTTGCTTGGGGCGGCAGGTGCAATAGGAGCCTCGCAGCTATTTGACTTATCAATAGAACATCAAGCAACAAACATATCTCCTATACTTATACACAAAATTAATACTACCTAAACGGCTGCTAATACACTACATGAAAACATTTTCGCCCATGAAGGTCGACTCATCATTTGCACGTGTACCGAATGCCGTGGTGACGTCTTCAGTGTAGGCCGACAAGTTATCGAATGCAGTAAAAGTGTCATCGTACGAGTTTTCATCATTGTATTGTTCCTGTTTTGTTTCTTCCTTGGGTTTAGCAGGAGTGCGAGATTGGAACTTACGAGATTCAATGGCATCTTGGTTGACAGTGTCTTCTTCGACTGTATCTTCTTTGACAGTTCCGAGGCCAACGTAGGCGTCGATATCAACAGTTTTTGTGCCTACTGTAAAATCTCCGACTGTGTAAGTGCCAACCGTTTCAGTCCCAACGGTATACGTTCCAACTGTGTAAGACGCATCTTCTAAATCATGTTCATGAAATTCAGATGCATGTTTACTTTGATGAGTAACAGAGTGCCCTAGCCCTAGCCCTAGCTCAAGTTCGTTCCTCACATTGTCCACCACCTCTTTCAAGACGCTTTCTACATTCTTGTCGACAGTGTTCCTTGAGATTTTCTTGTTAGATTCTTGCTTAGGCTTGAATTCCGACATGGCCTCTTCCTTGCCCTCGCAGGTCAAAATATTTCCGCAAGCAAATCCTTGCAAAACATTATCCAGGATACATGTACTTTCATTGGAAGCGTGCTCGAAAGATGATGCTTTGATCTCGCATTCTGTAAATTCATCAGCAGCAATCCCTTCATCTGAATGTAGATCATCCTCTACCCGCTCTACTTCACAGAATTCCTCCCGACTGTCTTCACAGGTTTCTTCAGTTCCAAGTAAAACCAGTGGTTTTTCAACATCATGGCGACCTTCTTCTACCAAAACAGTATTGTTGATGACGTTGGACTGTTCTGTCCCCTTGACCTGTACCTGTACACGGACGTTAAGCTTCGCTCCGTGTGCAGATGATCGTAGCTGAAAGCTGTCCAAAACCATTGGATGATCGGGTTGTTTAGGCTCTTCCTTCGTCTTCCTCTTTAAGAGTGAAAACAGCTTGAACCTTTTCTTTTGTGTAGGCTGCTCTGCTGGGATATCTTTTACAGGAAGAGTCAATATTTGATCCTCCCTAGACGGATCAATATCAAGGGTAGTCACTGCCAATGGAAAGCTTTCCTCGCCTTTCGTTAACCCTAGCAATATAAGAACCTCGTTTGACGTTGATTTTTTGTTCGGAACATTGTGTGAGAATTCAGCGGCAGTACATGCCCTCTGATCGTCGCCCCACATAGCGGTTGTATCGACTGCATGGGTTCGCATGAGTGGCTTGCTTGTTATCTGCGTGTTTCCAGCGACGCCCTTCATTGTAAGAGGGATTCCTTCATTGTTTGCGATGAAAGACGCGTAGAGCTTCACATCATCTACTCCATTGTTGGTGAGTGCTTCTTCGCCAGATATGTTGAGATTTGTACAGCTTATCAAAGATACCTTCACGTCATAAGCCTCAAACTGACTCTTCTTTGATCGAAGTTTGGACAGCATGGTTGCAACCTCTCTCTATCTCTCTCTCTGTTGTTATGTGTAGTTGTTGCTCAGCGGAACGGTAAGCACCTTTTGACCTTTTTCATGGGCAGTTTCAGTCAGCGATGCGAATAGGGCGAAGTGTTTTTTTCGTAAAATTGCGATAGTGTGCAAAAGGCGAAGTTCCTAAGTACGCTCCTCTCACCATTCGTCAAGAAACCTCCTACCTACTTACCTACCATCCTTGACACTTGCTTACACACTCTCATCAAGGGAATAAATAACCTAAAAACTCTACTTACTCGCTCGCCTTGCAGGATCGCATACTTAGTTGTTTACTCTTGTTATATACACTTAAAAACATTTATTTCATCTTGTTCACGATTCCGCAAAAATTACCATGGCACATAAGAGCTGCTTCTAGACGGCTCTTCGTCCTCGTCAAATGTATCCTTCGACTGTGATTTAATTTGTTGAATATCTGCACATTCCTGTTTCATCACGCCGCAAACTGGAAAGTTACAAGTGAGTAAGTGTCTCCAAGATAGCCTTTTGTCGTATTCAAAAAAGGAATTATCTTCGCCGAGGCTAGATATCATGTCACTAGCGCTTGAGTATGAATCCATTGATGATTCACTCATACTCGCTGCTGCTTGGAGAGATTCATTCGTATGATTCTTTGTTGGTTGAGCAGTATTGAATTGAATCTCTACACCCCAATCACTACTTTCACTAGACATCTTTGACGTCGTGTTAGTACTTTGCGAATAGTAGCTTGTGGAACTGGAACTTTTCCTGATACTCCCTACACGGAGAGGGCTACTCATTCTGCTTGGTGGTAGTAGGAAGGACTGTGTGGTTTCAGGATCATCATAAAAGGGCTCAGAAACTTGAACCTTGGCCCTCAACGTCGCAGTGGTGCCCAGGCCACACTTTAAACCAACTCCCTTTAGCTTCATCATTTTCACCCTGTTGCCCTTGACAAATCTGGTTTGTTTACCTGCGCTAGGCATTTCATCAATAATAGGGATATCAATAAAAGATTCCCCAACTTTATCACCCACAATTTCAGCTCTACCGAGATTGAACATTCGGCCAGATTTCGTGAGAGCGAGGTGGACGGTGCATGGTTTGGTAACACTACTGTTTGCATTCGTATTATCACCTTCCTCCTCCTGCAGCCACTCTTGTTGAAAATGATAAGAAGAGGATACTTCATCTTGCTCGGGCCAATGGATGATGACAGGTGAGGAAGGAGATGCATCACTAAGTTGAACGGGTAAACTTGCCACATGAGGAGTGCCATTATTTTTCATCTGCCCTTCCTTGCGTGAGAAGGAAGCGGTGATTGTCATCGGTGGAGTTGTTTGTGGAGAACCCATCTCACGATTGTTGCTGGTTGTTTTCATAGACATGAAACCTTTTTTTGGCTTGGAACGATCTTGGATATGTATGCCTGCAACGCTAACAACTGTGACGGTGACATTTACCTTCTTCTTCTTCTTCTTGGGTTTCTCTTCAATGGAGGAAGGTTGATTAGCCGCTGGGACCGAGCACACTCGTTCAAATTCAACAACAAAGTGACCTTTTTCTGCTGTCTCTTGCTGGATGAGCTCTGTCCCGGCAATGTTTGCAACCTCTTCATTGACATAATCGTCAAAGAGATTTGACGGAGTCGGCACAGGGACTTCCATCTTTACAAGTTGGGTGATAAGGGGTCAGCCGATACACTTATCTCCTCAAATAGTGACGATACTGCGCTCCTACTTATTGCTTAAATTGTAAGGAAACGTTCTCAGCAGTTGTTCACTCAACTTTTTTGAACGAAAGGTGGAGAGAATGATCTTATGAGAGCCAACTTCGACAAATTTGTTGACGCGTGTTCAATCAACGTTGGAATCAGTATAGTTTGGAAAAGTTTGACAGGGACGACGAACAAGGAATAAACCGTAGCTGTTTACCTCACAAGAAGTCCAAGCAATACAGCTAAAGAGAGCTAAAGAACTTTCATTGATAAGCCTGCCCTAAAAATACCTATTACTACCTACCATCAATCATGTTACATTCCAGAATCGTCAAAAATGGTGCCGATCACTCTCTGCCACAGCGATCAGAAACATATCATTTGCGACAAGAACCGAAGCTGTTGGATGTAACCATCACAATCTTGAGCCTCACTGGCTTTCGAGCTGAAGAAAATAAGAATAGAATCAGTATGAGTGCAGATGGTAATAGGGACATGACTAATGCAGCTTGTAAGATGGTAGCATCCTTTGAAAACGGGGCCAAAGCAGATACCAGCAATGGTACTCCCATGACACACATACCGAGTTTATCGTTCCAATTGCCAAGCCCATTCAACCATAGCAGCACTTTCAGTGACATTGTTTCATGGCCTGAGCAGGCAGCTGAGTGCTTCTGGCCAGAGCAAGCGAACGAGTTTGCAAATATGTCATCCTATCAGTTTCAAAGAAAGTTTGCGCCTGAAGGCGGGACTGGCCGGCTTCAGCCTCAAGTATGCCCTATCCAAATATCTGTCTCACGCAATGGAAATATGTACAAGCTTGGAGTCGCTTCTGTGCTCGTTAATGGCGAAGAAGGGGGAGAGTCTAGTACTATAATTCCTATCGCAATAGATGAGAGAGTGTTCAGTGGAGCCAAACAACAGTCGGATGAACTCAGTATACCTATGGTGGCGCTTAAGGGTGATACGATGAAATGCAGCTTGGAAAGAAACTCTTCAATTCGAGTTCTTGTCAAGGTATCTGATCCAAAGTCCACTGATTTCACAAAGCCTGTATCGCATTTCATAGAAGATCCTGTCTTGAGTGCTGTAAGCAACGAAAGTGATGAAGGCCAAGCAAAGGTAGAGGAAGAAAATGATGCAGTTCAATATGTCATGGATGCGTTTTCTGGTGCAACTTTATCAAGGGCTCACAGTAAGGAAACATCAATTAGGTCTGCTCCCACTGATAGCAGCTCGGATTTTTCTTCAGACTTGGATAGCCATCCATACAGCACGGATGATGAGTATGACGATTGGTCTATATACTCTGCGAGCAGCTCAGGTCTCGCGAAGCTGAAAGATCAACTACGAAATGGAGGCTGGTTGAGGAGCCCTACAAGTCACGATGATTCTGCCAGTGCAAGTCTCGATGATACGACAATTTCATCTTCGAGTAGTATTGCTACAGCAAGTGTTATGTCAGAAATGGTTTCATCTATACGGAATTCATTTCCTGATTCAAAGTCGAAAGCAAAAAGTTGGGTCAACCGATTTTCTTGTGGCGTACAACTTTGTGGTTGTAAGAACAACGAAGGTGATCTATTGCTCTCTGCAGTGGATGAGAATAGTATTCTCATTGACACGTATAGCTTGAAGCATCGGGAATGAGAGTCATAGGAAGATATTGGATGTCTGGCTTTATTGGAGTGTGCGCTTGCTTTTAAGAGCTCTAACTATTAGGTACTGTTTTTAGCTAATTGCAGTGTTTCTTTCAGTAGAGAAGTGCTCTGAAGCTTCCCATCCTAAAGCGAGCCAAAATTCCATTTGGAAATGCTTTGAAGCTACTGAATCTGCACTGTCACATCAAGTCTCAGTAGTGTCGCACCGACTTCATATCTACTAATTCCAAGTTACACATATAATCCATTTTCTTCTAACTTACCTCTTACTCGACTTTGTCGCCCCCAAAATAACCAACAAAAGCAAGGAATGTTTCCATCAAGAGGCCACCTGCATCAATATTTTGTAACAGCTGCACTAAAAGTACCCTGCGACCCTCTGCTCCCCCAAAGCTTTGTCCAATCTATCCCCATTTTGCTCTCTCCTATTGCCTCAAATATGACTACTATCTCCACTCGATCAACTCTCTCAACCTCATTGGCGCGGACGGAAGGAGGATGCGCAACCGAAGCCCATCATTCCAAAGAACACCGACGAAGTCAACGGCTCCGTCGTGATGATGATGATGACGACGACGATGCTGTCCACGGAGGTGTCGATGAGTTCGAGGATGAAGAGATCGCTAGTGTGGAAGCCGATGGTGTTGCGGAAGCGCCGTCGGATGAAGGTGATGATGCCACGAAACGAGAGTTGACAGCTGCTCTTGTGTCGAGTATCGTTGAGTCAGCTGCGTCATCTGGAGGAGGGAAACTTGGAAATAACGACAACAACAAAACTAACAACTCGAATGAAGAAGATGAGATTGATGGAGCAACACAAGCGTTGGGGAAGCGAAAGTCTTTAACTGCTGATGAACAACTAGAGGTGCAAAAGGAGGCTGTTGTTTCAAAGCTACCTTGTGAAGATGATTCTTCTGCACAGCACGTAACTCCTCCTGCATCGGCATCTTCCTCTTTTTCTTCAATTGAGGTAGCTGATACCAGTCAAGTTGCATCTGAGAGTGCTGCAATTGCGAATGAACAAACCAAACAACCAACATCACCGGGTGGAGGAAGAACTATGTATCAGAGAGCAAGTAAATCAGTAGCGACGGAAAAAGTATCTTTGACGGTAGCGCCGCCTGCACCGACACCAAATCCACAGATGTTAGCTGCAGCATCTGATCAAAACACAACACAAGAATCTTCATCAGCGATGCCAGAGACAAAGAAGCGGAGATTAGATACAGACTTGAAAACAACGTCGAATCCGATACAGCCTGCACAAGGCACAGCATTGGTAAATGGAAGTTCCTCCGTTGCACCAGCGCCTGGAGCAAGAGCGAAGACAGGATACAAACAAACCAAGTCTCCAAAAACTCTTACAGCTCAGGCTAAAGCGGCTCAAGGTATGGTACCTCTACGACCTCTAGCTCCTATATATGCCGGAGGGATGAAGCCGGTGCCCAATCCGTTAGCAGGTAAGGAGGACACCCCTGCACGCGCAGCGCCGGTCAATCCCAATGCAAGCACTCCAAATACTTCCAATATCAAATCTTCCAAGCAATCGTCAGTCACCAAGAAAACGAAGTCTCTCATGTCAGCTGCTCCTAATGCGATAGTTCCAAGCTTAGGCCCCCCTTCAAGGAATCAGAGTGCGACGCAGCTTGACACAGTTGTGCCCGCCCAACCTCAAGAGGTCGCATCTGCTGTGGATGTCAATCCTCCTGCAAGAGGTAGGATTTTCTCCATGGACTTAGATCCCTCCGTATTAGACTTCGTCGGAAGTGTGGTCGACGACCACAACAATGAGAAGAATGTTTCTTTCAAGGGAGACGTAGCAGATAATGCCATGGGCAATTCTCTTCGTCGTGATCGTGGATTTTCCTTCGAGTTCTTTTCGTTTGGCATTGATGCCAATGAGGACCTTCCGCCTATCCCCGACTCCTTAGTTGGAAGCATGCCAAGTGGAAATAGGCTCAGAGGCGACTCCATTATCTTTGACCCCACAAGCTTCTGTGATGGCGGTATTCATGAAGAATCTGCCCTAATGCACACCACCAAGCAAGAACTTTCCGCTGACTCTGTCTTAAGCCAGCAAGGTCCTCTTCTGGCTTCTAGTTCAGCTCAACAAGGACCAGCTGCCGCGACAATAAAACCTACTTCGTCGGGACGGAGACCAAAACCCTCATTCAAAATTGCTGCTGCTTCTGCTGAGCCAGTGCGCCCTGTGATTGGCCAGGGAGCAGCTCCCTCTGCGCAAGTGAAGCAGACAGCAAGAGGAGCAAAGCTTTCGCATTCGCCCATCAAGTACACCAAGACTACCTCGAAAGGTGGTGCCTCTACAAGAACAGTCAGCGCGTCTCGCCCTTTCCCCCAAGCCTTGACAGAAAATACCATCCACATGCCACATGGGAGTGATGCCGCAGCGGCGGCTGCTGCAGGTTTACCAGAGCCAGCGGATGCGTCGCAAGGAGACGGGTTTTCGCTATCTCACACGGCTTGTCCCATGGATCTCCTGAACAAGGGCGGTAGGATTGGGATATACCTTCCTGAAGAACGCAAGGCCCGTATTGCCAAGTTTCATTCCAAGCGCCGAAGTCGTATTTGGAGGAAACGAATCAAGTACGATTGTAGGAAGAAGTTGGCTGACAGTAGGCCAAGAATCAAGGGCAGGTTTGTCAAGAGGTCGGATGTAGATGGAGAGGATTATTCTCCGTAGAGGTCGCATCGGACCGCAACATATTTTTCCAAATGTACAGCTGCAATGGGACATCTCCTGTATATTATCACTTCCATTGTTGTATCAAATTCAGCATGTTTAATGTTCTGTATCATTGTGACTCTTATTTCAAATAGGCTAATTCAAATAATTCATTCAAATTGTATCGTATTGTCAAAAGAAATAGACACCTTTTCCTTGATAGATTTCTTTCACATCGACGTGTAGAAGATTATGTTCTTTGAACTAAAGTGAACGACACTATCTGCTCTCTAATCTGCACTAGGTCTCTTTGAGTTCACGGATCAAGCAACAAGGTTGACAATACTGATATATGCACAAGAAGGCAATGTAATTTGCAACGGCATTCTTATGAATTATAGAGGTAAGCTTTCAAGAACTTTTAATTTACTCCTTCATATCCTCGTAAAGGAAGGTGGTTCCACTCTTTCCGCAGTAGTAACGATCGTGGTGCTGGGCCATGAAGCATCCAATTCCGGCGACGGGAGAGTACTTCCTAAGCCTGACAACCTTTCCTCCATCCTCAACCTTGTAGTACTTGAGGGTCTGAAGAGGAACGGCCTTGTGGACACGCTTGTTCTTCTTGGGCTTGGTGTAAACCTTCTTCTTTCTCTTCTTTCCTCCTCCACGAAGACGGAGGACCAAGTGCAAGGTGGACTCCTTCTGGATGTTGTAATCGGAGAGAGTACGTCCATCTTCCAATTGCTTACCAGCGAAGATCAAACGCTGCTGATCAGGGGGGATTCCCTCCTTGTCTTGGATCTTGGTTTTGACATTGTCAATGGTATCCGATGGCTCAACATCGAGCGTGATGGTCTTGCCTGTTGTTTAATTCAACAACGGCGGTAACAAGTCACGCGATGCGTCCCAGCACATGGAAACAAAGGCAAGTCATGAGTCAAGACAAGAGTCATGATGAGAGCGTCATGATGAATGATAGATGGGGAGAGTCAAGTCATCGTCCGGGACGCCGAGATGGAGATTTCATGGGGAGTAATGAACAGAATCTACTTTCGTTAGCATATCATATATCATAGGAACGATAAAACACTGGCAGCTGCATAAAATAGACTCACCCGTAAGTGTCTTTACAAAGATCTGCATGGTTCCGACTCTAAGATTGTAACTAAATAGGTTTCCTACTCAACAAAACAATGAAGGGAGAGGTGATAAAAATTGCCATGGTGGTGCTGGCTCAATGGCGGGAAGATGTACAGAGGAATCAATATGATTCGAAGGACAAAAAGTAAGTAAGCTGGTAACCTGCTGGTCCATTTGTTGAGGAGTCCCTAACTGGGCATGGTGGGAGAACTGGGCAATAAGTAGATAGAGGAGAGAATGAGAACCCAGCAACATGCAATCTTTCATCTTCTCGGCTTTTCCACAAAAATGAAAAAGCGCAAGACCGGCGCTGCTCTCCGTCTGCTTCAATAGGCCGTTCAATAGGCCGATGATGAGCAGATGTTACTTCACAAATAAACCTCTACAAATGCTGCATACAACATCAAGATTTCCTTTCATACGACTGTGATCTATCTTCTATCTGTGATGATGCGTGTAAAGATATGTACTCCATCAGATTGAAGGCTCATAAATTTTTTCATAGCCCTTCTCTCTCGCGCTACCATCATTTTGACCGCTACCATCTTTGGTATTGCTCGGGCTCAGACCTGCCCCAGCAATGACAATGGACAATGTGAGTATAGTAGCAATCTGTCGTGATCGTGTGCTAGTTCATCTGTACCTGTACATACATTCCAACTCACATCATGTATTGTGTTCTCCTATGCAATAGGCGATTTTGAGCCCACCAATCCCTACAGCTGTGGCACAGATTACAACTGTGCTTACAAAAATAGGTGTCTAGCCGAGGCGGCCGGCTTCGATGTCGAAGCCGATTGCTGCCAGGCTCCCATGCCAAGTTCATGTCCAATGATTTCCTCTCCGCTATTTTGTGGAAGCAAGCAATGTCCTTACGCTAATGAATGTATTGCCTCGCTGGCTGGATATGATTCCTCGCAATGTACTGCACCACCACCAACCTGTCCGGTGGGTGACAAGGATTGCGAGGGTGAACCGGCGAATCCATACACATGTGGCCCCAACAAATGTGCCTACAAGACTGTTTGCGATGCTCAAAGCGCTGGATTTGATCTCGGAGCTGACTGCTGCCAGGATACTCGCAGCGATACGTAAGTAAATGACACAATCTTGATGTTTAGAGGTAATCTTCAACCATCATATCTCATACTTCTGCATTTTCGTTCTTCATTGAAACTCAGTGCCTGTACGGCTGACATTGCATCAGTTAGTTGTGGTCCACCTGGAGGAAAGCAGTGCAGCTATTCAAATCAGTGTCTTGCTGATTCTGCTGGCTACAACTCGAATCAGTGCTGCAATGCTGTCCCAGATGGTATTTTCTGTACAGCCGACTTTAAGCCAGTCGAATGCGGTTCGATCCCATGCGTTTATAGTAATCAATGTCAGGCTGATGCTGCAGGTGCAACTGACTGCTGCGCTCAGGTTCCGGAAGGCGTTGCATGTACTGCGGATTCCACGCCTGTGACATGTGGATCGGAGCAATGTGGATATTCGAACCAATGTCTTGCCGATGCTGCTGGTTATTCATCGGATCAGTGCTGCAATGCTGTACCTAATGACGTAGCTTGTGCTGCCGTCTATGAGCCGGTCACATGTGGCCCCAGCTCTTGCGTGTACAGTAGTCAATGCGAGGCTGATGCTGCAGGTGCAACTGAATGCTGCAGGCAGCCTGTGACTGAAGGCTGTACCATGAATTATGCTCCCATCCTATGCGGAAAGGATAGTTGTAGCTATGAAAATGAATGCGTTGCTGAAAAATCAGGCTTCGATCCAGATAGCTGCGTTCCCGATCCCAATACTCCTCCTCAACCCGAAACCACTGGTTTAACCTTATTTCCGACTGCAACTCCACCAGGGATCAGCACGCAAGCAGATGGTGGAACTCCTAGCGGAAGCAATAGTCTTTTTGTTACCATTGGGCTCTTGGTATCCTCAGCTGCTGCTGTGCTTGGGATGATGATGATGTAATTGTGTCACTTTTCCAAATGCCCTCGATGTGCTTGTGAGAGAAAAATGCACACCCTACCTTTCATGAAGGTGGTAGTAATGATTGTGTTTACACACTTAGAATATCCAGTAAACTAATGAAAAATAAGACCGATTTGAATTTGTGCTGTTGCTTTCTTATGAGTAAAAAGCATCCAATTAGCCAGGTTTGGAACGTCTATAACAAATCTACCTTAGCTACCATATATCTCCTACTAAATAACATCTTTTTGCCTTAATCACACATTTCATTTTCAACTGTGCTCCCAACTAGTCTGGTGCTAGCCACATCAAGACACCTACGACGTTTTAGCGACGCTGATACGTTGAACAAATGCTTGAGCCGTGAAAAAGATGCTTCTATACTATCACGGCCAACTGTTATGGGTCACTAGAAGCTGTTCATTGCCATATTCACAGCGTGAGATACGATATGGCCGTCAACAGAGGAGCTGGCGGCCGTCTCAGGTAGCCTCATCAGGTCACCTACGACGTTGTAGCGTCGCCGATACAACTTGAAAGAGCTTGCGCAGTGGAATATTTTCATCTATACTATCGTAACCAATTATAATGAGCCACTAGAAGCTGTTGATTGCCATACCCACAGCGTTACATACGATATGATGGTTGAATGTGGAGGTCGAAGCCATCCAAATTGGGCCTCAATTATTTTCCGCCTCAGGATTAATTTCTGGAGGTTCCTCTCCGGCAGGATGGCATCTGCTCGTAGTATCGTGTTTTCGAATCCAATCATCTCCCGGATGACAAACTTGAACACACGATTGCTTAACACCAGTATAAAGCTCTAGTTGCTCTGCCATCTTATCATTCTCTAACTCTACCTCAACATATGTCAAAGATATATGTTTTAACGCGAATTCTCGAATCTTTTGTGTGTGAGCTTCGTAAAATTCAATCCAGTACTGCCTCTTGCTTTCACTGGAGATGTACAAATCATTCCAATACTCCATTTCTTCGCCCCCCAAACTACCATCAAAAGCGCAAGATCCTTGTCCCCACTTCTTTAGAAGAGCTCCCCCCCTCCATTTAGTGAAACTATTAAACCATTTAGTTGCATTTCGTGTTACCAACATGATTGTTCCTTCAGGATAGTGCTTTGCAATGTGATCAAGTCCTCCTTCATGGAGGCTAGCATAGTAACATGGAGGACCTTGTAGCCCTATATCAAAGATGACTTCGAATGGCTCAATGACTCCATCCTCTGTTCGCTCAGTATTACACCCTTCCATTGGAGGTTTGTCTGCCAAGTGATTCTCCATCATACATATGCCAATACGACCATCTGGCACATAGGTATGATAAGAAGTAATGCCGCCACATGTGAAATACTGGCTCATTGTCGTCGTTGCAGATTTGGGAAAGTTAAGCCCTATAATTGGGCGAGGTAAGCGGACTTTATCTTCTTTGTATTTGTCTTGCTCCCATGGCAACGGAATATTGTGCTTTCTTTTCAACGTTATGTATTCTGTCATGAACTCTTCGCTTGTCTGATATCTGATAGACGATGGCTTTGGCAGTGACCAAGGCAATGGCTCGAAGCTGTCATGGTCCAAGGTGGCTGATTCCTCGTTCATGATATTAGTTTGATCATCATCATCAATTGGAGGATGGTGAGGGGAGGAAAGGAGATAAAATTGGAGCACTAATGTACACATAGCAGCGAACAGCGATAGAGTCCTCACAGTCTGAAGTGTGGGTATGGCATTGTAATACCTGCTTCTGCCCAATCCCAATCCTCTCCGGGTGACTTGACGATTCTTGTTGCTAATGCTGCCCATTTTGTACTGTTGATTGTAGTTGGTCAAGTATGCAGGGGCATTGCAGAGTGGATGACAAACGATTTATGTCGTCATGGACTGGACTTGTGGCTTGTGGACTCTTTTGAGTGGGATGGACAATTAGAGTAGAAAACTTTTTTAGGAAAGCTACTTAGGTATCTTTGAGACACCATCCTCAAGATGCCGGATGCGATGACGTATGACGGTGAGGCGGGCCTCCTTCACCCCTCCTCCTACTTACACACCTACCTAAGTACCGACCTCCTCAACAAAAAAGATGTGTTCAACGTCAACTCACTGCAACATGCAGAAGAACATGGTCCTATTACCTCTGCCTGTGGTTAGTCTTTTCCCTTTTCATATGACACAAGATTTTAATTATATCACCCACGATGACGACACTGAAGATCAGCTCCTTCTTATACATCTGTCTAGTCTCCTTGCTTCTGACTACTACAGTTCTGGCTTTGTCATTGACTAATTCTCCGAACCGACGAGATGCAATCCAACGTATAATACTCGCGACTCCTATCGCCACGGCATTGACGCAAGCCACCCAACCAGCGCTTGCATACACACCTGATCCAGATCCGCTGCGTGAATCGCTATATCTCATGTCCCGTGTACAAGAGGCGACTGTCCAGCAGGAACGTTTTGTAAACAAGGCCACTGAACAAGATGTGCTCAAGAACAAAATGAAATTAACCCTTCGCTTGGTGGAGAAGAACTATCGTTTGTTGGATCAAATTACATTTGCAGCGGAGTACGTTACGCCAACATCAGCGTTGGTTGATGCAACAACGGCAGGATTTGAGAGCGCTGAAGCCCTGCAAAATGCAATAGATTATGTTAAGAGTGACCTCAAATCCGGCCCATTTGAGAAGGATCAAAAAGAGTATCTCACTTCAAATTTGACTGAGTGTAGAGAGAGGATGTTTGACTTTTTGAGTTACATGCCGCCTGACAAGTTGCAGGCAGCTCGGAAACGAGTGGAAGAAGAAAATGTGGCCAATAGAGATGAGTTTGATGGTGATAGTGACGCTGGCGTTTACAATCCTGTAGTGCTCCCATGGAAGAATAGATAAACTACGTTTCTGTGGGTATATCGTAAACATTTTGGATCAAAATAATTCAGAGGACTTATAGTCAAGGGAGACGTGACTGAACAACAAAACTGGACTGACACAAAAAGATGCATGCGTTGATTGGGCCGATCTTATGGTCTGAGGTTGGAAAAGAAATCGTTCGATGATGAACCAGAGTCAGCTGTGTACAAAAGTAGAAAGAGAAGCAAAAGTTTACTTTGATTAGTGCAGATGCTTAATTATTGCAGGTGCTCAATTATTATTCAGATTATTGCTACTTCAGCATCTAGATCTGAATTTTTTTAAGTTGCAATTCCCTGAGACAAGTACTGAAAGTAATCATACTGCTTCGTGCCGTATGATGTCGTAGCAAACTTGATCAAATCCAACGCGTAAGCCACCGTCTGTGACTTGCTGAGCTCTGGACAAAACCGTTCTCTTAACTTTGAAACAATTTCATCTGGATCTTTGCCGTCAAAGCAATGGAAGTTGCTTCCTTTGCATGTAATCTCAACGACAGTTAGGAATGTATCCGCGTGAGCTTGCAATGCCAAGAACCCACAGCAAAACAAAGTGACGAATTCAGAAAAGAGGGGAGACTCGAGACCGCCCATCACTTCAAGCATTTCTTCTGTGAGCTTAAATGGGGTTGATTGTTCAAGACTGAATGATCCACCCGGAGCGATTCCGAACACAAACCCAAAGTCAATGTGTATGACGTGGCCTGCTGTGTCAAGAAGCAAGTTCCCGTTGTGTCTATCTTTGAACAGAAATAGGTAAGACATAAGCGAGTATGCTGCCAAACTTCGAACGAAATTCTCTTTCGCTTCATTCAGTGCCTTGTATGGGTCAGCCGCAATTTCAGTCATCCGTTGGAAATGGCCAAGCAGCCCTTCTGTTCCGTAACCTGGTCTTTTCTTCAGTGAATCAAATGACATGGCATTTCGAACACACTCTATGATACCAGTTGATCGTCCTGTTGCAACAATTTTGTATGGGTGTATCCAAAGATCGAGACCAGCTGTCTGGAATGCCTCGTCACAAAGCTCAATTAATTGCATCACGAAAGCCTCTTGTCTCAAGTCATCATTGGACTTCACAATTGATCCGGCTAAATCCCATCCTGGAAGAGATCCATGAGGGCTCGAAGCTGCTAACCGGGCTTTCTTTTCTGCCCAACGTTCACCGAAAGAGAATCGTCCCCAAAAGGCAGAGTCTTCAATGAGCTTGCTTTCGTCCGACGATCCAAAAATAGCTGCCTGCTTAATAAATTGAAGATCTTTCTGTACAAGTTCAAGAAGTTCTCCATTACTGACTATGCCTCCCTTCCATAGTCTCAAGGCCGACAGAACAGATGAAGATATGCGCCCGCATCCGGCCAATCGATGGTCGACTTCGCCAGCGTCTACTCCCTTTTGGCCTCTTTCAGGTGTGTCAGGATCGACCGGTGCAGTAATGGCTTCAGTGCTTCGCACGGCATTTTCTGCGCTAAGATTTTCCTGCGCTACACGATTCTGAATAATTAATAGGCGCAAAGCTTCCATGACTTCATCTTCGTCAATCGAAGCACTTATTGTGATGTCACTAGAGTT
>Ga0209652_1002188_pt1 | contig 15356 bp, 9 predicted proteins | sample SaaInl74LU_5_DNA_FD_184641 | JGI IMG/M metagenome (GOLD analysis project Ga0209652, IMG submission 184641) | Marine microbial communities from expanding oxygen minimum zones in the Saanich Inlet - ESP_74LU_5_DNA (SPAdes) (version 2) | ecosystem: Environmental > Aquatic > Marine > Intertidal zone ...
TTCCACATGGCTCTCTCGAAATAATCAGCTCTCTTGAACGTAAACACCAATACTGGTGATTCCATCTGTTCCATCTGATTGACATCCAACATGGGTGACTTCCCCTCTAATTTAAGCTCCAATCTTTTTATTCGCTGTCGTAATTTGTTGCCGAATCGATGCCTTTCTATCTTTGGTCTAGCAATCAATCCTCTTGGAAGACGATTCCCTCCTCCATCATTGCTAATGTCTCTAGCAATCTTTATGATCAAGCACCCCCAAAGGATGCATAGAAGAATAACCACTGCAACTATAGCACGAAAGATGATGACACCCTTGGTGGTATATCGATATGCAAATAATGATGGCTTGGACATTCCATTATTTTTTGTTTTGTTTGATTGGTGCATCGGGTAGCTGGGCATCTCCGTCTCATCATCATTGCCAAAATTATTACCACGCCTTCTAAACATCGTGCAATCAGTTGAAAATAAATACTATCATCAAAGAGCGAGCAAGCTGCAGATACTGGAGATGACGGCTATTACAACACAACGCACTACTCCACTCTTCCCAATAGATACATACAACCAGCGATTAGAGCTACTATGCTACTGGAGGCTACAGGCTACTGTGGCAACATTCCTCTACCATACTGTTTAGCTACACACGCTACAAATGAAAATGCTTTCAATGTTTTGATGAGGGGCTCAAGATTCCGCCAAAAGATTTGATGCCCTCGCACCATGCATGAGAGCATTATGATGTTGTAGGATTCAGTGCATGAATAGAGTTCACCATGATGAAACAGCTCGTTGGTGGTGCGATAATACTGTCGCTTGGCTCTCCAAGCCATCAATTTGAGGTACCTCTTGTCATCAGAAGTCATGGTAGAGGCGCGTTGACAGCAAAGTCTTCAAGCTTGTGTGCAGACATCACAAACAACGATGCTGGTGAGGAGCTAACTCCATCTGATACAGAAACAAAAATATTGCAACTTGCTCAATCTCATTTTGTAGGCCAGGCTCTGCTCACACTGATTCGCGTAGGTGTGATGGATGTGCTGCACACCACAGAAGCTCTTACAGTAGATGAGATCATCACAAAAATCAATGACACCAAGAAGGCGAGCACATCAACAATCAATCGGGAAGCCTTGTTTCGATCCTTGAGATTAGTGTGTACATCAGGGGCAGTTGGAGAAACTACCAAAGAAGTTAACGAGAACATGGAGTCAGCATACTTTGCAACAGATATAGGTATGCGACTACAAACTACTGCAGATAAAAGCATGGCTCCTTTCATTTTACACTGGCTGGAAGATCCACTATGGAATGCATGGTCAGAGTTGCCATCCTATGTTGAAAGCACAGCTGATAGAAACACTCCACCCTTTGGTCGTGCAAATGGCATGTCAGCCTCAGAGTACTACTTGAAAAATGCAGAATCATGCTCTCATCGAAATTCCGTAGCTAGATATGCATCAACGAAAGAAATCTCATCTATAATAGAAGCAATGAAACAATCAACAAGCTTGAATGAATCCGCTCTATCAGATAAAGTTATAGTAGATGTTGGCGGTGGTTATGGTGATTTTGTTACTGCATTAAAGGAATCTATACCTACTATAGGCCAGTGCTATTGCCTCGACCTGCCGGATGTAGTTGCAGATGCAAAAGCATTACCAGTAGGCAAAGATGATGACAATAAGCCTACGCTGGTCGCAGGCAATATGTTTGATCCATCAACCATTCCTTCATGTGATGTCATTTTCACCAAGCATGTTCTCTGTGACTTCTCAGATGAGGATGTGGTACAGGCCCTGTTATCATTCCGAAAAGCATTAGCTGACTCAAAGGAAGGAAAGGTTGTGATTATGGATGCAGCGCTGCCCAATGGCGATGAACTCAACGGAAAGTGGAACGCAGCTGTAAGCTTTGATGTGTTGTTAATGCTCTCAGGAAGGCGAGGTGAACGATCTCGATTAGAGTGGTCTAATCTTGCGAAGAAGGCTGGATTTGTTTTGGAAGATGTGTTGGCAACATCAGCTGTGACTGTTGACTTGGCAGTGTTGTCGCTAGAATCTCCATAATATTACTATTTGTCATGTTGTGTTCACCGCTTCGTTACAACGGAAAAGTAGCCTTCATCATTATCCACCACCATCTTTGACTTGATACTATTCATTTTCATTATTGCCTTGGATTCTCTGGAGCCATTTAATTTCCACTCATCTCGTTGTTCGGTTTCCAAGCTATTTCTACGAAGTGGCATCCTTCCTAAGCCACGGGGATCATCATATACTTCTTGATCGGTCAAAGTATTGTCTAAACTGGCGTCGACATTGTTGTCCCCATCAATACCCAACTTTTTTGAATCCAACATCACTGACGCGCAACGCATGATCCCAGCAATATCTACGCGTAGTTGATCTCTTCTGTCTGGACTCAGACGCCGTACATCAATGAGACATCGCCGAGCAAGAGTTGCCAATTCCTCCTCTGATATCTTGTCTGGTTTTGTATCATCTGTTGAACTGAGACGCAGCTCACTGACTGACCATGATGGAGGAGGAGGAACTTGAATAGCGTTGGGTGCGTTGGGTGGGATGCCTGGGGATGAATCAGAACTGAATTTATTGGTAAAAGAACTGAGCCAGCTACTTTTCCTAGACCACAACGTCATGGAAGAAACGAGTCTAACTGGATTTCGTAGCACAAAAACGGCCGCCATGGTTGATGTGGTGCTCTTACTTCGTGAAATTGAAATTGTGAAAGTAAGAGGGGTGATTTTCATCTAATCATCATATCATCGATTCTACAACCATACCCCCTAAGTAATTTCCTTCAAAGAATAAATTCAACATTATGTTCTACAAAAATAATAAACCAACAACACTTTGGATTGGGGTGATTATTACCACGAGCCAGCTAGCAAAGCACGGGCCAGCACGCATCTTCTTTTTAGATCCAAAATCATTCCTCAATTCCTCAAAATATCTTTCACCATGGCGAGAGGAAGAGTTATCGCGGCGTTGGCCGTTGCCTCGATCGGTGCAACTAATGCCTTTGCCCCCTCACCTGGTAGATCAATCATTTCTCCATCTCAATTCAAGTCAACTGGGTTTGTTGTGTCACAGCAGGAGTATGTGCATAATGCCGCCACCTCAGCAACAAAGTTGTTCATGTCCACACCGGCAGCAAGTCCCATGGATCGCCTCTCAGACGGAGTAATAAAGGCGATATCATACTCCCAAGATGCAAGTGTCAATGTTGGCTTGAATACACTTGAAAGTGAAATGCTACTCGTAGGAATGGTTCGTTCTGCAGGCGCAAATGACATTGAAGCACGCAAGATATTGACCAGCTTTGGCATATCTCCAGATGGTGCTTTGAAAGCTGCAGAATCGATCATTATGGAAATGTATCCTGGTAGCACTGCTGCTGCACAAGGTTCATCAGAACTACCATTTTCACCTGCTGTCAAGAAGGCACTTAGTGATTCTGTAGCCATTGCAGAGAGGATGTCTCCTGGGTCAGATGTTCTTCCTGGGCATGTGTTGTTGGCATTACTAGAATACGACGATCGGTACAAAGTTGCTACTGAAGACGTTTCCAAATGTGCAGCGTTGGCAGTATTGAAGAAGACTACGGAAGATTCTCCAGTTGCTCGTGCGTTTGATGGGACACAATTCTGTCGTAATTTGGCTAGTGATATGCAAAACAAGGTTGTGACCAGTGGAGCACAAGTAACTGAAATTCGCGAGAGGGAGGTGATTGAAGTAGGTGGTAATGCCGGTGGATCCACTCCAACACTTGAAAAGGTTGGAATTGACTTGACCCAAATGGCAACGGAAGGACGTTTGGATGCAGTTTATGGGCGTGAGAATGAAATCCGAATGTGTCTACGAACACTTGGTCGTCGGCGCAAATCCAATCCTTGTCTCATTGGAGAGGCAGGTGTTGGAAAAACTGCCATTGCTGAAGGTGTTGCACAGGTTCTTGCAGGTGGATACTATGTCTTTGATGATAAGGGCGAAAACGGCGGTGGATGGGGTCTTCGCAATCCATTCCGTAACAAAGAAAAGGAGAGCGAGAAAACTGTGGCAGGCATGAGTCAAGAAGAAGTTGACAAACTCCCTCCCTTGCCTCCATGTCCTCGTGCACTGCAAGGGTTCCGCGTTGTGTCTGTTGACATGGCAAGTCTTATCGCAGGTATGAAGTTTAGAGGAGATTTTGAGGAAAGAATTCAAAAATTGATTCAGGAAGCATCAGCCACTCCAACAATCTTGTTCATTGACGAGCTCCATACTCTGATTGGGGCTGGTGGCGGAGGTGGCGATGGCGGTATGAATGCAGCCAACTTAATGAAGCCTGCTCTTGCAAGAGGTGAAATACGCGTAATTGGAGCAACAACTATTGCAGAATATCGTCAATACATTGAAAAAGACGGAGCTCTTGAGAGACGCTTTCAACCAATAATGGTGAACGAGCCTTCTATCGACGAAGCTATCGAAATTCTTAATGCCGTGTCTCCTAGGTATGAAGAGTTCCACGGTGTCAGGTACACTCCGTTTGCAATTGATGCTGCAGCACGATTGGCAGAAAGATATGTTGCTGATCGTTTCCTACCAGACAAGGCCATTGATCTGATTGATGAGGCTGGCTCCATGATTAAGCTAGAAGATGATGGCGAGCAAGACGACTTGCCCGAAGACTTCTTTGTTGTTACTGAAGAGAACATAGCCACGGTTGTCTCCGAAATTTCAGGCATTCCAGTTGGAAAGCTTGATCGTGATGAAAAGGCGAAGCTGATTCGATTGGAGCAAGATATCTCTGACAGAGTCAAGGGACAAGACTCGGCTGTTCGATCGGTATCAAAAGCTATCCGCAGAGCAAGGAGTGGTCTTCGCGATCAGACAAAGCCTGTTGCAACTTTTATGTTTTGCGGTCCCACTGGTGTAGGCAAAACAGAGTTGTGTAAATCTCTCGCCCAAACATATTACGGAAGAGAGAAGGACATCATTAGAATCGACATGAGCGAGTACATGGAACGTTTTTCAGTGAGCAGATTAGTTGGAGCTCCACCAGGATATGTCGGCTATGACGAAGGAGGCCAGCTGACAGAAGCAATCAGGCGCAGACCCCACTCTGTTGTATTATTTGATGAGTTGGAGAAGGCACACGAAGATGTACTTAACATTCTGTTGCAGATTTTAGATGAAGGATCCTTAACAGATGGCAAAGGACGCACTGTTTCATTCAAACACTGTATCTTTGTCATGACGTCAAATGTTGGTAGTAAAGAAATTATCAAAATCTCTAGAGGAGAAAATCCCACCGCCGAAGATGGATCAAGTGCTGGTATGACAATGGAAGGAGCTGTCAAGAATGAGCTTGAAAAGAAGATGAAGCCTGAACTGTTGAACCGTATTGATGAAATTGTCGTCTTCAAGCCACTAGAAGATGATGTCCTCATCTCGATTGCTAGGGGAATTCTCGACGAAACCGTGGGACGGGCTTCAGCGGAGCAAGACATGGACGTCACTGTCACACCAACTCTCACGGCAATGGTCACAAGAGAAGGAGCATTCAGTGCTGCTCAATTCGGAGCTAGGCCGATGCGCCGTGCAGCCAAGCGGTATCTCGAAGACACCCTCAGTGAAGCCATCATGCGGGAATTCCTCAACGAAGGCGATGAAGTTGTAGTCGACATGGCAAGTGAAGCCGAAGCAAGTGGATTCAGCGGAGATGGTCGCAAGATTGTCAAGGTCACGCGAGTCACTAATGGAAGGGACAGCATGCTCATTCCTGTAGATAGCGAGGCCGGCATAGGAAGCATTGAAAGCAATGCCATGGACGCAATCAATAGACCGATGCCGCCATTACCCGATGTCGATGGTTTCATGTAATGATCTGCCCTGCCAGTCACATCAAGTATAAGCATGTACTTATATTACTTTCTTCTACTTCTAAACTTCTCTAATCCTTGATGAAATTCGTCAACTTGTAATCCCTGAGGAGTGCGAATCCCAGTAACACCAAAGGCATCTTGCAAGTCGCCAACGTGATCACCCCAGTTGCAGTCGTCGAAAAAGAGCATCTCATTGTATGGAATACCAGATTGCGCTTGGATCAGCTTGAAGTGGCTTGTCTTTCTGGATGTTAATTGACCTTCTCTTCCTATTTGTGAATACGAGATCATATCTTTCATTGTGACACCATCAACGATTTCAATGCCATTTATGCAAGCTCGACTATACGATGGCTCAAGGCTCGAAGATGCAACTGCAATCTTGACCGCTGCATATTTCAGATTTGTTGCCAACTCTCTTAGCACTAATCTAGCTCCAGGATAGAGTTCCACAACTTCTTCACCATCATCATTGGCATATCCACCCCAATCAAAACCTTTATTGTTACCTCGTCTTCTTCTGGATGGTACCTTCATCCCTACTGTTCCGAGTTCACTGTTGTTGATGTCGCTTGGATCTAGAGGTCCCTCGACAGGTATTGATGGCATGCCTGATAGTTCATGCATTTCAGGAGTCCACAGACAATCGTCTAGATCAAAGACAATCATACTTGGCAAGACATCATTATTTGAGTTACATGATGATGCTGATGCTCTGCTCCCTTTGCCCATGTTGAAAGAAGAATGTGTTTCTGATGCCAACTAATAATTGCAGTGCTCTGCTAGTGGCCGCCATTGATTTGTACTGGGATGCGAGGCTGGCGACGATGTACATTGTAGTTGTTACAGGTTGTTACCACACTCTACTACTTGTTACATGCTCATGTTACAGACGTGTTGTTACAAACAATGATCTCTGATTTCCAAATCCGACAGCCGACTCGCTCCTGCTCCTACTACTTGAATACGCTAGCACAGGTCACCATGTCAAGACAACCTCGACGCGCCCAACACAACGCAGACCTCAACTGGTCCTTGATCAAGAAGGAGGGTGCAGGAACCGGGTCTTTTGGTGGTGCAACAGCCACCACTGCGTCATCATCATTATCATCATCTTCCTACCCAACTCTAGCCACTTCCGGTGGGCTATACGATCTCGACACTCTCAATGAAGACCTCGTCACTGCACAACGACCTTCCCCATCGGCATTTCACGACATTACCGAACCCAAAATGGACAGTCTTCGAGCACTCAACAAAAACAAGGCTGCATTCAAAGATATGATCCGTGCCGCTGATGCAGATGTTGCCAACCATGCTGCGAGGATGAGGAAATTAAATGAATCCGCCGAGGGAGGTGCAGCAGGAAAGGATGCATCCTCGTGGAGAGAACGAGAAGAGCGGAGGAGGAAATGGGATGCCAAGGCAGATGCGTTGAAGAAGGAGGCACCGACTATTTTGAGGTTGGCGGATACACCCATCGAGGGGACACAGGCAGAGGTGACAAAAGAACGAATGGCACGATGGCAAAGAGCATTGGAATTATATGTTTACTGTCCAGAAGAAAAGGGGGTGGATTGGTTGAAACTACTAGAAAAATTAATGGAAGGATGCGGGGAGGACGAAGAAGAAATGTTAGAGGCACTCTCTCAGGCATCCCAAGTATGTACCAATTTACTCGATCAAACATCCCTCGCTTCACGTGATGCCACTGATGCCATGACAGAGGCAGAAGATGCCTATCATATCCGTCTTGAAGCGCATACCATGCTTGCTGATCGTGTTTCCGAACAAGCGGAGAAAATTGAAGAGCAATTTAGAACCAATGGACGAGCTGCATTGAAAATTGGGCAACAATTGGAACTTGCAGAGGCAAAGAAACGACAATGTGACACGGCATCACTTTTGATTCGTCAGTGGTGGATGATGGAGAATTTGGCAGAACAGGAAGAGTTAAGTGGAGAAGAGTTGCAAGTGAATGAAGAGGTGAGGGGGGTTATTCCCAGCTCATCTTGTCGTATGGACCCGCTCTTTACTCGTCCAGAAAATAGTTTGGAGGCAGCGAAGGCACTCAAGGCATTGAGGACTGTTGTGAAAAGTCGAGGTAATTCGGCTAGTGGGACTCTATTGGATCCCATGTCACGCCATCGATTTGATGTGACGAGTAAACTGATTCAGCGTACTTCTGTAGCATTGGAATCTAGATTGCTCAATTCTTTCTCGGAGATTTATGTGACCGGGGGAACATATGACTTTTCTTCTCCCGATGCAGCCTCCAGGCCAGGAAGACTGAATTGGATTCAACTACGCAACTTGGCCATGGCTTTATCGAACTTTGATGGTGGAAGAGGTCTTCACAAACGTTACGTTCAAATGGTGGTGAGTTCGCGCTTCCCAGAGCTACACCACGGGAAAAGCGGAAATGACGATAGTGACAGTGATGAAGATGACGACCACCTCGATATGGATAGCATGAGGCAAAAACTGTCCAACCTATTTCATCGCGTCAATGAAGTGTGCACCGCTGAATTTCAGCTCATCTCTAATGTGTTCTCATCACCGCCTGTTGGCAAGGGCGATGCCACGTTTGATGTCACATCACTATCGGATGCAGTTCCATTCCAAGTCGCAAGAACATTGCTCCAACGTGTTATTAGTGATCCTCGTGATGGATTACAAGCCCGAATCAATGATCTGCTAGAGAGTATTGATCGGCGAGGTGACTTTGACGCCGGTACAAAGAAGTTGGACACGTTTGTGGTAATTCATGAGAAGGCAGCTGGATTATTTACCATGCTCAAGGATTCGGCACAAACCATGCTCATGGCCAACAATAAAAGTAGAGCTGATGAGGACCAAAGGTCAGAGGAATACCAAGCAGTCAGCGATGAAAACAAACGAGCGGTAGCGTCGCTCATCCAATACTTAACCACACAGGAGATGTCGCTCAGCAGCAGTCACCGTCGAGGGTATCTTAATCTCGAACTCAGACTCCTTCATCATGAATGCTGTTACTGCTTGGATCGCACTGGAGCTAAACTTGTCATTCCCAAACGTGGCAAGGATAATGTCAGGCACAATCAATCAATGGGACAAGCAGGAGGTCCTGCCACCTACGAGGCACCAGTTATGCCACTAGACAAACATCATTTGAAGAAGATTGGATTCAGTGGCTTGTTGAATGGTGTGTTGAAATCGTCGGTTTTACGTCAACCGTTGATGCATGCAACAGATTCACTCGCCAGAGCACGTCTTATGTTTGGTATGGGACAGGGATTTGGGGATATGGATTCAACTGCTCGCGTGATCACTGGCATCTTTTCACAGATGTGTACATTTTACGGTAACTCTTTTCTATTTCCCATTATTGAAGTGCTGGGTGACCTTTTAGACACAAAGCCCCCAGCAGCACCGCCAAACCTGCCATTTGACGAAAACTCACCTGCTCCCGATCTTGGTGTTGACGGTTCGTTCTGGGTAGGAATTGAAAGAATCCATTCAGCCGCCAAGGCATTCGATCGAGAGTTGTGGGCAGAGCAACGAAAAGGAAGCGAACGCGTATGGGAGATTCTCGAAGCGACTGGTAGTCACACAAGCTTGACTCTCGCCAAGGACCAGAGAGTAAGCTTCTTCCAAGAGCTTGAGGAGAGAGGTGAGACTGCAATATTGCGTGCTCTTGACACCATCAGTACTCATGTATCTTGGGTCTTAGTTGCTGGCAGTGAAAACGTGTTGAAAAACCGCGTTCTCAAGATGGGCGATAGGAGCGGAGGCCCATACGCCGTGCCAGCTGGTGTAGCACTCGACAACTCGAACAGTCCAGCAGTGAAATCTTTGACCTTCTGCTTGAGGGCTCAATTTGTACATATTCAAGCAGCTCTCACTCCGCAGTCTCTTTCTGCATTTTGGACTGCTTTGTCAATGAGACTGTATGATATTTTGGGCACGCGTCTTCTTCAACATTATTATGTGTCGATGGTTGGAGCTGTGAATCTGTCAAGAGACGTGGAGGCACTTCGTTCAGTTGCAATGCTTGCTGGTACCGATCATCAACATTGGGACATGCTACGAGAACTTCTTACTCTCTACATGACGCCACCGAATGCACTCAAGACAATTCTAGTTGGACCTGAAGGAGATCCAAACTCTGGAAAGGGTCTATTTGGACAGGCTGGGAAAGTTCAGGCTCTTGTGTTCATGAGCAGACGTGTGGACTATCGAGTGAAGGTGGGCAACGTAATTCAAAAGAGTGCCTGGGTTGTAGAACTCCTCGAAGATTTGGGTGTGCCTGATCCGTCTGATGGTAATGTCAACATTGCAATGTACTCAGCCCAATCATTGAGAAATCGCAGGCTGAAGCTTAGTTAAATCGCGCTTCTATTAAACAGTATAGTAATGTTATCATCATTGCATCGTACAAGTACTAAAAAGCTATTCAACTCTCTTCATCCGATTGTTCAGGTTCTTCTTTTGAGAAGCGTCTCTTGTCAAACAAAAAGTTTTCGCCATCCCAAAGACTTTGATCCGCGTCCGAAGCCCATCGCTCATAACCAATGATTCCATGTCTCAGGCTTCTCACGTCTTTACAACCTAACTTGTTCTTTAAATACGAACCAACTTTTACACATCGGATCCCACCCGTGCAGAAAATGTACACGGGTTCATCAGGGTTGATTGCATCAGATTTTACTTGATCATCAAGCACTGACCAAGTTTCAGAGAAGGTTTTTGTATTGAGCGGCTGAGCAGACTGAAACGTTCCTTGGTCGCTTTCATAATCATTTCGACAGTCAAACAACTGAACATCGCTTTTTTGAAGTTGTTCATGCCAGTCTTCAGCATCCAACTCGGTACCAGAATCACTCCAATCTAAAGGCGCATCACCATCCTCAAGTGTTATGCCATCTCTCAGAATAAAATCTCTCGTCCTTACGATCAATCTGTCAAATGTAGACACATTGCTATCAACTACATCGCCCATATTCGGAGGATTTTGTTCAAATGCATCAAAAGGTAGACAACCCTCTTTACCAAACGTCTGCAAAAGCGACTGCAGTTGGTCTCCTACTGGCACTGCAAATTGTGCGTTGATACCTTCCGAAGCTACATAAATTGTCCCGCGGACTCCGGGTATTAGAAGCAGTTGGTCAAATAGTGCATCACGTATAGCAGCAGGATTGGATATAGGCACGAAACGATAGAATGAAAGTAGCTGAAGCTGAAGCTCGGTGTCAATAGGTGTGGTTGGCCTGAATGATCTCACTGCCGACGATCCAGATGTAGTTGTAGATGATTGGACATTAGAAGAGGACAAAGATAGATTTGTCGTCGACCGTGTAGCTGATAGATATGGTTGCCCGATTGAAAACGAATGCACAGCCACAAACAAGACGAGCGCGGTGAGGCTGTGTAGTGATGATCCCATCATAGTTGGCTTCTGCGGCTGTGGCGCGGGGCTGTGGAAGTATCTAAAGTGACAGTCTCACCTCGACAAGTAGGTGCTGTCTGTGTCTGTGATCATGGTCGGTTGATGGTAGAGTTGATGTTGATGTTGATGGTTCCCGCCAACTCTTTATCCCACATCCCACGCCTTGCCTTCATTTATTGATGAAGCATCCCTCGCCGCAGTAATTGTCGCCATCCCTCTCCCACTCTCAATCCATACTTTGATACTGCCGTAACGATGCTATATGATCAAAAAATCTCCATCAGGACAAGCGGCGGCAGCGGCTTCCTTCGGCCGTCGGATGCAGCGGTAAAGACGAAGGGAATCGGCCCTCCGCTTCCAACGTCTCAAAAATCGACTTTATCAACACCATTTGATGATCTGCGTTGGCCGTATGCCATTTCTCCTCTCCAGGCGTATCTCTGCGGAGTTATCACTGTGTGGGCGCTTTTCATCCTCTACCATCTTGTCATCTTCGCAATCCATGCTGTGCGGAAGAAGCGCATCCGTCGAGGCCACGAAAGGAAGAGGTCTCACTCGAGGCGCCGGAGCAAAGATGATGGCAAGTGCTCTCTCAATGATCAACACCATAGCATCCATACCGCCCAACCTTTACGACCATGTGCGCGCATGGCTGAAATACCACCCAAATCACCTGTTGTTTATCAGCCCAACAAAAGGTCCAAGGTCAAGGTGCATCGCAAACTAGCGAAGAAGATTGCACGAAGATCGGCTTCTAGGCAGCGGCGTAAAAGCCGCAGAGAATTTGCTCGTTCTAAAACGAGAGTAAAGAAAGCATCAATGACTCCCACAAGTCCATCCTGTGAGCTTTTTCATCACATGAACTCCCATCCATTTGCCGGAGGAGTGCAAGAAGTGAGTGAGTCACGCCACTCATTCGTGTGTTCCGAAAGGAAGCTCGCTGACCCACAAAGCAGCAAAGACCTCCCCTCCTCCGAAGAAGGCAATGATATCGCGGAGGGACTTCGCAAAGAATTAGAAAAAGAGAATGTTGACAACGTCGCTACTGCGTCTTCCGGTGAGCAAACTTCGATCACCGAGACACGCTTCCTCATTTTGATCTCAAGTGGATCGTATGAATACACGCAAAAAGCGCAGCAGAAGGAAACTCTGGATCTTTTCAACGATCTTCAGATTGCACATGTGACAGTTGATGGAATGGATTTACTTCAGCGCGAGCTGAGGAACCATCTATTTCAAGTCAGCGGAGTTCGTGGCCAGTACCCCCAGATATTCAGCTCGTCAAATGACGATAACCACACCTATCTCGGTGGATATGATTGGTTGCAGAGCATGTCGTTTGAAGACTTGAGAATGATTGTCGCGTGATCTCGCACAAAATATTGGGAGGGGGAACCGTTTATGTTGAGAAACTACACTTTTTACATTATTGTTATTATTACTCCCTACCATCGTCACCGGCTTACTTTCCGGGCGCTTTACGATCGTTAGCTGTCTTAATCTGTCCTCCACCTCCTCCGTATCCACCAAACAGATCGTACATGTGCTGAATAGTCATCTCTTCCTTACTCCTGCGTCCTCTAGGCATTGCAACAAAGAACGGCGGAGCTTCTCTCCTCTTGGGTCCTTCAGGAGAATCTTCAGTGCCCGAAATTCGTAGCTCGTCCTTGGGTATGAGACCAAGATGCATGAAGAGGCGGCGAGCCCAGTTCTTGGTGGGGACCTTCACAGAGGGATGATCAAGCACATCATCCAACACTTCGTCGCACAGATTATCGATTCTGGCAACCTGTCGGGCGCCTAGAAAGAAAGTCTTGTACCTCACTGAATGAAAGAATTCAATCAAGGTCTTTACATCTAAGTCAGGAGAGTGTTCAATCCCAACGACAACAATAGTCTTGTCTTCAAACAAGTCTCGTGCCGATTCCAAAACGAGCAATTGGTTCTTCATGGAAGTACCGTCGACATGAAGGTAAGGTACCACAATGTCACCGTCTCCTTCGTCCTCTTCTTCAAAGGGCAACAGCGCCCTTAAATTGGGGTAAGGTCTTGTTCCATCTGCTAACAAGGACGTGGAGTTACCCAGTCTTCGATTCTTGCCCGACCTCATTCGAAGTTCAAGCGTCTCCTTGTCAGGGACGTCAACCTCTAAAGCTTCCTGGATTTCATCATCATCCATATCCTCATCTATCTTTGCCAGACCAGCCAAGTTTCCATCACGATCATAAATGCGTGCCTTATCTATACCTTTGAATCGCTCCTCGATATCTTCCAAGGCACCATATCCTAACGCCTTGGCAGCATTTCGACTATCCCTGTCACGAGGCAGTTCATCGGAGGCAATAACATGCACAATGGTTCGATGCTTTCCTCGTGGAGGCCAATGTCTAATCGCCTGGAATGCCAAATGACCTGAGTCACGACTTTCTGTGAAGATGATGTGCTGCCGAACGGACGTGTTACTTCTAAAGCTATCGGCAACGGCCTCGATGAATCTGCTAATGACGTGAACTTGTCCTTTGGTGCGGTAAGTCCCTTCCATAATCTTGACTGGTTGCCTCACTTTAGGCGTACCATCCTTATTCTTCTCGCCCGGCTTGATCTCAACAAAGTCAGGGTCGTATTCATCCGGAGGTTGCTTCTCAATAAAGTAATTCATGACGCAATTTCTACCCGCCAAGTTACGTTTCGCTGCCACATCCAACCCTGGTAGTGGCACTCCTGCAGACCACCACCACTTCTTTGGTCGAGTAATTCTATCAGCGAATGAAGGTAGCATCTTTTTCGATCCGTAAAAGATAAGTGTCAGGAGTAAAAACAATCGGAGAATACGGACCGTCGACTTGGCCGAGAGCAACTTGAGGAATATCTCCTCTTCCGTAGATCCACTCAAACCAGCCTGATGTTGCTTTTGAAGCAGATGAAAGTCCTCTTCAGGCACTTGGCCAAGCAATAATGATAGAATTCGTCGTGTTTGAGAAAACATGTTGGAGGCAGAAGCAACCGCAGAGGGTTGTTGTTGCCTGCTCCTTCTCATCTTTTTGTCTTCATCTAAATCATATGGATCGACCCTCCCCCCACCTGAGGCAAACGGATGAGTCTCCTCTGAATTAGAAATACGCCGCCGTAACCCCAACAGGGGATGTACCTGAGAGGTTAGAGGCGCTGCACCAGCGTTACCTCTAACAATGGGAGCGGCTTGACTACTATGACCGCCACCGACGTAAGAGTTGGTACGATGACCCCCCTCAGCTCGTGACCCATGGTGATTGCTATTGTCTCTACTTTCAAGGATACGATCATGAATGCTGGTCCTGCTTCGTCGTTGCTGTGTTTGCGTTATAGGTTTGGTTTTGGACAAGCTGCCGCTGCTGCCTCCATTATTGCTGCTAGACCGGTAGACCGTGGAAACAGTTGGCGGGGACACATTATGACTTCTAGTGGTGTTGTTATTTAAAGTGCCCGATCGACTGTTGATCAAGCTCCTTTGCCTCGTCGCTCCATGCGGAGTATTATTGCTATTATTGGCATTGGTATTGCCGCGAGCAGATGTGTTGCTATCCCCGTAGGGATCAAAACGCCTCGATTGGAACGGCGGCATGGTTCTTTGTGCTCATCGAGTGTGTTTTTGGTTCCATTCATTTCAGTCACAGTTGCAGGAGGACAAAACTGGGTCACGGTCACAAACATTACGATTAGAGGTTTGGGGTATTTATTTACACACATTCACATAACCAATCTCCGTTCGCGAGAGGAAAGTCAAAGTCGTGCCAAAAGCCAAAAGCCAATAAGAATGGAAGTGGAATAATTGAATGAATGCATCGGTTGGAGCCTTGTCACAAATACTCTTGCGTGGGGAAGAAGCGCTACAATATCAGTGATTGCAATCATCTTCTAGAGGAGTGCTAACTGTAAAGGCAAGCAGCTATTGGCAGCGATCGACAAGTAGATCAAATACACTTGATCATACTCACATATCTGGTGAAGAATCTACCTCTTTTCAACCATGGCCGACTATGATCACTCCGCCGGACTG
>Ga0209652_1002189_pt1 | contig 15354 bp, 14 predicted proteins | sample SaaInl74LU_5_DNA_FD_184641 | JGI IMG/M metagenome (GOLD analysis project Ga0209652, IMG submission 184641) | Marine microbial communities from expanding oxygen minimum zones in the Saanich Inlet - ESP_74LU_5_DNA (SPAdes) (version 2) | ecosystem: Environmental > Aquatic > Marine > Intertidal zone...
ATACAGGTCGACTTTTGAGTCGGTAGGAGTGGCTATTGGTGAGTACGACTACACCAAGATGAACGATCATGTTCAAGACCTGAAAAGGGCTGGTGTTGAGCATCCCCTTGAAAAAGCTGTGGTAACGAAAGATAACCTCATGGAGTTTAGGGCGATGCTAAAACTGCAGGCGCTTAACCCAGAGGCATTGCGTTTATATGAATGTGATGATATCCAAGACTTTTCTGAAAGAATACAATCGCTTTATACCGAACAAACAGCTGAGTATTTTAACCACATTATTGCCTCAATTTGGGATAATAAGGATACCATGCAGTATGAAGTGGATTTTCTCACTAGAAGTGGAAAACGGCTGCACACCTTAAAGCGAATTCGTTTTTTAAGTGAAGGTTTTTCGTACTGCCGATTGTTGGTGAGTACGGTTAACGTGAGCGCACTTAAAAACAAAGAAGCAGAAGTTCAAAAACAATCCAGACTTCTTTCCGTCATTGCAGACTCCTCTGCGCTGCTTCTCGCTGAAGAGTCCTACGAAATTGGAGTTCAGCAAGTGATTAATAAAATAGGTCCAGCACTGGATGGCGATTGCATGTCCTACCTGAGCTTAAGTAACCATGGCGACGGCTATACTTATGAGGAAACCACTATGTGGACCGATACTAAGGAGCGGGAAGCGAGACATGGTTACATCGAGATTGAATCTGAACCTGAATTGGTTTCAACCTTATTGATGGGGGAAGTGGTTGTATATGAGGCAACAAGCTCTAAACATAAACCCAACTTCATCTGCTTTAGAAGTCAATCAGCCATTATAGCACCAATACTGAAAAATGGTGAAATAGAGGGTATTGTGATTTTATCCAGATTTTCAGAGAACAAACCGTTCCAGGGTTTCGAGCTGAATGGATTAACAACAGTTGTTCGAAATTTTGAATCAGCTCTAGAGCGGTCTTCGACACAAAGCAGGCTCAAGGAATTGAATGATAATTTGGAGGAAATGGTAGTTGAACGCACCTCTAAAATGCGCGATGCGATTAATGATTTGGAAAGCTTTTCATATTCCATTTCTCACGATTTACGTGCACCACTTAGGGCCATAAACAATTTTTCAGATGTTCTGGTTGAAGATTATGCAGATCAACTCGACGATGAAGCAAAACGTTACTTAGGGATTGTTCAGAAGGGAGCAAAGCAGATGTCGAAATTAATCGATGCCTTGCTTAACTTCTCAAGAACGGGTACGAAGAAACTAACGTTTACAAATATTGATTCAAGCGAATTAATCCGTGAGGTATATGACGAGCTCAAAATGCAGGTTCCAGATCGAAGTATTGAATTTATTGTTGGTGCAATGCCCCCTTTCCAAGGCGACGCGCAACTTGTTCGTCAAGTTTTTGTGAACTTCTTGTGGAACGCTATAAAATTTACTTCCCGACAAGAAAAGGCCATTATCAAGGTTACTGCCTTTGAACTTGGGAACATGATTCAGTTTGAAATTGCAGACAATGGTGTTGGCTTTAATATGGCTTATGCTGAGAAGTTGTTTGGAGTATTTCAACGCCTTCATCCACAAGAAGAATTTCAAGGCACAGGTGTAGGTTTGGCCATTGTGCAGCGGATTATTTCAAGACATGGAGGAAAGGTTAGAGCAACTGGGGCGGAAAACAAAGGAGCCACCTTTACTTTTACATTACCAGCAGTTGGTACAAAAGTAAAGCCGGCTCCAGCTCAATTAGGGGTGATTTAATGTCCCTTAATCGTCGTTTCTTAATATGCTTAGTTTTTCTTTAATCTCGAAGATTTCCTTTTTTGCATCGTCAATTTTGCGCTCAATTTCCTTCTTCATGGCATCAGCTCCTTTTCCAGAGAAAAAGCCCATGTTGTTTTCGTATTGAATAACACGTTGGTTTAAGCGCTCAATTTTATCTCTAAGCAAGTATTGTTCTTTCTTGAGGCGACGGTTGGCGTCATCGGCATTGCTCAAATCTGCAACGCGTTCTCTGTACGCTTCAACTGAACGTTCAGACTGATTGGCTTTAAGTGCATCATACTTTGCGTCTAGAGCTTCTTTGTACTCAGCCCAAATGGCATCTAAATGCTTTTTCGGAATGAAGCCAATATCTTTCCAACTCGCAGAAAACTGCTTCAAAGCACCTAAATCATTTCCTCTATTGCCGGTGAGCTCATAGGCTTTAATTTGATCGATGAGATCTTTCTTCATTCGAAGATTTTCTTTTTGCTCATCATCCTTGCCAGCAAAATGTTCTTTTTTCGCGCTGAAGAACTCGTCGCAAGCCGCTCTAAATCTAGACCACAATCTTTGCTCATCGCCTTGCGCTGCCGGGCCAATAGCTTTCCATTCACTTTGAAGCTTAATCAAAGCATCGCCAGCAACTTTCCAGTCGGTGCTGTTTTTAATGCCTTCTGCTTTTTGAATGAGCAATTCTTTTTTGTCTCGGTTGAGCTTCTGCTCGGCTTTTCTGCTGTTGTAAAACTGTTGTTTCTTCTCGAAGAATAGGTCGCACAAGCCTCTGAATTCTTGCCAAACCTCTTCGTTATCTTTCTTGCGAGCAAAACCAATTTCTTTCCACTGATTCTGCGCTGCAATGATCTCTTCGGTTTTCTTAATCCAAGTGGTATGGTTGCTAATTTCTAGAGAAACAATCCCTCTAACGTGCTCAACCATGGCCTTCTTTTTCTCAAGATTCTGGTCTTGTTCAGCATGAATTTCATCATAATGCGCCTGAATTCGAGCAAAACCTTCTCTGCACGTGTTGAAGAATTCATCACCCACTGCTTTATAGGTCTCTCTTGGCGAAGGGCCAATGTCCATCCACTCTTTTTGGCACGATCTAAGTGAAACTTCCATCTCTCTGAGGCTTTCCATTTGAACTGCCTCTTTTACCTTAGCTATCAGGTCTTGCTTTTTCTTGTCGTTGATTTTAAGGTCGTTTTCCTGAAGCTCTTTGTAGATGTTGATGTTGTAAAAGAATTCTTCGCGAAGCAATTGGTAGCGGTCAGAAACTTCTTTGTACTTATCTCCTGGGACATTGCCAATGGCGTCCCACTTTTCCTTGAGTTCGTTGAAAACGCCAAACATTTTACCAATGTTTTCCTCCTCTTTCAAAAGGGCTTCAAGCTCGCTTAAAACGGCCTCTTTAGCTTTGAGATTCACAGCTTGTTCTTCAGCGATTTTCTTACCGTGTTCCTTAACGCGTTCGCGATAAGCGCTCAACAGTTCGTCCATCTCAGCGTCTTCCGGACCTGGAGTGTATTCAAAGTCCGAACCTTCTTCATGCTCTTCAGCATTCCAAGCTTCCAATTGGAGTTGTTTTTCTTTTGCCACTTCAGCTTTGAAGTTGGCCAGCAGATCTCTCACTTCACTTTTAATGCTGGTGATGTCATCTGTCTGCAGTAATTGCGCGATCCGCGCAGTAATTTCCGTCTTTGTCATTGGTATACAATGTATATTGGGGCAAAATTACGAATATTTCACCGCCCCATATCCCGCAATTAACGGGATTTCAAGATAAAAGGTTTCTTTTAACCTTGAGTTGACGAATTGTTCAGCTTAAAATAGTCATTATTTCACCCAGCGCTTCACGGCATCATAAGCGATTCCGTAAGCATAGCCTCGCTGAAGTAAAAAACGAAGTACTTTCGCTTGGTCAGTAGTACTCAAGGCTTTCTTCTTGGTGAGTTTCTCCAGTGTTTCTAAAGTGTGAGATTCCGGTAATTCTTCTAAACAAGCTTGGTTGATGTGCTTACTGTCGATGTACAGTGCCTTCAGATGATGTCTGATTTTTACCTCACCCCATTGTTTGTAAACCGATTTGCTCCGCACGTAAGACTGGGCAAACCTCAGGTCGTCGAGGTATTTCTGTTCAATGAGGTAGTTCAAAATGCGCTGCCGGTCTTCTTCTGAGATTTCATGTAGAGCAAGCTTCTTTTTTGCCTGTGAAATGGCCCTGTCTTGGAGCGAACACCATTTGGCCAAGCGCGATTGAATCAAGGCAGGGTTAATTGATCTCATCTAGAGTTACCTCATGTTTTAACTTATTCAGCTTCAGACGAACGAGATGCTAAACCAAAAACATCATCATAGGTTAGAAAGCGGAATATTTCGGTAAAAGAGGCTGTAAAAAACACGCCCACTAAACAGGCAATAAGACCAATTTGGGCAAATATTCCAGCCAAAAGACTGATGAGAACGATCCACCAAAATTGATGCTTTGCAATTCGGAAAGAATACTTCAGTGCTTGGGTAGCGGTCAAATCTCCAAACAGGACAAGGGGGATACAGAAATATGTGAGTGCTGTAAAAGCAATCATTACTACATAAAACAAGAGCTGAAGAATACCCCCTATCAAAACAAAAACAACTCCTGCATCACCGGCCAATTCTCCGAGCAGAGGAAAAACACCTATGAGTATTGAAGGAAGAATGATAATGGCTATCTGAACGAGCATCAGTACAGCGAAGTCGCCAAACTTCGAAAAACCCCCAAAGAAATCAGAGAAGGCTAAGGGCTCACCCGCTTTTATCTTTTTACACGCGATGTGGTAACCAGCTGTTAACGGAAAGGCTATAAGTATAGGGCCAATAATGGTGATGATGGAAAGAGTAAAGAGTAAAATCATCACAAATGTATAAGCTCCAAACAAGGCCCACTCCTGCTTAAAAATCTCAAAAGCTTGGTTGATGTACTTGGATAGGTCTACTTTATAATCACCATTACTGAGGTCTTGAAGTGATTTGTGCGACTTTTCTTGTCCGGCACCTTGGTCGAGAATGATTTCCATTTTAATTAAGATTTCTTCAAACCTATGAATTTTGTATTAATTCTCCTTCAAACTTAATTCTGTATTACCTTTGCGGCCATGATTACAGCAGATAATATAAGTTCACTAGCTGGGCGCTTGGAAGCGTTAAGGGGGTACCTTTGACGTCGATCACAAGTTAATGCTCATTGGAGAGAAGGAAAAGCACACCCAAGATCCTGATTTTTGGAATGATGCGAAAAAGGCAGAGCAAATGATGAAGGAAATCCGAAGCTTAAAAGTTTGGACAGATGCCTATCAAGCCTGCACAGCATCAACTGAAGACCTCGCCGTACTTTTTGATTTTTTCAAAGAAGGAGACGTAGATCAACAAGAACTCGAAGCCCAATTCAAAGAAACAGAGAAGTTGATTGAAGAGTTGGAATTCAAAAACATGCTTTCTTCTCCTGAAGACAGCCTGAATGCGGTCATGCAAATTACCTCCGGTGCAGGTGGAACCGAAAGTTGCGATTGGGCGTCGATGCTCATGAGAATGTACATCATGTTCGGTGAGAAAAGTGGATACAAAGTTTCTGAAATTGAACTTCAAGAAGGAGACGTTGCTGGAATTAAGCAGGTAACACTTGAGTTTTCGGGCGACTTTGCTTTTGGTATGCTGAAAGGCGAAAATGGCGTTCACCGCTTGGTGCGCATCTCCCCCTTCGATTCCAACGCGAGAAGGCACACTTCCTTTGTTTCGGTTTATGTCTATCCTTTGGTAGATGATAGCATCGAAATACACGTCAACCCTTCAGATATTACTTGGGAAACTTTCCGTTCTGGTGGTGCAGGTGGTCAGAACGTGAATAAGGTAGAAACCGGGGTTCGTCTTCGCCACAAACCCACAGGAATCGTCATTGACAATACCGAAACACGATCTCAGCTCGGCAACAAAGAAAAGGCCATGCAGTTGCTTAAATCTCAGCTCTATGAAATGGAGCGCGCAAAGCAAAACGAAGCAAGAGCAGAGATTGAAGCTGGCAAGAAAAAAATCGAATGGGGATCTCAAATCCGCTCCTATGTGATGCAACCGTACAAGTTGGTTAAAGACACAAGATCTGGCTTTGAAACGAGTAACGTGGATCAAATCATGAACGGTGAAATTGAAGACATGCTCAAGGCCTTTCTTATGAGCCAAGGAAGTGGAGCAAACCACAACAACTATGAAAATATTTCATAATCCGAGATGCAGAAAAAGTAGAGAGGCCTTGGCCTTTTTAGAAGAAAAGAACATCGACTTTGAAGTGGTGTTGTACTTGCAAAACACCCCCTCCTTGAGCGAACTTAAAGCCATACGCAAAGCGCTCGACATGCCAGCAGAAGGCATGCTTCGTAAAGGCGAAAAACTGTTTAAGGAGAAATTTAAAGGGCAAATACATTCAGACGATGAATGGTTGAAAATAATGCAGGAAAACCCTGTGCTGATTGAAAGACCGATCATTGTTGACAATAATAAAGCGCTGATAGCACGACCATTAGAGAACATTAATCAACTCTTCGAAAAATCATGAGTTACAGAATTGAAAAAGACACCATAGGAGAAATTCAGGTGCCAGCAGACAAGTATTGGGGAGCGCAAACTGAGCGTTCTAGAAACAACTTTAAAATTGGAGCTCCAGCTTCGATGCCAACAGAAATCATTGAAGCTTTTGCTTATCTCAAAAAAGCAGCGGCCTACACGAACTGTGAGCTGGGGGAGCTTTCTGAAGAAAAGAGAGACCTCATTGCTAAAGTATGTGATGAAATCGCTGCAGGTGAATTGGCAGATCAATTTCCTTTGGTGATTTGGCAAACAGGATCAGGTACCCAAAGCAACATGAATGTGAATGAAGTCGTTGCACACAGAGCCCATGTGATCAATGGCGGTGTTTTAGGTGAAGGCGATAAACCAATTCACCCGAACGATGATGTGAACAAATCACAGAGTTCGAACGACACTTTCCCAACGGCAATGCACATTGCTGCTTACAAGAAAATTGTAGAAGTGACTATTCCTGGAGTTCAACAGCTCAGAGATACGCTTCAACGAAAAGCAGAAGAGCTAAAAGATGTGGTGAAGATTGGAAGAACGCACTTGATGGATGCAACGCCCTTAACTTTGGGGCAAGAGTTCTCGGGTTACGTGAGCCAATTGGATCATGGCGTGAAAGCCTTGAAAAACACCCTCCCACACCTCAGCGAGCTTGCTCTTGGGGGAACAGCTGTTGGAACCGGCATTAACACTCCTAAAGGATATAGCGAATTGGTAGCGAAGTACATTGCTCAATTCACCAATTTGCCATTGATTACGGCCCACAATAAATTCGAAGCCCTAGCAGCTCACGATGCCATAGTAGAATCACATGGTGCATTGAAGCAATTGGCAGTGAGCTTGAATAAAATCGCAAACGATATCAGAATGATGGCTTCTGGTCCGCGCTCAGGAATTGGAGAGCTCATCATCCCAGCAAACGAGCCCGGATCGAGCATTATGCCAGGAAAGGTAAATCCAACCCAATGCGAAGCTTTAACCATGGTTTGTGCACAAGTGATGGGTAATGATGTAGCCATAACGGTAGGTGGCACTCAAGGGCACTATGAGTTGAATGTCTTTAAACCAATGATGGCGGCAAACATTCTCCAAAGCGCTCAGTTATTAGGAGACGCTTGTGTTTCTTTTGAGGAGCACTGCGCTTCAGGAATAGAGGCCAACCAACAACGTATTGACGAATTGGTGAACAATTCTCTGATGCTGGTAACAGCTTTGAACACAAAAATTGGGTACTATAAAGCAGCAGAAATTGCAGGAAAAGCTCACGCTGAAGGCACCACCTTGAAAGCAGCAGCTTTGGCTTTAGCTTACCTGAGCGAAGAAGAATACGACGAGTGGGTTGACCCTCGCAAAATGATTGGGGAATAAGCCAATCCAAAAGCATAAAAAAGCCCCTAGTTTGATTTCAAATTAGGGGCTTTTTCTTTGTTTAATCAGCAGGTTTAAACGTGCTTGCTTTTTCGCGACTTTAAGTCGGTAACAATGTTTTTAATACGTTGCTCATCATCCTTCTTACACACCATCAAGACCTCGCCGGTGTCTACAATAATGCAGTCTTCGATGCCCTGCAAAACCACTAATTTATCTTGTGGTGCGTGAATGATGTTTCCTGAACTTTGGTAGCAAAGTGTTTGATCTCCCACAATGGCATTGCCTAAGTCATCTTGTTCGATTTGCGTGGCCAATGAACCCCAAGTACCTAAGTCGCTCCAACCAAAATCACTCAAAACAATGTCAACATTTTTGGCTTTCTCCATAATGCCATAGTCGATGCTGATGTTTTCACAAACCGCATAGATCCGTTCAACTGCCTCGTGTTCTTTCGAAGTACCAAAAGCACTTGTTTCTTGCGAAAAGGAACTGGCCATGTCGGGCAAATGAGATTGAAATGCACTTTGAATACTGTTTAAGGCCCATATAAAGATCCCGCTGTTCCAATAAAAATCGCCAGAGTCAATAAATTGCTCGGCCAATTCTTTGTTTGGTTTTTCGGTGAAGGTGCGAACTGCTTTTATTTTTGAATCTACACGGTCCTCACTCTCTTCAAATTGAATGTATCCGTAGCCTGTATCAGGTCTGCTGGGCTTAATTCCCAGGGTAAGCAAACGTTCTTGTTCTTGTGCTCTTGAGATGGCCAGGTTAATGGTATCAATAAACTCGGCTTCGTTCACAATCAGATGGTCAGAAGGGGCTACAACAATATTAGCATTGGCACATTTACTTGCGATGTGGTAATTGGCATAGGCGATGCACGGGGCCGTGTTGCGCATGAAAGGCTCGCACAATACCTGATCTTCTTGAATTTCTGGAAGCTGCTCCAAAACCAAGGATTTATATTGTTTGTTGGTTACAATGAGAATATTCCGCGCAGGAGCGATGTTGCACATGCGATCAAAAGTCATTTGTAACAATGATTTCCCAGTTCCCAGAACATCGTGGAATTGCTTTGGAAAGGTGCTTTTGCTCATTGGCCAGAACCGACTACCAATGCCGCCCGCCATGATAACACAATAGTTTTTGTTGTCGATCATTTAACTGAGTTTTTCAAGTGCTGTTCTCAATCGAGAGCAGACTTCATGAGCGTCACTTTCTTGAGCCGTTCCAACGGAAATGCGGTACCATGTTGAACTTCTTTCAGCGCCAAACGCATAGAAAGGAACAATGGCCAATCCTGCTTCGCGAAGCACATAATCGGTTACCGCAGCAACATCTTCGAGAATCCCACCTTCTTGCGTTTTCATTCCTACGAGATGGAGCTGAGCAGTTAGGTAAATGGCCGCTTGAGGAGCAATGGCATCTACCGGATATCCATCGCGTTTTAAGTCCTGAAAACCTTGATAAAAGCCGTTCAGCCTATTCATTACACGTGTTTTGATGTCGGCCAGGTAAGTGTCAACAGCATCATCCATTTCAAGGTACTCTGCACAGGCAAGTTGCTCTGCTTTTGGCGACCAAGCGCCAACATGTCCAAGAATCGATTTCATCTTGTTCATGATTTTTTCAGGGCCCATTGCCCATCCAACACGCACTCCGGTTGCTGCAAAGGCTTTTGAAATACCGTCAATATAAATGGTAAATGGGCGAAGTTCTGGAAGCAAAGAAACAGGATCAAAGTGTTGGGTGTCGCCATGCGTCAATTGCCAGTAAATCTGGTCAAAAAGAAGGTACAGCGGTTTTTCATTCTTCGCTAAACGCGCTGTGTTAATGTTCAATACGAGTTCGCAAATTCCGCTCAATTGCTCCTTTGAGAAAACAGTTCCGGTTGGGTTTAGTGGCGAACAAAGGGCAAGCATTCTAGCTCCGTCAAGTGCGTCTTTTAAAAGCTCCGCATTGGGCATGAAATGGGTTTCAGGTCCTGTCATGATCAAGCGAGCTTTTCCTCTACTTAAGTGGGTGTAGTGGTTGTTATTCCATGAAGGAACAGGAAAAACAACAATGTCTTCAGGGTCTACCAAAGCTTGGTAGGCAGCGTATATCAAGGGGCGAGCTCCTCCAGCAATAAGGATTTCATCTGGTGAGTAGCTCAAACCTTGGCGTTTCCTCATAAAATCAGACACAGCCACTCTTAAAGATTCCATTCCGTTGGCCGCAGGATAATTGGTGTGCTGCGCTCTATATTTGGCCAAAATCCCTTCAAGCAGTTCTTCGGGAATAGGGAAAATCTCAGGATTAAAATCGCCAATGGTTAAGTTATATATGGATTCACCTTGAGCAATTCGTGCCTTGATTTCTCCTGCTAGCTTGATGATTTCTGAACCAACTAAGGATTCAGCCATCTCTGAAACGGGCAAATTACTGAGGTCGGATGAGGTGCTTGTAGCTTTCAATAGAGTTCTTATTGCATGATTTTAAGGTGCAAAAGTACAAATTTCAAAGGGGATTTTACCTTAGTCTAAGGCTTGAACAGGGGTGTTCGCCATGAAGAGGTATTGCTTTTGGTTATCCAAGCGCAAACACAAGATTCGAGTTCTTCGTAAAGCCCTACGCTCGTAGGTGTTTTTGCGATAAACAAAACGCTTCCCTTCATTTAATTCACTCAATATTAAATGATTGTCTTCTTTTCCTGTGAGGGCAGCGTGGAGCTCCGGTGCAGAGCTAATAGCGGCTTTTGGGTTTTGAAAGTAGTCAGACATCAAGTTTAAGATGTGCTCAGGAAAGTTATCGAGAGTTAAAAAGGGCTGCATGAGCGAAATAAACCGTTGCTTCCAAGTGTTTCCATGAGCAGCACCGCGATATTTCTCTTTCCACAATTCGTAATGCGCCCATTCATGAACCAAGGTCATTAAAAAGGCTTCCTTACTCAAATTGCGATTAACACTAATCCTTGGGAGTTTATAAGCGCCATAAGGAGCTCTGAAATCACCCCATTTACTCTGACGTGCGACACTCACCTTTATAATCACATGATGACCTGCGGTCATTTCAGACAAGGCTGTGATTGATGTTTTAGGCACAAAATCACGGTAGTCTAAATGGAGTTTCATTCAGGGAGGCTTTGCTGAAGCTCAACATTATCTTTCCAAACAGGGCAAGTGTTACAGCGGTTTTTCTTTCGGAAAACACTGCACGAACTCAAGAGGAGAATCATCGCGAAGCAAAGGAAAAAAGAAAGTGATTTTGAACGAAACATGAAGCTTAATTTAGGCCAAGAAAAGTAGTAATTAAACGTCGAGTATTAAAAATTATTGAAGATCTGCCCGCTGAGCTAAGTTCATTGGGTTAATTTAGCTGCGTTATGCAACTATTTTATCACACCGGTAGGTACTTCGAGCTTGTTTTTAATGCCTTCCGAAGACCAGAGCGCTTTTCGATCTATTGGAAGCAGATTGTTCATGAGGTCGATAAGATCGGGGTGCAAAGCATTGGCATTATTTCCCTGCTCTCGCTTTTTATGGGGGCGGTGATTTGTATTCAAACGGCAGCAAACATCGATTCGGGTTGGATTCCAGCTTATACCATTGGCTTTACCGTTCGTCAAACTTTGATTTTGGAATTTTGTCCAACCATTATTCCAGTGATTATGGCAGGAAAGGTAGGTTCAAACATCGCTTCAGAAATTGGTACCATGCGAATTAAAGAGGAAATCGATGCCCTCGATATCATGGGAGTGAATTCAGCGGGATTTCTTATTCTGCCTAAAATTGTTGCCGCATTGTTCATTTTCCCTTTCCTAGTGGTGATTTCCATGTTCTTAGGAATAGGAGCTGGAGCTGTTGTAGGAGAGATGGCAGGTGTTGTTGGCTATGCCGATTATGAAATTGGGATTCAATATGATTTTAAACCATTCCAAGTCATCTACGCCATTATCAAAACGGTTGTTTTCGCTTTTATCATCACAAGTGTGAGCGCTTATCACGGCTATTATACAAGTGGAGGGGCACTAGAGGTAGGTAAATCAAGCACGCAGGCGGTAGTTTATAGTATAGTACTCATTATGGTGACCAACTACATCATCACTCAACTCTTGCTGGTATGATAGAAGTGGTAAACCTGTTTAAAGAGTTTAACGGCCAACAAGTCTTGCACGATGTAGACGCAGTTTTTGAACCGGGCAAAGTCAATTTTATTATTGGGCGAAGCGGTTCTGGTAAGTCGGTCTTGACGAAGTGTATTGTTGGTTTGTTTGAAGTGACTTCCGGTCAGATTCTTTATGACGGACGAGATTTTACTTCCATGGGAAGGAATGAACGCAAGGCCATTCGTCAAGAAATCGGGATGCTATTTCAGGGAAGTGCCCTGTTTGATAGCCTCACGGTGTTGGAAAATGTGATGTTTCCCCTCACCATGTTTGGAGAGATGAGTAAGGAAGAGATGACGGAGCGAGCAGATTTCTGCCTGAAAAGGGTGCAACTGGAAAATGCCCATGATAAATTCCCATCAGAGATTAGTGGAGGGATGCAAAAGCGGGTTGGTATAGCTAGAGCCATTGCCATGAGGCCGAAGTATTTGTTTTGCGATGAACCCAACTCGGGCCTCGATCCCCAAACGTCAATTATCATTGATAACCTCATTAGAGAAATAACCTTGGAGTATGGCATCACCACAGTTGTGGTTAGTCATGATATGAACTCTGTTATTGAGATTGGTGATAACATCAATTTCGTTAATAAAGGTACGATCTGGTGGAAGGGCACACGGAAAGACATCCTTAAAACGGAAAATCAAGAACTCAATGATTTTGTTTACGCATCGGAGTTTTTGAAACAAATTCGACACAATCTCGGCTAATTTTTGCGCAGCGAGGTCTAGATTTAAGTGCAATTCTGTATCTTCAAATCATGCATCAAGAAAATTTCATTCCCTACGAATACGAAGTCTTGTCTGAAGACCAAGCTTTGGAAAGAAGTAGGCAATTTTTGGAGTTGATGAACTCGCGACGAACAGTGAGGGAGTTCAGTTCTCGACCAGTTCCCGAAGAGATTATCAAAAACATCGTCAAAGTTGCTGGAACAGCGCCATCAGGTGCTCACAAACAACCCTATACTTTCTGTGTAGTGAGTAATGATGAGCTGAAATCTAAAATTAGGGCAATGGCGGAGCAAGAAGAGTTCATTAATTATAATGGACGAATGAGTGATGATTGGATTGAAGACTTAAAGGTGTTTGGTACCAATTATCAAAAGCTCTTTATAGAGGAAGCGCCTTATCTTATTGTGGTTTTTAAAAAAAGCTACAACCTCGATGATGGAGAGAAAACAAGAAATTATTACGTCAATGAAAGCGTTGGGATAGCTGTTGGCATGTTACTTTCTGCCATTCATAACGCCGGTTTGGCTGCGCTAACCCACACGCCAAGCCCCATGAATTTTTTGGCTGAAGCGCTTGGCCGACCGAAAAATGAAAAAGCGTATCTGAACATTCCCGTTGGATATCCTAAAGAAGATGCTAAAGTGCCTAATATTCAAAGGAAAAGCCTTGATGATATAGCTAAGTTTTACCGCTAATGCTCAGTAAGTAGGTACTAAGCGTTTTAATTTTGTGCAGTAAATGAAGTTTTGTTTACTTTGCAGCCGATTTAAATCTCTAAACAATTCAGTATGTCTGATATTCGTTCTAAAGTTACCGCAATTATCGTTGATAAGTTGGGTGTAGACGAAAGCGAAGTTTCTAACGAAGCTAGCTTCACTAATGATCTAGGGGCTGATTCCCTTGATACAGTAGAGTTGATTATGGAATTCGAAAAAGAATTCAACATTGCTATTCCAGATGACCAAGCTGAGAAGATTGGTACAGTAGGTCAAGCGGTGGAATACATCGAGAACAACACAAAATAAGCTACGTCGATGGAATTAAAGCGCGTTGTAGTTACAGGACTTGGGGCACTAACCCCAATTGGTAGTAATGTCAAAGATTATTGGAACTCATTGCTCAATGGTGTGAGCGGTGCTGCGCCCATAACACTTTTCGACGCGTCTAAATTCAAGACTCAGTTTGCTTGTGAGGTTAAGAACTTCGATCCTAACGATCATTTCGACAGGAAAGAAGCAAGGAAATTGGATCGCTTTTCTCAATATGCACTTGTGTCTGTTGAGGAAGCGATTCAAAATGCCGGGATTACCCCTGATAACGTTGATCCAGACAGGGTTGGTGTAATCTGGGGTTCTGGAATTGGCGGTCTAGAAACATTCCAACAGGAGTGTTTCAACTATGCCAAAGGAGATGGAACACCGCGTTTCAACCCCTTCTTTATCCCAAAAATGATTGCAGATATCGCCTCAGGTCACATCTCAATTAAATACGGATTCAGAGGTCCAAACTTTACAACCGTTTCTGCTTGTGCGAGTTCAACCAACGCGCTTATTGATGCCTTCACCTACATTCGTTTAGGAAAGGCCGATATATTCGTAGCTGGTGGTTCTGAAGCAGCAGTGAATGAAGCGGGAATTGGTGGCTTTAATGCACTGAAGGCACTTTCTACCAACAATGAGAATTATAAAACAGCCTCTCGTCCATTTGATTCAACGAGAGATGGTTTTGTTCTTGGTGAAGGAGCTGGCGCAATTATTCTCGAAGAATATGAGCACGCCAAAAAACGAGGCGCTCACATCTATTGTGAACTCGTTGGTGGCGGAATGTCTGCCGATGCACACCACATGACTGCACCGCATCCAGAAGGGTTAGGAGCGAGCAACGTAATGCGTTATGCGCTTGACGATGCTGGGATGACCATTGACGAAGTGGATTACATCAATGTTCATGGTACCTCTACACCACTTGGGGATGTTGCAGAATCAAAAGCTATTCTTGAAGTGTTCGGGGAGCATGCCTATAACTTGAATATTAGTTCAACCAAATCAATGACAGGTCACCTCCTTGGAGCAGCCGGAGCCATTGAAGCGATTGCTTGTATTTTAAGTGTTGTTAACGACGTTGTTCCACCAACAATCAATCACGTTCATCCAGATGAAAATTTGGATCCAAAGTTGAACTTCACGTTCAATAAAGCACAACACAGAACTGTAAGAGCTGCCTTAAGCAATACGTTCGGTTTCGGAGGTCACAATACCTCGGCTATCTTTAGAAAAATCTAATTCGCGCCGCTTTGAGCTTTCCTCAGTGGTTTAAACGGTCTACTCAACGTCAGAAAGACTTAAGCGCCTTTGTGAAAAAACAATTCGGCTTTTCTCCAAGGAAAATTGAACTGTACGAACAAGCCTTCAGACACAGCTCAGCTTCAAAACGAATTCAAGGAGGAATCAAAAATAGCAATGAACGTCTTGAATACCTCGGCGATGCCGTTCTCGACACCATAGTTGCTGAATACCTCTACATTCAATACCCTAACTTGCCCGAAGGTGAACTCACTAAAATGAAGGCAAAAGTGGTTAACCGTAAAACCCTAAATCGTTTCGGTGAAAACCTGGAGCTTGAAAAACACCTCCAAATGCGTTTGGGGAAACAGGAGGTGCATCAAACAATTATAGGAAATGCCTTCGAAGCATTGGTAGGAGCGATGTATTTGGATAGAGGCTTCGAACGCACGGCCAAAGCCATTAAAGCGCTCC
>Ga0209652_1002198_pt1 | contig 15302 bp, 9 predicted proteins | sample SaaInl74LU_5_DNA_FD_184641 | JGI IMG/M metagenome (GOLD analysis project Ga0209652, IMG submission 184641) | Marine microbial communities from expanding oxygen minimum zones in the Saanich Inlet - ESP_74LU_5_DNA (SPAdes) (version 2) | ecosystem: Environmental > Aquatic > Marine > Intertidal zone ...
ACGCTTGACGGCCGACACCCGCACCCTGAAACATCCGGAAGACACCGTTTTCTTTGCCTTGAAAGGGCCATGGCACGACGGTCACGACTTTCTCACCGAAGCGCACCGTGCCGGAGTGCTTCGGTTTGTGGTGAGCCGTTGCAGCGGATCGGAACCGTGGGCTCAGGACAGTGATGTTCTCGTGGTGGATGACGTCCTGTTGGCTTTGCAACGTCTTGCGCGCGCTCAACGCGATTCCTTTGAGGGGCCCGTGCTGGCCATCACAGGAAGCAACGGAAAAACCACCGTCAAAGAATGGATCGCCCAATTGTTGCCCGACACCTCCGCCGTGCACCGAAGCCCGCTAAGCCACAACAGCCAATTGGGCGTGCCGCTGAGTGTTTGGTCTTTGGACGCCCACCACGACGTGTCCTTGATCGAGGCGGGGATTTCCCAACCTGGTGAAATGGCTCGTTTGCGCGAATGCATTTCTCCGACGGAGGGTGTGCTGACTCACCTTGGCGATGCGCATGTCGGAAACTTCCGCGACGCCTCCCAGCTGGCAGAAGAGAAGTGCGCGTTGTTCGAATCCGTCTCGCGGGTGTTCATGCCGCATTCTCTGAAGGAAGCGTGCACGACCGCGTTGGGCTTCGACGTCGTCACGTGGGGCGACCTGGAAGAGGCCGGAGTCCAACTTGGCGTCGACCTGAGTGGGCTTCCTCAAGCCGTGACCCTGCACTGGCAGGGAGGGAAAGCCACTGTGTCCTTGCCGTTTCACGATTTGGGCTCGGTGAGGAACGCCTTGACGGCCTCCCTTGTCGCCTTGCATCATGGGGCCACGCTGGCTTCGCTTCACGAACGTCTGCCTCAATTGCAGGAGCTGACGGGGCGACTCTCCTCGGTGGCTCGTCCGCAAGGTGGCGTGCTCCTGCAAGACGACTGCAGCCACGACTTGGGGTCCCTCGATGTGGCCTTGGAAGCGCTGAACCGCCTCCCTCAAGATTGGCCCTTGCTCGCCCTCGTCGGGGATGTCTCCCAGAGCGGCCTTGGTCCCGAGAAGCGCGCCGAAGAGTTGGCGCTACGCCTGGCCCAATCGCAGCTCGACGCGGTTTGGATGTGGGTCCCCGATTGGTCTGAATCGACGACGTCTACGTTCTTCGAAACGGTTCGGCAGGAACAAAATGGGAAAGGCGACTTGGACGTGCGGTGTTTTCATCACATCGCCGCCTTGGAAGGGGCCGCACGCGATTTGGGCGCGGCTCACGTCCTTGTGAAGGTCTCGTCGCGAGAACGTCTTGGCTCGGTGTTGAATACCTTGGCGCCGCGGCGGCACGTCACGGAATTGACGTTGAACACATCCGCGTTGATCGACAACGTCCGCATCCTCAAGGCCCACGTCGGCGCCAGAGGCGTCCTCGCCGTCGTCAAGGGACTCGGTTACGGCACGGACCCCGTGGTGTTGGGTAGACTGTTGGAATCGCAGGGGGTAGATTGGCTTGCCGTCGCGTACGCCGACGAAGGCGTGGCGCTGAGAGAAGCGGGTATCGAAGCTCGGATTTTGGTCTTGAACCCCGATCCCGGCACGTTTGACGTACTCGTGTCGCACCAGCTCGAGCCGCAATTGGTTTCCCGCGAACACGTGCAGCTCGCTCAAAAATGGGCGTCGGCGCAGGGATTGACGGCGTGGCCCGTGCACCTGAAGCTCGACACGGGCATGCACCGCCTTGGAATGGCGGAAGAAGAGGATGCCCGGGTGGCCAAGTTGCTTGCGGGAAGCGAGCTGGAATTGGCCACCGTCATGTCCCACTTGGCGGGTGCTGACGACCCCTCACTCGACGACAAGACCCGAGCCCAAATCGAGGAATTCCATCGCCGAACCCAAACGCATTACCCCAGAGTTCCTGCCCACATCCTGAATTCCGCCGGTGCGGCACGCGTGCACAAACTCATCCCTGAGGAGAAGAGGAAGGACTGGGCAAGCCTCATGACACACATCCGCGTCGGACTTGCCATGTACGGCTTGGGTGCAGGGTCGTTGGAGCTCGGTCTGCAACCGGTCCTGTCTTTGGAAACAGGCGTATCCAGACTTGTCCGGGTGCCCGCAGGTGAAGGCGCCGGTTACGGCTGGACCGACGCCGCCACCCACGACCGAGTACTCGCAGTGCTGTCCGTGGGGTACGCCGACGGTTACCCCCGCAACCTTGGAAACGGACGAGGCCAGGTGTTTTGGAAAGGTCGGTTGCTTCCGACGGTGGGCCGGGTGTGCATGGACATGACCACTGTGGACGTCACGGGTCTGGATGTCCATCCCGGAGACCGGATGACCTTGTGGGGGGCGAATCCCCGTTTGGACGACGTCGCGGCGCAAGCCAAGACCATCTCTTACGAGCTGCTCACGCGCATCGGACCTCGCGTCCAGCGCGTCATCGAACGTTGACAACGGGTGTTAACGTCGGCGCAGGTGCCTCAACTTTTCGACCTTCTTCACGTCCCACCCCCAAACCAATCTTTCAATTTCATGAAGATCCAACACCTGTTCCTCGCCACCGCCATGGTGGCAACTGTCCTGACCTCGTGCAACCGAGAGGACGCCCAAGGTCCTGAAACGCGAGCACTGGCCGCGGACGAATCTGTGGTTGATTTCGCTGACCGCCACCTCAGAGGCCCAGTCGATGCCTTAACCATGCGCCAAAACGCCAACGGTCCATGTGGCCTAGACAGCCCCTATTTGCCTGAATGCGTCACGGTGACCGACACAGGGGAAGACAGCTACCCACGAACCCTCACCTTGGACTTTGGAGAGGGGTGCACAGGACCTGGTGGTGCGACCCGGAGCGGGGTCATTGAGGTTGTGCTCACCGGAGACATGTCGGAACTCGGTTCGGTTCGCACCACGACGTTTGACAATTTCCAAGTCAACAGCATGACCCTAACCGGCACACGCGTGGTCACCAACGTGGGGCCCAACGACGAGGAGAACCAAGCCATGTTTGGGCAAGACCACGAGATGACCCTCACCCGAAACAACCACACCATCACGCGAACGTACGTCGGCACCCTCGCGTGGATTGAAGGCTTTGACACCGAGGATTGCGAAGACGACATCGTGGAGCGCAACGGCGTGGCCACCCACGAAACCACGAGCGGCTGGGGCAGCTCCACCCGCACCCTGGACGCCGTCGTGCACAGCCGTCCCTGCGGCTATCCGATTTCAGGAACCGTCACCGTGGATCGCCCGCAGCATGACGTCGTGATTGATTTTGGGGACGGGGAATGCGACAACCTTGCCACCATCACTCGAAACGGCAACACGTACATCCTCAACCTCGACACCCACGAGGTGGAGGGGTGATGGCCTGGCACAACACCAACAAACGAAAGGGAGGCCCGATGTGGAGCCTCCCTTTTTCATGCCTTTTTGCCCGCAGGGTTACACCGGCCGACCAGCGAGTTTGTAGGTCGTGCGCTCGATCCACCAATACATGACCGGGACAATGATCAAGGTCAGGAACGTCGCGAACGTCAATCCAAAGATGATCGCCCAACTCATTGGCTTCCAGAACACGTTGTTGTCGCCACCCACGTAGATGTTGGCGTTGTACTCCGTGAGCAGGCTCACAAAATCGATGTTCAATCCAATGGCCAGCGGAAGCAAGCCCAAAATCGTGGTGATGGCCGTGAGCAACACGGGGCGCAAGCGCGTTCGTCCGCCGCGAACAATGGCCTCATTCACCTCCTCAAAAGGAAGCTTGGTCACCGCATCCCGCGAATCGCCGTCCTCCAATCCGAGCTCCTCGCGACGGCGAGCGCGCAACAGGTTGGTGTAGTCAATGAGCACGATGGCGTTGTTCACCACGACACCTGCGAGGGAAATGATGCCAATCATCGTCATGATGATGACAAATTCCATTTGGAAGATAACCAGACCGAGCAACACCCCGATCAAGGAGAACACCACGCTGAATCCGATGATGAACGGTGTAGTGATGCTGTTGAACTGGCTGACGATGATGAGAAAAATGAGAAAGAGGGCAATGAGCAACGCCTTTGACAAGAAGGCCATTTCCTTCTGTTGCTCTTCTTGCTGACCCGTGAACGCCCAGCGCACCGTCGAAGGCAACGTGAGCTCGGAAGCCATGTCCGCCTCCATGCGCGAAATGATTTCCGTGGGGTTTGCACCTTCGAGCACGTTGGAGGTCATGGTGATGACGCGCTTCAAGTCCTTCCGCTTGACCGCACTGAAGGTGGTCGAGCGGCTCGCTGTGGCAACCGCACTGATCGGCACCTCCTTGATTTGACCGTCGCTGGCACTCCGGAAAATGACCTTCTGGTTCATCAGCGCGTCGCTGCTGTGGCGGTATTCCTCCGCAAAGCGGACGTTGATGGGGTAGTCGTCTTCGCCGTCCTTGAAGGTGCCCACCTCGCGCCCAAACAGCGCCGTACGCAACGCGTAACCGATGTCCCGGGTACTCAACCCGTAGGTCCGGGCTTTCTCGCGATCGATGGCCACGGGCATTTGGGGTTTGCGCTTGTCCACATCGATCTTGAGCTCCTCCACGCCGGCGTAATTTTTGCTACGCAAGTAGAGCAAGACCTCTTCGCTCGCCGTGAGCAATTCGTCGTAGTCGTCGCCCACGAGCTCGAGGTTGATGGGCGCGCCTTGAGGCGGCCCGTCCGAGTTCTTCGTCACAACGACCTCCGCGTCGGGATACCCGCGCAACTCCTCGCGGATGGCCGACAACACGTCCGCCGTTTCCAGTCCGCGACGGTCCTGGAATTTCACGAAGTTCACCACGATGCGCGCCTTGTGGGGCGTCGGTCCGAGCTGTGGACCTTCGTTGGGGTCGCTCGTGCCGTTGCCGACGGTGCCGATCACCGAGTTGACCATGTAACTCTCCAATTCCCCTGTTTCCGGGTTGGGTCGCTTCCACTCGTCGCGCGACAACACGTCAAGAACGATGTGCTCCACCTCCTTCGCCACCTCGTTGGTCTCTTCGAGGTCCGTGCCAATGGGCTTCGAGATGAAAATGTTGAGGTACTGCGGCTGGTTGTCCGGGAAGAACAACACCTTGGGTGGGAAGATGCCCATCAACACGATGGAGCCAAACAACAAGCCCACCGTCCCAAAGAAGAAGGCCCACGGACGGCGGCCCGTCAACGCGTACTTCAAAAAGTGTTCGTACGCCTCTTCGAGTCGAGGCAGCAAGCTGTTTTGGAACACCCGCGTGGTGGGGTACAGCACATACGTGTTGATCAGGCCCAACAGCCCGGCCAGCACAAGCATGTTGCCAAACGCCGTCACGCCGAAGACCAGAAACAACACGCCGACGCCCACGAGCACCGCTGTGGTGATGTGCGTCCGGCGACGGTTGACGTTTTCCTCACCGACCTTCATCAAGACGGCCGTCAGCACCGGGTTGATCACGAGGGCCACAAAAAGCGACGATCCAAGCACAATGATGAGCGTAAGCGGCAAATAGCTCATGAATTCCCCGATCAAGCCAGGCCACATCGCAAGGGGCAAGAAGGCGGCGAGGGTCGTCGCCGTCGACGCCACAATCGGCCACGCCACCTCGCCGACCCCGTATTTGGCCGCATCAAACGGACTGTACCCCTCGTCCATGAGGCGGTACACGTTCTCCACGACCACAATCCCGTTGTCCACGAGCATGCCCAGCGCCAAGACGAGCGAGAACAACACCATCGTGTTGAACGTCACGCCGAGCGAATTCAAGATGAGGAAGCTCATGAACATGGACAGCGGAATGGCCACCCCCACAAAGAGGGCGTTGCGCAAACCAAGGAAGAACAACAGCACCCCGACCACGAGCAAGACCCCAAAAATGATGGAATTCTGAAGCTCCTCCACCTGGGTTTGGGTCATGTCGCTTTGGTCGTTGGTGATCGACACGTTGAGGTTTCGCGGAAGCACGTCCCGCTTCGCCTCTTCGATGATGGCGTTGATGGCCGACGACGCCTCAAGGAGGTTCTCGCCCGCGCGCTTCACCACGTCGAGCGAGACCACCGAGCGCGAGTACTCGCGGGCGTAGCTCTCCTTTTCCTTCTCCACGAACGCCACGCGCGCCACGTCACGCAAGTGCACGATGTGCCCATTTTCCGCCTTGATGATGACGTTCTCAAGCTCTTGGATGCTCGTAAAATCGCCTTCCACCTGCACGCTCCGGCGCACGCCGTCCACGAGCAAATCTCCGCCCGACACGGTCATGTTTTCCGCCGCGATGGCGCCTGCGATGTCGTTGAAGCTCACCTGCATGGCCTCGGCCCGGAGGTAGTCCACTTCGATCTCCACTTCGAGGTCGCTGATGCCTTGGATGTCGACCTTGCTGATTTGGGGCAACGCTTCCACCCGATCCTCCAAATACTCCGCATATTTCTTCAAGTCCTGCAGGCGGTAATCGCCGCTCAGGTTGATGTTCATGACCGGCATGAGCTCGCTGAAGTTGAGCTCCATGATGCTCGGGTCGGCCGGCAAGTCCGTGGGGAAATCCGGATCGGCCTTGGCCTTATCCACCGCATCCTTCACCTTCCGAAGCGCCTCGGTCGGCGTCACGTCAAAGTTGAACTTGATGTCAATGGCGCTGAAGCCTTGCACGCTGGTCGACGTGATCTCGTCGATGCCTGAAATCGTGTTGATCTCCTTCTCCAACGGACGCGTGATCAGCTTCTCCATGTTGGCCGGGCTGTTTCCGGGGTAGGCCGTGCTGACAAAAATCTCGGGCACCACAATCTCCGGGAAGGCCTCTTTGGGCACCGTCAAGTAGCTGCTGATGCCGGACAGGGTGATGATGGCGATGAGCACGAAGACCGTGGTCTTGTTTTGGATGCTCAACGTCGTCAGCCCAAACTCACGCAGCTTCCCTCCGCCCTTCTGGGGCGTCGTGTTGGGGGTTGTTTCGCTCATGGTGTGCCGCTCAGGATTCAATCAAAGTCACACGTTCGCCGTCCACTACGCGAGTGGCCCCACGCTCAATGACGCGGTCGCCAGGAACCAATCCCGATTCGATCAACATCATGCCTTCGGACACCATGCCCGTCGTGATGGGTTGCTTCGTGGCCACGTCGCCGCGCAGCACGTAGACGTACTCCTTTCCATTCGCGTCTTGAAGCACTGTGGCGGAAGGAAGCACCAAGGCGCTGTCCAAGGACAAATCCGTGATGTGAACGGTCGCCACCATGTTGGGCAGCGCGCGTGAACCGGCCGGCAAATCCACAGTCAGGTCAATCGTTCGGTTGGCCGCTTCGATGAATTGGCCGACTCGGCGGATTTGGCTTTCGACAGGTTCAAGCCCACGCGCCTCCACCTTGACGGGCTGTCCTTCGCGAACCACACCGGCATAGTGGTCACTCACCGCAGCGCGGACGTACAGGTCTTTCAGGTCGACAACGCGAACCACCGGCATGGGTGGCGCAGCCATCTCTCCTACGTTGACAAACACGCGATCCAACACGCCAGCAAAAGGGGCGCGAATCACGGCTTTGTCGATTTGTTGGTCCAACGTGGCCAAGCTGCGATTCAAGGCTTCCACGCCTGTGCGAGCTTGCAAGTACTCCACTTCCGAGCCAATGTCCTTGTTCCAAAGGCGCTCTTGACGATCAAACAGGGTTTGGGCCAATTCAAGTTGCGTCACCAACTCCTCACGCTGCTTGGTCAAAACGTCAGTGTTGATCCGCACCAAGGCTTGACCCGGAGTCACCTGCGCGCCTTCTTCCGTCAGCACCTCGGCGACGACACCCGGGAATTCCGCGAGCACGCTGGCAATGCGATCCGTTTCCACGTTGCCTTGCACCGCGAAAGAGTGGGCGAAGGGTTGGGCGCTGAGGGTGCGAACGCCTACGCGGGTCAAGCGCGGCGAGGCATCCTCACGTTCCACAGCTCCGGCCTCAGCCGGCGATCCACACTGCGTGAGCAACACGGCCAACGTGGTCAGGGCTCCTGCGAAGCCGAGGGTGTTCAATGTCATGTTCATGGGAGGGGGTTGGAGGCGATCAGGCGTTCCCGGGCTGAAATCCAGGTCCACTGTACGCCAATGAGGTTTCCTTCAGCTTCGATGAGCTGATTTTGGGCGGTGTTGAGTTCAAAGCTGCTCCGGACGCCTTCCTTGTGTCCGGACTCAATTTGGGTGAGGATGCGGGAAGCCAAGGCACGCTGTTCTTTGGCGTTTTTCAAGGCGCTCTGGGCGTCCAAAAAAGCCGCCTTGGCCCCTTCAAACTCCAACCTTGCGGCCGACTCCAATTGCGCGAGGCCCGACTCGGCCGTGAGCACTTGAAGCTTCGCCTTCTCAACGCGCTGCTTGCCTCCTCCGCTCGTCCAAATCGGCATGCTCATCGACAACCCCACAATCTGCGTGGGGTACCACTTGTTTTGTTCCGCAAGCGCAGGAAAGTCCGGGTCTCGGAAAGTTTGGGCGCTGTTGGTGTAAAAAGCCGCCACCTGCGGGAGGCCTTCGGCGCGGCGGTTTTGGACGTCGAGCTGCGCCAGGACCAAGTAGCGTCGTTGCTCTTCCAAGGAAGGAAGGGCGTGAACGTTGAGGGCGGCGGGCGCGGCCTCTGGCACATGGAGGGCAGTCAACGCTTCCAAGTTGTCCGTCAAAGTCACCTCTTCCGTCACGTCAAGGCCGCATTGAAACAGCACCAGTTTCAGGGTCAATTCCGCTTGAAGTCGAGCGGACGCCAATTGCTGCTCGAGGGCTTGGCGCGTCAATTGCAGTTGATCGGCATCGACCGACTGGGCGAATCCTTCCGCAGCCAGGGCGCGCAATTCCGACTCCGAAGTTTTCACCAACGTCAAGGCTTGATCCAAGGTCGCGACGTTGGCCTCTGCCGCAAGCGCCGTGGCGTATGCTTCAGCCACCAGGCGACGCGTTTCCAACTCGGAGGCATCCAAAGCCAAGTCTTTCGCTGCCGCGAACACCTTCGCCGCCTTCAGGCCAACGAGGTAGCTTCCGCTGAAAATCAGTTGCGTCGCATTCACGCCCACCGTCGCGGACTGCGTTGTCCCAAAGGCAAACTCAGCCACCTCGTCCTCTGGCGCATTCGGGTTGAACGCCGATGCTGGAGCCACCTGCGTCGGAATGTCCAAGAACTGATTCATGTCAAAGGACGCACTTACTTGGGGGAGTCCCGTGGCCAGGAGCTCCTTCACGTCATGCCTCGCTGCCTGCACCTCAATGCGCGCGCGCTGCATGGCGTAGGCGTTTTCGACGCCGAGGGTTTGGGCTTTGACCAGGCTCAACTCGCGCTGCGCAACGCTGCCCAACGTCAAGCTCACGGCGGCAAGCGTGAGGGCCAAACGGCGGCCCAGGTTTGAATTCATCATCGGTTCGTCGCAAGTTTCGATTCGAGGTAATCCAGGCCTTGAGTGCTGGCAATCCCGCGGATGTGGTAAGTGAAAAGTTCTTTGAAATGTTCAGCGAGCGGGCGTTCCAGCGTCCCGTTCTCTGCTTGGCGCACCATGTCCTCCACCAAGGCCAAATGCAAGTCCGCCACGGCATCCACGTTCAAGTCGCCGCGGTACATGTCCTGCTCCATCCCCCGAGTGACGTTGTGCACAACCAAACGACGGATCATGTCGCGACGGCGCGCGTGCGTCGCCTCAAAGACCTTGGGGTAGTACTTCTTCAGGTCAAACAACACCGTCGAGCTGATGGCCGACAACATCTTGTGCTTCTTCTCCATTTCCGCCAGCGCCAAGTCAATGGCGTTCCCCTCCCCCGTCATCAGCTCGGTCATCTGAGCTTCCAACCCGTCAATGTGGCTGTGAAGCGCTTGGGAAACGAGGTCCCGCTTGTCCTTGAAGTACTTGTACAGCGTCTTTTTCGAACACGCGAGATGCCCCGCCAAATCGTCCATGCTGAGCGCCTTGATGCCAAACCGACCAAACAGCTTCGTGCACCGAGCTCGGAGCTCGGTGCCTCGTTCGTCGAGGGTTTTGGCAGGGGTGGGTCGTGGAGTGGTCTGCGACATGCGGCCGCAAAACTACAACGCGATGCGCGCACAGGAAACGAAAAAAACGCAAATCGTTTCCCTTGGGTCTGTTTGGGGAGTTCAGGTCAAGTCAAGGTGCCAAGCCAACACCAAGCCCTCGAGGTCGTCTCGACGGAATTTGGCCCCGCGAATGCGGTTCTCGTCCGGCCGAATGCGCCAGCCGGTCGCGGTCCGAAAATCGGTGCCTTCCAGCCGCGTGCGCTCAAACACCGCATCCGTCAAGTCCACCTCATCGAACACCACTCCTTCCAAGTTGGCGCCCGTGAAATCCGCGCCGTGCGCTCGGCCTCCTTGCCACGACACTTTCTTTGCGTCCATGCCTTCAAAATTCGCGCTGTCCGCCACGCATCGCTCCAACCGCATCTCCAAGCCCAGCGTGTTGCACGACGCAAAATCCATCCCCACCACCTTGCACCCTTGGAAGGTCACGACCTGAAGTCCTGCACCCAAGGTTCGGACGTTGCTCAAGTCACACTCCACAAACGTGCACTCTTCAAATCGGGCTCCTCTCAGGTCCTTGCCTGACCAATCTACTCCGTCAAACGAGCATGCTTCGAAACGTGCGTTCCGCAAATCGCCCCATTCCGTCTCGCGGGTGAACCGCTGGTCGTACGCGTCCATGGCCGTTCAGGAAAGCGCGCTCGAAATGAGGTCGTCGTCCGCGTGGTTGGCGCGCGTGACTTTCAATCGCGGCTCCATCTCCATGGCGCGGTCGATGGCCCATTGGGCGCCTGTGTTTCTGGCCCAGCTCCGACGCGCAATGCCGTTGTTGACGTCCCAGTGCAGCATGGACCGGAGGCGGCGTTCGCTGTCTTCGCTTCCGTCAATCAACATCCCAAACCCGCCGTTCATCACCTCGCCCCACCCGACGCCGCCGCCGTTGTGAAGGCTGATCCACGTCGCGCCCCGGAAGCCGTCGCCAACGAAGTTGTGGACGGCCATGTCCGCCGTGAAGGCCGACCCGTCGTAGATGTTCGACGTCTCGCGGTACGGGCTGTCCGTGCCACTGACGTCGTGGTGGTCGCGGCCGAGCACGACCGGCCCCTTCAGGCGACCGTCCTTGATGGCGTCGTTGAACGCCGACGCGATCTCGGCCCGACCTCGGGCGTCGGCGTACAGGATGCGCGCCTGAGAGCCCACGACAAGCTTGTTGGCCTTCGCTTCACGAATCCACCGAACGTTGTCCTGCATTTGCTGCTGGATGTCGGCCGGCGCGTCGGCCATGAGGCGTTCAAGCACCTCGGCCGCCAAGTTGTCCGTCAGGTCGAGGTCGGCCGGATCGCCGCTGCAGCACACCCACCGGAACGGCCCAAAACCGTAATCGAAGCACATCGGTCCCATGATGTCCTGGACGTAGGAGGGGTACTTGAACCCGTCGCCGTCCTCGGCCAAAATGTCGGCCCCCGCCCGGCCCGCCTCAAGCAAAAACGCGTTGCCGTAATCAAAGAAATAGGTGCCGCGCGCCGTGTGCTTGTTCACGGCAGCCGCGTGCCGCTTGAGAGACGCCTGCACGTGGGTCTTGAACGTGTCGGGATCTTCGGCCATCATCGCGTTCGCCGCGTCGAAGTCCAGTCCCACGGGGTAGTACCCACCCGCCCAGGGGTTGTGAAGCGAGGTTTGGTCCGAGCCCATGTCCACGAGCACGCCGTCTTCGTCAAACTTCTCCCACACCTCCACGACGTTGCCGAGGTAGGCGAAGGACTCGGCGCGTTTCGCGGCCACCGCCTCTTTGACGCGGGACGACAGCTCATCGAGGTCCGTGATGACGTGGTCGACCCACCCCTGTTCATGACGCTTGTAAGCAGCCGCCGCATTGACCTCCGCCGTCACAGACACGCAGCCTGCGATGTTCGCGGCCTTGGGTTGCGCGCCGCTCATGCCTCCGAGGCCGGCCGTGACGAAGAGTTTGCCTGCGAGCCCGTCCGTCGTGTCGGTGACACCACGCTTGCGGTCAATCATCCGCCCCGCGTTCAACACCGTGATCGTCGTGCCGTGCACGATGCCCTGCGGTCCGATGTACATGTACGAGCCGGCCGTCATTTGGCCGTACTGGCTCACCCCGAGCGCGTTCATGCGCTCCCAATCGTCAGGCTGGCTGTAATTGGGGATGACCATGCCGTTGGTGACCACGACGCGAGGCGCTTCCCGGTGCGAGGGGAACAAGCCGAGCGGGTGGCCGGAGTACATGACGAGGGTTTGGTCTTCCTCCATCTCGCTCAGGTACTGCATGGCAAGTCGGTACTGCGCCCAGTTCTGGAACACGGCTCCGTTTCCACCGTAGGTGATGAGCTCCTCGGGGTGCTGCGCCACCGCCGGATCCAGGTTGTTTTGGATCATCAACATGATGGACGCTGCCTGCTGGCACTTGGCCGGGTACCACCCGATGGGGTACGCCTTCATGGCGTGGGTCGGGCGCAACCGGTACATGTAAATGCGTCCGTACGCGCGCAACTCCGCAGCAAATTCGGGCGCCAACTCCGCGTGCTGTTCGGCTGGGAAATAACGCAGCGCGTTCTTCAGGGCCAACGCCTTTTCCTTGTCCGTCAAAATGTCCTTGCGGACGGGCGCGTGGCTCCATTCGGGATTGCGCCCCACGGAGGGAGGCAACACGGTGGGAAGGCCTTCTTGGATGGCGGCTTGGAGTTGGGCTGCGGTCATGGGGTGGTGGGTTTCTTGGTGAAGCGGCCGGTGCTCTTGTCAAAGCCGTAGGGGCAATGCTTGCACCCGCTTTGGCAACAGTGTCCGCGCTTCACATGGTAGGCCTCCGTGAAGACAATGAAGCCTTCCGGTGTGGTGTAGTAGTCCTCGGGGTCAAGCTCCTTGGGCATGTCCCAAAAGTACCGCCAACTCGCCCTGAATGTTCTGTTGCTTGTCCGCACTGTACCACTTGTGGACTTCTTGACTGTAGGTGTGCGCGAGGACCGGGTCTGCTTTGATTCGCCGAACGAGCGCCATGGCCTCGGCCGGGCGCGGCCCCCACGTGCCCAGCACATTCATGTCCGCATCGAGGAGCACGGTCTTGGGAATGGCGCGGCCGCCGTTGGTGAGGAACAAGTCCATCACGTCGACGTTCTCGTCGCGCAACAACACGCGCACTTCGAGCTTGCCCGCCGATTCCGCCTCGAGGGCCTCGTGCACGGGGAGGATTTGGGCTCCGTCTCCACACCAAAACTCATTCAACACCAACATCCGCGTTCCGGGCTTCATGCCTTTTGCCGATGCGGTCAGTTCAACCCGAAGCCCTTCTTTGACCAGGGCCTTCCGAATGCGCTTGACCCGCTGCTTGTTGATCGGAATGTACTTGTCGTAGGGAGCCTCCTCTTCGTTGAGGTTGGGCTCCGCCGCGAGCAATCCGTCGAGGTGTTCCGTCACCGTCACAGCGCGACCCCATCCCTCACGAATTGCGGCGGCATCTGCATCGGAAAAGAGGGCTTGAATCATGCCCCAAAAGTAACGCTGATGCCTGCCTCACAATGCCTAACTTTGCCGCCGTCCATGAGCGACTTCCTTCAGCACGAGTGCGGCATCGCATTGCTCCGCCTCAAGAAACCCATCCAGTACTACGCCGAGAAATACGGCACACCCTTCTACGGGCTCAACAAAATGTACCTGCTGATGGAAAAGCAGCACAACCGGGGGCAGGACGGTGCGGGTTTGGCCAACATCAAACTCGACGTGAACCCTGGCAAACGCTACATCAGCCGCATGCGCTCTGTGGACCCGCGCCCGATCCAGGATTTGTTCCAAAAAATCATGAGCCGCTTCACCGACCTCACGGCGGAACAGCTTTTGGACACAATGGCCTTGCAGAACGACCATGCCTTCACAGGCGAGCTTTTCTTGGGCCACTTGCGCTACGGCACGTTTGGGAAGAACGAGATTGAAAATTGCCACCCGTTTTTGCGCCAAAACAACTGGCGCACCCGCAACCTGGTCGCCGCGGGCAACTTCAATTTGACCAACGTCGATGAGTTGTTTGATGTGTTGGTCCAAATCGGCCAGCACCCCAAGCAGAAGTCGGACACCGTCACCATTCTTGAAAAGATTGGCCACTTCCTGGACGAGGAAAACCAGGAGCGTTTCGACGCCTTGAAGGGCGAAGGGTTGGACAACCAGAGCATTTCGGAGCGCATCGCCGACACCCTGGATTTGGGCAACATCTTGCGCCGAGCGTCTTCCGATTTTGACGGCGGTTACGTCATGTGCGGTCTCCTCGGCCACGGCGACGCTTTTGTGATGCGCGACCCCAACGGCATCCGCCCGGCCTACTGGTACGAAGACGACGAAGTGGTTGTGGCGGCCTCCGAACGCCCCGTGATTCAGACTGCCTTCAACGTGCCAGCCGCTCGAATCAAGGAAGTTCCGCCTGGTTCTGCCCTCATTGCACGACGCAACGGCCAAGTCCACGTGGAGGAAATCCGAGAGGCCGGCGACCGAAAAGCGTGCAGTTTTGAGCGGATTTACTTCTCGCGAGGCAACGATGCCGACATCTACCAAGAGCGCAAGGAGCTCGGACGTGGCATCGTGACCAAGGTGTTGGAAGCCGTGGAGCACGATTTGGATCACACCGTGACCAGCTTCATCCCCAACACAGCCGAGTCGTCGTTCTACGGGTTGATCAAAGGCCTCGAGGAACACCTGAACGCGAGCAAGATTGCGCGCATCAAAGGCCTGGGCGCCAACCCCGATCACGCGGAGATTGAGTCCATCCTCAACGAGCGCCCTCGCGTCGACAAAATCGCCATCAAGGACGCCAAGCTTCGGACCTTCATCACCGAAGACAGTTCGCGCGACGACCTCGTGGCCCACGTCTACGACATCACCTACGGCACCGTGGAGCGCGGGGTCGACAACCTCGTGGTGATCGACGACAGCATTGTGCGCGGTACGACCCTGAAGAAAAGCATCCTTCGCATCCTCGATCGTCTCGGCCCCAAGCGCATCGTCGTCGCCTCCAGCGCTCCCCAAATCCGCTACCCGGATTGCTACGGGATTGACATGGCGCGCATGGGTGACTTCATCGCCTTCCAAGCAGCCGTCTCGCTGCTGAAAGAGCGTGGCATGGAGCACGTGCTTCAGGAAACGTACGAGGCCTGCAAACACCAGCTCTCCCTGCCGCTCGAAGAAAACGTCAACCAAGTCAAGGCCATTTACGCTCCCTTCACTGCCGACGAAATCAGCGACCGCATCAGCCAGTTGCTGACGCCCGGTGACATGCAGGCGGAAGTGAAGATCATCTTCCAGAGCATCGAAGGCTTGCACGAAGCTTGCCCAGACCACCAAGGGGACTGGTACTTCACGGGCGATTTCCCCACGCC
>Ga0209652_1002201_pt1 | contig 15288 bp, 13 predicted proteins | sample SaaInl74LU_5_DNA_FD_184641 | JGI IMG/M metagenome (GOLD analysis project Ga0209652, IMG submission 184641) | Marine microbial communities from expanding oxygen minimum zones in the Saanich Inlet - ESP_74LU_5_DNA (SPAdes) (version 2) | ecosystem: Environmental > Aquatic > Marine > Intertidal zone...
TGATGAAGGCGGTGTTTTTGTTACTTATTGCGCTAAAGGACAGGTACGAAGAGATCTGGTGTCTTGCGGTTTTGAAGTTGAACGACTCCCTGGTCCGCCAGGCAAAAGAGAAATGCTTCGTGGAAGAAAATAGTGTGGGGATAAATCGTTTCAATGTTCGCGTTTACATGATTTTAGAGCATGAAGGAAGCATTTTGTTGTCTGATGAGTTCATCTTGGGCAAGGCTTACACGAAGTTTCCAGGCGGAGGATTGGAGTATGGCGAAGGACTTATTGAGGGTTTGAAGCGTGAAGCCATTGAAGAGTTGGGACAAGAGATTGAGGTTTTGGAACACTTTTATACCACTGATTTCTTTCAGCGCTCAGGATTTAGAGAGAGCGATCAATTGATTGCTGTTTATTATAGCGCTCGATTAAAAACAGCACCCAAATTCAAAGTAAGTGAAAAGCGTTTTGATTTCGATACAAGCAAGTTGGATACAGAGGTGTTTCGCTGGGTAGCGCTTTCTGAGCTTCATCCAGAAATGATGTCTTTCCCTATTGACAAGCACGTGGTGAGCCAGCTTAAAGGAATTTAGGCGTAGCCCAAGCGCTTTTGTACAGCTTCGTTAACGATTTGAAAAAGGTGCTGCGGCTGATGTGTTCTCCATTCGACTTCGTTCAGCTTTCCTCCAAGAACAAAGTAGCTGTCGATATTGGCCTCCTTAAAATCGTCAAGAACATGCTCGCGGAAATCCAACATGCAGATCCATCCGTCCATATCATCCACTTCATCAAACCATTCCTCGTAATACAGATCATCGCTTGAATGAAAGTTGAGCACGTTTTCGCCCACGAGAATGAATTTGCTCACGTTCAAATAAGTAAAGTGCTCAATGATGTTTCGTTTGAAGATCATGATGTCGTTGTGCAGGCAGTCGTTCCATTCGCCCATCATTTCAATCACTACAAAACCAGCGTCATAATCGGCATAAAGCACTTTGATGAAGAGGGTAGTGGAACCAATATTGTCCCACTGCGGGTGGATGAAGTGATCGTAAATGCGCTCCGAAAACTGAAATTCACTATACTCTTTTTCAAAGAAAGGAGAGTTTTCGTCTTCACTAGTATTGTAAAGATCAAGCCAACGGTAGTATGGTTCTATATTGTGCACGAGTAAAACTGCTTACTTTATGTTCTTCAATGCTTCGCGAACGCTTCCGTGTTTGAGCAGAAGCGCTTTGGCTGTTTCGGCATCAATGTTTCCTTGTTCCATGATCATTAATGTGCCGCGTTGTACAAGTTTATGGTTGCTTAACTGCATATCCACCATTTTGTTTCCTTTCACCTTTCCGAGTTGAATCATGGTAGCTGTGCTGATCATGTTCAAAATTAGTTTTTGAGCGGTTCCGGCTTTCATTCGAGTGCTTCCAGTAACGAATTCAGGTCCTACGATAGCTTCAATAGGGTACAGCGCAGCTTCGGCCACAGGAGAATTTGAATTGCAGGTAATCCCTCCTGTTATAATGCCTTCCACTCTGCATTTTTTTAGTGCTCCAACAACATATGGCGTGGTGCCCGATGCAGCAATTCCAACAACCACATCTTTAGCCGAAACACCATGAGCTTTAAGATCGTTCCAGGCACCATTCTCATCGTCTTCGGCAAATTCAACGGCGCTTCTAATGGCAGTGTCTCCTCCGGCAATGAGCCCGATAACCAAGTCATGAGGTACCCCAAAGGTGGGAGGACACTCACTAGCGTCAACAATTCCAAGCCTGCCACTGGTGCCCGCTCCGATATAGAATAATCGACCCCCAGCCTTGAGCTTTTCAACAGTAGCTGCTATAAGCGCTTCAATCTGTGGAATGATTTTAGCAATGGTTTGCGGAACGCTGTGGTCTTCACGATTGATATTTGTGAGCAAGTCGCGAACCGACATCTCATCGAGTTTATCGTAGTTGGAGTCTTGTTCCGTGGATGGTTTGTTGGACATCATGGGACAAAAATAAAGCTAATTCTGTGCTTCTGATTCATGTTTATGCATGAAAGTGAGTTAAAGGGATTGCTAAAGAATACAGCTTAACAAACTAAAATTCATTTACTTTGACAAAACAACGTTTTTCAATGAGATCATTACTTATTTCTGCACTCTTCGTGAGTATTTCATTTAGTGTTTACAGTTTGGATTATAAGCACTTAGCTAGCGATACAACTGATACCGGTTTCTTCGGGAATGCTCAAGTTTCTGCGAAGATGATTGCCGCAAAGCACGAGTTTAACGAGAATAACATGCGTGGTGCGCTTACCATTTACCGCGAGGTGCTGGAGATGGAACCGAATAATGAGTCGGCATTGTATTGGACGGCCCGTTGTCATTACGAGTTGAAAAAGTACCGTTTGGCGCAGGAGTACTTGGATCAAGCACTACATGTAAATCCTGAAATTGGGAAGAACAACGAGTTTTTTCAAGGGAAGATTTATCATAGACTGGCTCGCTTAGATGAGGCCATTGCCTCTTTTGAAGCTTTTTTGAAAGAGAATGAAGGAAAGAACAGTTTGGATGTTGAAGATGCGCAGCGGTACATTTCAGAGTGCAGATTTGCTCAAGATATGATGGCCAAACCGGCAGAAGTTAGTGTGTCTAATTTGGGTAAAGAAGTTAATTCGAGGTATGACGATTATTCTCCATCAATTACTGCAGATGGAAAATTATTGGTGTTCACCAGCAGAAGAGCAAACAGTATTGGAGGGGAGATTGATGAAGGCTCAGATTACAAATTCTTCGAAGATATTTTCTACAGCGAGTGGAACAAGGAAACGGGAACATGGAGTGATGCAGAAGGGATAGAAGGTGAAGTGAACACGCCAACTTACGATGCGGTGCTTTCCATCGCCCCAGACGGAAAACAAATTTTCGTTTACAAAAACAACCTGAATTCGGCAGGTGATATTTTCGTGAGTACGCTAAATGGCAACGACAACAGTTGGAGAGCGCCTGAGAAAATGCCACGACCAATCAATACTTCTTATTTTGAGAGTTCAATAAGCATTACTCAAGACGGACAAAAAATTTACTTCATTAGTGAGCGAGGCGGAAGTGGTTTTGGCCAAGGAGATATTTATGTTTCCGAAAAACAAGGCTCAGGCTGGAGTAAGCCAGAAAACTTGGGAGATGTCATTAATACCCCTTTTGACGAGAAGTTTGTGTTTATTCACCCGAATGGGAAGACCTTGTATTTTGCGTCAGATGGACACCAGTGTTTGGGGAGCTATGACATCTTCAAAACAGAATATGTTAATGGGCGATGGAGTATTCCAATCAATTTAGGGTACCCCATTAATACCGTAAATGAAGAGTCTACTTTTTCTTTAACACAAGACAATAAGACCATGTTGATCGCTGCTGAGTACGGCGATACTTTTGGGGAACGTGATATCTATAAAATCGACGTTAGCAAGTATCCTTTGATCTCTTCTGGTTATGAAAGCAGCGGGTATGGTGGACTTACTTTGACATTACAAGATGAAGATGGCAAGCCTCAAAAAGGAGAACAGTATGAGATTTTACTGAAAGGAAGCAATAGAGTGATTACCAGAGGAGAGAGCGATAAACTCGGTTTAGTGCGAGTAAACCTACCTGGCGACCATACTTATATCATCAACGTGAAGCACAAGGGCGGTATTGAAACGAAGGAAATTGAAATACGCTTGAACGAGGCAAAACAAACGGTAATTCAGGAGACCTTTATTTTAAAATAGTCCGTTGTAGGCTCATTGCTTGGAACTGAATTTCTTTGGTCTTTGTGTCTGGAGTGAAATAAATACTTTGTGTTTCTCCCGGAGCAAGGCAGAGGAAGTTATCGCTCCAAGTGCCATTTACATTTGCCGTTATTTCTAATCCATAGGTGAAAAAGGCCGATTTCAACTCAAATCTGAACTTTTCTCCTTCTTGGATTGGCTTCAGGTTTGAAGAACCATCGATCACTTGAAGTTGCTTCATTTCAATCAAGGGAAAGTTCTCGCTAGCAACAAGTTCATCATTCACAATAAAACTAATTTTAGCATAGCAGGCCTCGTTTTTAAGCTGGTCTGTAGTGAATGCTCTTGTATCGAGGTATTCGAGCTCTGCGGTTTCTTCTTGCTGAAAGATCATTTCTCCGAACTCATCGAAGAGTTCCAAGCGAAGAATACCGTAATAAGCATATTTCTCAAGTGAGCTGACGCCGTAGTTGATTGTTTTGGCCTCAGATTTCAAAGAGAAAGCGAATGGAGCATTGGCTCTTCGTGCTTCGTAATGAAGCGGTTTCCATTGTCCTTCGCTATCAATGCTGCTCCAAGAAACAGCAGGCCAGCAGTCGTTCAACTGCCAGTACAATGAGCCCATGCACTGAGGAGCCAAACGTTGCGCTCTCATCCCCATTCCAATGCCGCGCGCTTGTTGCACTCTGGAGAGGTATGCGTATGATTCAAAACTGTTCGTTTTGTTGAAGTCGCGATGGAGGTATGTGCTGATGGTCGGGAAGCCTTTATGGTGTTTTTGGTGAGCTTGTAGCGATACATTGTTGGTGTCTAATTCTCCTCCTATGGCTTGTCTAAGCGTACTTTCTTGAGGGATGGATTGAAAACCGAATTCACTCATAAAACGGGGGATGTTTTCTTGGAAGTGCTCAAAAGGATAGGCATCGTGCCACACCCACCAATCGTGTGCATCTCCTTCTTTCAGGTAGCGTTCATCGCCCCTGCCAAAGCTCGGAGATGACGCGTGATAAGGCACTGAAGTGTGTTTTTTCACTTGTTCAGGTAGTAGGGAGAGAAAGAGCGTGTTGTAAGCCTCTTCAATGAGTTTTATTTCTTTTTTATCGAGTCCAGTTTTCCATCCCCATCGTTCCCAGCCTTCGCTGACTTCGTTATTTCCACACCAAAGTGCGAGGCAAGCGTGTTGTTTCAATCGTTCTAGTTGGTCTTCACTTTCGGCTTTCACCGAATTCAGGAAATTTTCATTCCCTGGATACATCGCGCAAGCAAACATAAAGTCCTGCCAAACAAGAATGCCTAATTTATCACACTGCTCGTAGAAATAGTCGTTTTGATAAATACCGCCACCCCAAACGCGAATCATGTTCATATTGGCCTTAAAGGTGTTGCGCACGAGTTCTCCAATTTGAGCGCTATCGGTTTTGTGCTCTTGAAGGTTCAGAGGAACAAGGTTGGCCCCTCTCGCATAAAGCGCTTTGCCGTTGAGTTTAAAGTAAAAGCTTTCGCCCCACTGATCTTTTTCTTGTATCAGCTCAATTTTACGTACGCCAAAGTAGCTTTCTCCATTGAGGATTGTATTTGGTTCACCATTAATTTTCGCTTTGAAAATGGCCTTGTATTGATGCGGTTTTCCTAGATCCCAAGACCACCAGAGCTCAGGCTTGTCGATAGAAAAATTGAAATCAATTGTATTTAATCCTTCTTCAATGCTTTGGTCGATATCTTGAGTGAAAACCAACTCATCTCGATCATTCAAAACATTTATTAGTCCTCTAGCACGTGTGGCTTTATCTGCTTCAATCTTAATTTGAGCTTTAATTTGAGCCTCCTGTTTATTGCAAGAGATTGTTTCAAAGTTGACCGTCTGAACGCGTGCATTGTTCCAAGCGATGAGTTTGATGGGGGAATGAAGCCCCATGTCTACAAGCTTTGGCGCCCAATCCCAGCCGTATTGAAATTGAGGACTCCTGTTCACTGAGCGTATGGCTTCCGTGGGTAAGCTATGTTCTAGGGCTTGTAGCTGTTCTTCAGCTTTTTTTAGCGGACTGAAGAATTTGATTTCAATCACATTAACAAAGGGGTCCATGTGTTTTTTGGCATCTTTAATTCTCCAAGTTCGATGATAGTTATCTGCAGAAAGAAGTAGTTTTCCGTTGATGTAGATTTCAGCGTATGTGTCTAAGTTTTGAAATTCCAGTTCGATGTGTTCGTAGTCGAAAAACTTTCCCAAGTTGAACTTTTGAGAGGTGAAGAGCCAATCTTTTTCACTTACCCATTGCGCTTGGTTTTCGTAGTTTTCTTGGCTTGGGTCTTGGAGTTCTCCTGCTTCCACCAAAGTGTGAATCACACTACCAGGGAGCATCGTTGGAATTGTTTGCTTACCGCCAACTTCCTGCATTTCCCATCTCAATGTGAGGTTTCGATATTCTTGAGCCTGAAAAGCGCTGCTCAAAATAAGTGTGATGATAAAAAGGCAAATTCTCATGAAGGCAATTTAGGAAGAAAATCACCCAAAGAAAGAGCTAATTAAAAATGACTTTAGTGAAGCTTCAAGCGTTCCAAAGTTCCCAAGCCGCTTCTGCTTGAAAATGAAGCATGTCTTTCCCGTTGAGGATCATGGCGCCATTTTTCTCGCAGTTTGAAAGGAATTTCGTTTTCTCAGGATTGTAAACAAGATCTACGCAAAAGTGCTGTTCACCAATTCCTTCGTAAGGAATTTCTGGGGCTTTGTCAACATTTGGATAAGTGCCCAATGGAGTGCAGTTCACGATTAAAGGCCAGTGTTTGATACCTTCTGCGCGTAGTTCTGCGTAGTTAATTTCCTGTGCGTTTTTTGGCGATCGCGAAACATAGAGGCAGTTGATGCCCAGCTTCGTGAGGCTATAATGAACGGCTTTGGCTGCTCCACCTGTTCCAAGAATCAAAGCGCGTTCGTGGTGCATGGCGAGAAAGGGGCGAATGCTTCTTGAGAAGCCTATAGCATCTGTGTTGTGACCAATGAGTAAGCCTTTGTCGAACACAACGGTATTTACCGCGCCAATTTCTTTTGCTTCATCAGAGAGCTTGTCAAGAAAAGGAATGATACTCTCTTTGAAGGGGATGGTGACATTTAGTCCGCTCAGTCGTTCATGACCAATAAGCAGCGGGAAAACATCAATGTCTCTTAACTCGTAAAGGTCGTATTGATGGTCGGTCAGATCAAGCTTTTTGAATTTCGCTTCAAAATACTCCTTTGAAAAAGAGTGTTGAAGTGATTTGCCTATGAGCCCGAAATGCTTCATTGCTCAGCGTTAAGTTTGGTTTTTTTCTCATTATTTCGCGACCAGATTTCGAGTGCTACAATAATGAGTATGCCCAGAATAAATAGTACACTTACACCTAAAAGCTGAGGGTTTTCGAGCGCAAAGGGAGAGATGTTTTCCTGAAGGAAATCTTCTTTACCGTCGCTATGCGTGTAGAGCAACTGAACGTTTTCTTTCCAAGGCCAAAGTTTATTTAAAGAACCGAGTAAAAACCCAGTGAGCACGGCAATAGTGGTGTTTTGAAATTTGGCAAAGAGCCATTTCAAGAGTCGAGAAAAGCTCAAGAGGCCTAACAAACAGCCTGCTGCGAAAACAATTATTTCCTTGATTTCGAAGCCCTTCACGGCATCAATTACGATTTTGTAAGAACCTAGAATAAGGAGGATGAAAGAGCCTGATATCCCTGGGAGGATCATGGCACAGATAGCAATGGCTCCGCTGAAGAACAGAAACCACAAGCTCGTACTTGGCGCAAGAGGAGGGAGTAAGGTGATCCAAAAGGCAAGCCCAGCTCCTAAGATAAAGGCCGCAATGCTTCCAATGTTCCATCGTTCTACTTGTTTTCCCACAAGGAAAATGGAGGCGAGTACTAGTCCGAAAAAGAAGCTCCAAAGCAGCACTGGTTCGTTTTCAAGCATCCAGGAAATGACCTTCGCCAAGCTTAACACACTAATAGCGATTCCGGCGAGTAATGGAGCTAAAAAACCACCATTGATCTCTTTCCAGAAGGCTTTGAATTTACCTTGGAGAAGTGGTTTTAGAAGCGCGGGCTTTATTGATGAAATGGTGGAAAGCAGTTCTTCGTAGATTCCAGAGATGAAGGCGATTGTTCCTCCAGAAACTCCAGGCACAACGTCTGCTGCGCCCATGGCAACACCTTTAAAAAGGAGTGAGAGTTGTTCTTTTTTAGACTTCATCAAACATCTAATTGAATAGAAGCATCGATTTCTTCCACCCAAGCTGAAATACCACCGCTTAAATTGTGAAGGTTATTTAATTCAAAACGCGATTCAAGGCTAGTAATTACAGCTTCTGAACGAGCTCCTGATCTGCAATGAATTACGACCGGAATATCAGTTCTTAACTCATTGATGCGTTGGACGATTTCTCCCATTGGAATATGGTATTCAGCAAAAAAGCCCACCTCTCTTTCGTGAACTTCTCTAATGTCGATAACCTGACATGCTTTACCTTCGTCTAGCCAAGCCTTTAGTTCTGCTGCGCTTAACTCCTTCATGCTTACTTCCCTTTAGCTTTATTCACCATTTCCTCAGGAACAAATGTGAAGAACGTGTCTCCTCGGAGACCAAGACGCAAGGTCTCGAGAGGAATTACCTCTGTAGGAGCTATGTTTCCTAGGTTTACGTTTGCTCCAAATTGCTTGATGAACCAAACCTGTTGCGTTTTTTGAGGCGCTTCCCAGAGAATGTCTTCTTGTTTTACTTTGGAAAGAATTTTGTTGATCAAAACAACGTGAGCAGATCCATTAGGGCGGTAGATACCAACTGTTCCGCTTTCACGGGCTTCAGCAATCACTTTCCAGCTTCCAGCCTCGAGTTCGTTGGTCATCATTTTAATCCATTTTGCTGGACTAATTAAGATGCCTTCCTCTTTTGAACCTACCTCTGAAAGAACAGTATAGTTTTTAGAAAACTTCTGAATCATCTCGCATTTCTGATCGTGAGGTATATCCATTGAACCATCAGATACTTCAAGACATTTAATGCCGTATTTCTCCATGAAACGCTCGTAATCTTCCATTGCGTTTCTCATCAAGAAAGCTTCAAATAAGGTTCCGCCGAAGTAGACCTTTTTATTGGCTTGATGATAGAGGTCAATTTTCTCTTTTAAGTTAGGGGTTACTAAAGAAGTTCCAAAGCCGAGTTTGATGACATCAATATACTCGCTAGAGCCTTCTAACATATTTTCTGCTTCTCTTATACTTAAGCCTTTATCCATGACCATGGTTACCCCACTGTTTCGAGGTGATTTTGGACGAGCGGGTACGTGAGGAAGTTCGAAATTCATAAGCTTATGACTTGTGTTCGTTATAAAGTAAGATAAAATCCGGGTCATTTTCGAGCTCCGGAAAATCATCCAACAAAGATTGGCATTTTTCGAAGTCCTGTGCAAACAAGTGTTCGAATAAACTCAAAGCAGCTTCTTTCTTTCCAATTTTGAAAAGGTAAGCGGCCTTGCGATAATGCAAAGCAATTGACTCGCTGCTCAATTCAAGAGCGTGCTCTATTGCGAGGAGTGCTTTTTCTGCAGAATCTGTTTTATCGTAGATGTCGGCATATTCGATCCAAACTTCGGTATTATCATTCGAAAGAGTCATTGCTTTCTCCAAAGTTCGTTGTGCTTCCATATAGCGTTCTGCCTTTTTCAAAGCAGCTGAGTGAAGCAGGTAGTAGTCAATTTGATCTGGTTCTAGGTCGATGGCCTTTTGAATGAAAGCGATACTTGCTTCAATTTCATCTTCAAGGTCTTTCACCATTCCTAAACCAATGTATGCATCGGCAAAAAATGCATCTGTTTCCAAGGCCAAATTATAATATTCAGTGGCTTTGGTGGCGAGTTCCATTCTTTCGTAACATTCTCCGATAAAGCAGTACGTTGCTGCATGCGCGGGTTCAAATGCTATAATTTCCTTGTACGTTTCTATTGCTTTGTGGTATTCCTCATTCTTTACAAAAGCAGAAGCCTTGTTGAGGTATGCAGGGGTAAACACATCGTTTATAGCAATAGCAAAGTCATAACAAGAAATGGATTTCTCAATATCATCTAGACGTTGGTATACGTTGCCTAAGTTATACCATGCCGGAAAGCTGTAGGGGTAATTGTTAATGAAATTATTAAAGTATTCAGCACAGGTTTCGAGCTGGTTGGTTTCATCATAACAATAGGCCAACTCGTAAATCGCCGTTTCGTTCTCAGGGTTTCGAGCTAATGCGTTTTTCAAAACATCAATCGCTTTATTCCATTGACCTAAGTTCTCATGTTCGAGTGCTAAATCGATGTAAATGTCGTCTTTAATTTCTTCGTCGCAGAACTCTAAAGCTTGATTGAGTAAGCGAATGGCGTTCTTATGGTCGCGAATTTGACTGTAAACCGAAGCTAAAATCAGTAAACCTTCTTCGTTTTGTGGTTCAAATTGGAGGAGGACCTTTAGTTTGGTGATGGCTTGGCTCAATTTTCCGCTGCTCAACATGATTTGCCCTTCTCTTAATAACAAAGATGTGCTGTCTGGGTAAATGCCATTGGCGTAGCTCAAGGCGTCGAGTGCTTTCTGCAGTTTGCTTCGCTCCATGTAGTGATCGATGATCACCTCAAATTGATCCACATCAAAGAAGTAACTCTCGTTTTGTTCAATCATGCTTTCGTAGCGCTCAATGATTGACTTGCGTTCTTCTTCTCCTGGTATGTTCCTATCTTCACTCATGCTTTAAGCGATTCACATTCTAACAAAGCTAACGAAGGAACTTGGTTTTTTGTGTCTACTTCCTTTGTTCTTTTCCACAGCTTTGTGAATGATGTGTCTTCTTTTTTGCTCAGCGTATCAAGTACTGAGCCACTTGAATTGTTTCTGGGGTTAATAACTTCTTTCGGTAAACTTGGCAGTTTTTGGCAGTAAATCACCTGTCAGGCGATGTTTAAAAGTGCTGAATAAGAAAATGCCCAAGGGTATAAAGTCATTTTTGTGCCCTCACATCTAGTTATATCTTTGTTCAAAATTGGAATATGGCACTGATTAAATCAATTTCAGGAATTCGAGGAACAATAGGAGGGAAGCCAGGAGATGGTTTGTCGCCCATTGATGTGGTGAAATTCGCTGCGGCCTTTGGTACATTTATTCAAAAAAGATCGGGCAAGCAAAGACCATTAATTGTTCTTGGAAGGGACGCTAGAATTTCTGGTGAGATGGTGAACAGTTTAGTTGTTGCTACATTAAACGGTTTAGGTGTTGATGTGCTCGACTTGGGCTTAAGCACCACGCCAACAGTTGAAGTAGCTGTTCCAATGGAAAAGGCAGATGCGGGGATTATCTTAACAGCATCGCATAATCCGAAAGAATGGAACGCATTAAAACTCCTCAATGAAAAAGGAGAGTTTATTGATGCTGAAGAAGGAGCTGAAGTTTTGCGTTTAGCAGAAAGCGATGAACTTGTTTTCGCTGAAGTTGATGATTTGGGTGCTCACCGTCATAGCGATGAGTACTTGAACAAGCACATTCAAGCCGTATTGGATTTGCCTCTAGTTAATGTTGAAGCGATCAAAAAAGCCAATTTTAAAGTTGCTGTGGATGCGGTGAATTCTAGCGGCGGTATTTTTATTCCGGCTTTGCTTGAAGCCCTCGGTGTAGCGCAAATTGAAAAGCTTTATTGTGATCCTACCGGGCACTTTCCTCATAATCCGGAGCCACTTCCGGCGCACCTTACTGCTCTTTCCGACTTGGTGAGAGAGAAGAAATGCGACTTGGGTTTTGTGGTTGATCCGGATGTTGATCGTTTGGCAATGGTTTGTGAAGACGGGAGCATGTTTGGTGAAGAGTACACTTTGGTTGCTGTTGCTGATTACATTTTAAAGCACACTCCTGGGAACACGGTAAGCAACATGAGCTCGACTCGAGCACTTCGCGATGTTACGGAGAAGCACGGCCAAAAGTACACCGCAGCGGCTGTAGGAGAGGTAAACGTGGTGAACGAAATGAAGGCCGTCAATGCCGTTATTGGAGGAGAAGGCAATGGTGGAATTATTTATCCAGAGTTGCATTATGGTAGAGATGCTCTAGTTGGTGTAGCGATGTTCTTGAGCCACTTGGCCGATGTAAAAATGACCTGCAGTGAATTGAGGGATGCTTATCCTAAATACACCATCAGCAAGAATAAAATCGCCTTAGAGCCAAGTATGGATGTTGACGGAATATTGAAATCCATGGCCCATTTGCATCGAGAAGAACAAGTGGATACTAAGGATGGAGTAAAGATTGATTTCGAAGAAGAATGGGTACATTTGCGTAAGTCAAACACGGAACCGATCATTCGGATCTATGCCGAAAGCAGAAGTGAAGAAAAAGCAGAAGCCTTGGCGCTCAAGACCATTCAAGAAATCCGTTCCTTTTTATAAGTGCTGCTATGCGAGTTTATCTAGATAATGCTGCTACAACGCCCATGGACCCGAAGGTGCTAGAGGCGATGATGCCGTATTTTACCGATCACTTTGGAAATCCATCTTCAACCCACGCTTTTGGAAGAAAAACCAAAACGGCGATTGAACAAAGCAGAAGAACCATCGCGGCCGCTTTGAATTGTGCACCAAGTGAAATCTGTTTTACTTCTGGAGGAACTGAGGCAGATAACATCGCGCTCAAAGCAGCGCTTACTGATTTGGGCTGTAAAAACATTATTACAAGTGCCATAGAGCACAGTGCGGTGATTAAAACAGCTGAATTGCTCTGCGATTGCGACGATTTGAATCTTCACCTCGTCAAGCTCACAGCAGATGGCAGTGTGGATTTAAACCATTTAGAAGAACTCCTAAAAGCAAACCCTAAGGCTTTTGTTAGTTTGATGCATGGGAATAATGAGATTGGGAACCTGCTTCCCCTCAAATTGGTAAGTGATCTTTGCGAAAAGTACCAAGCTATTTTCCATAGTGATACGGTACAAACCATGGGGCATTATGAGTTCGATTTGAGCGAGCTTAAAATTCATTTTTTAACCTGTGCAGCTCATAAATTGCACGGACCAAAAGGGATTGGTTTTCTTTATATCAACAAGTCTGTAAAGATCAAAGCACTCATCACTGGGGGAGGGCAAGAGCGTCAACTTCGGGGAGGTACTGAAAACTTGTACGGAATTGTTGGTTTGGCAAAAGCGATTGACATCGCGAAGCAAGACATTCAAGGACATCAAAATCATGTGCTTGGTTTAAAAATGCACATGGTGCATCGTTTGAAAAATGAAGTGCCAGGAATTGAATTCAACGGGCGATCCGAATTTGAAGACAGCCTATACACGGTTTTGAATTTAACCCTTCCAGAGAACCCAAATTCGGGAATGATGTTGTTTCTGCTCGATTTAGAAGGAGTAGCATGTAGCGGTGGAAGTGCCTGTAGTTCTGGTGCGGCGAAAGGATCTCATGTTTTGGAAGGAATCAATGCCATCAAGCCCAAAAGAGCCAGCCTTCGTTTTAGTTTTTCAAGGTTCACCACCAAAGAAGAAGTTGATTTTGCCGTTGACAAATTAAAAGTACTTTGCGGCATCACTGAAAGAGAAAGAGTTGCTATTCCTCAAGGGAAGGCTTAAGAAAAGAAATTTATGACTCAGAATACCATTTCATCGCTCACAAAAGAGCAAATTCTAGATATTTACAATCAACCGCTTATTGACTTGCTCTTTGAAGCGTCGAAAGTGCACCGTTTGCATCACGATCCTAAAAAAGTGCAGGTTTCTACCTTGCTTTCGATAAAAACAGGAGGCTGTCCGGAAGACTGCGGTTATTGTCCGCAAGCCGCAAGGTACCATACCGATATTGAGAAGAACGATTTGATGTCTTGCTCTCAAGTAAAGGCCCAAGCCCTTCGCGCTAAAGCTTCAGGCTCGTCGCGACTATGTTTGGGAGCTGCTTGGAGAAACGTAAAGGATGATGCCGATTTTGAGCAGGTACTTGAGATGGTGAAGACTGTGAATTCTACCGGTTTAGAGGTGTGTTGTACGCTCGGTATGTTAACGGAGAGTCAGGCAAAACGCTTGGCTGACGCTGGTTTGTATGCTTATAACCACAATTTGGACAGTGGTGAGGAATACTACAAAGAGATCATTTCAACACGGGGCTATGAAGACCGTTTGAAAACCATTGAGAATGTTCGTACCGCTGGAGTTACAGTTTGTTCAGGTGGTATTATTGGTATGGGAGAATCTGCTGAAGACCGTTGTTCTATGTTGGCCACTTATGCCGCTATGGAAACCCCACCAGAGAGTATTCCAATTAATGCTTTAGTAGCTGTTGAGGGAACGCCACTTGAAGAACAACAACCCGTTACCATTTGGGAAATGCTCCGCATGATAGCTACCACGCGATTGGTACTGCCTACATCAGTAATCAGGTTGAGTGCAGGCAGAACAGGGATGACAGAAGAAGGTCAGGCCATGTGTTATATGGCAGGAGCCGGGTCGATATTCGCTGGAGATAAATTGCTCACTACGCCTAATCCCGATGTGAACAAGGACATGGAATTGTTTAAGATTCTTGGAATTACGCCAAGTGCACCTTACGAAAAAGGAGAGCAGCCTGTTGTAAAAGACGAGCCGGTGATCTTGAATACACATCCAGAGGAAAAGGTGAAGTGGAGTAGACCAGGACATAAAATTGAGCGAAACGAGGCGAAACGAATTCGCAAGAACAACCCCTAATCCATAGAAAAAAGTGAACGGGAGCGCATCTTTCTGGTTTTTTTGACACAGGTTTAATATTTGATCTGTTGATGGAGATCCATCAAACCAAAATCAAAAGGAGTCCAGAAGCAAGCTTTCAAGCCGCTCGCCTTAAATCCCTCATTCACCCAAGAGTTGCAAGTGTTGAAGCAATAATATTCACCATTGGCTTCATAAAAATTATCGTAAGCACTATATCCAGGCTCTTCCAAGAGATATTTTCGTCCTTTTTGGTCGGTAGTGAATGACTTGAGAATATAGTCGTTCAGTTGTTCAAGTTGCTTCTGGCTAAGCGGGATTTTAGTCCATTTTGGGTTGATTTCTCTATGCCGAGTGATGTGCATCAGGCTCGAGCTTTTCCAGAGTAGAGCTTGGCAAGCATTGTAGACTGTTAGGTCGCTCCAAGTTGGTGTTTTAAGGTAAAAGTTCTCTTCCCCCCAGCCAAAGGACAAGTAATCTTCATTCTTCTGATGAACAATGTCAGCAAGTAATTCTTTTGAAATCTGGTTTTTAGGAATGATGATGTCAAGATGAATGCCACTCGTATTGAGGTAAATGAATTGTTCAAATTCTTGATCTAACGATGTTTGAGGCGCATCATTCACAGTGATTTTAGTGAGGACGTAGGAAAGTGCTAAAAAAAGCAATGGGACGCCTATCAGAAAACTGAAGCACCACTTTAATATGCGCTTGATCCATTTCACTTTTTAAAGGTAAAATATTGAATAATGATTTTCCTTTAGATGCAGTTGATCCTTCGGGAATTTTCCAAGCTTTAATTTTATAAACAAGACCTTCGGTTGAAAAAAAGA
>Ga0209652_1002210_pt1 | contig 15252 bp, 14 predicted proteins | sample SaaInl74LU_5_DNA_FD_184641 | JGI IMG/M metagenome (GOLD analysis project Ga0209652, IMG submission 184641) | Marine microbial communities from expanding oxygen minimum zones in the Saanich Inlet - ESP_74LU_5_DNA (SPAdes) (version 2) | ecosystem: Environmental > Aquatic > Marine > Intertidal zone...
AGCGACTGACCAAGAGCATTATTTTTCGGGTCAAACAATGGGGACGACATATAATGTGAAATATGTCACTAATGATCAGCTAGATCATGAACAACTAAAGCAGTCAGTAGAACAGCGTCTGATAGAAATTAATCAATTGATGTCGACGTATATCGATGATTCTGAATTATCTTTATTTAACATATCTGCTCCCAATAGCCCGTATCTATTATCACAAGAAACCGCTTTTGTCGTTGCAGAAGCCTTACGCATCGGTGCATTAAGTGAAGGTGCTCTAGATGTGACTGTTGGACCATTAGTCAATCTATGGGGTTTTGGGCCAACTAAGCGACCGGAAACTATTCCAACAGCGTCGCAAATTACCCAGGCAAAACGATTCAGTGGTTTAGATAAGCTACAGCTCAATGGACTAGAGCTAACAAAAACTGTGGATGGCTTGTACCTTGATTTATCGACAATTGCTAAAGGATATGGGGTTGATGCAATCTCACAACTATTGGCGGATGCTAAATTAGATAATTTCCTGGTAGAAATTGGTGGGGAAATGCGAGTCTCTGGTACCAAAGCTAATGGTGAAGCATGGCGGATTGCTATCGAAAAACCCGTCACGACAGAGCGTGCAGTTCAGCGCATCATTAGTGTTGGTAATCATGCTGTTGCTACATCAGGTGATTATCGTAACTATTTTGAAGAAGCTGGCGTGCGTTACTCCCATTTGATTGACCCGAACACAGGTTACCCAATCCAACATAAAACAGTGTCTGCTACTATAGTTCATCCTTCCTCGATGACCGCTGATGGATTGGCTACGGCAATGATGGTATTATCGCCAGAGCAAGCCAAAGCATTGGCAGAAAAAGAAAATTTAGCATTATTGTTGGTATTCAAAGAGGGTGATGGGTTTATTGAATATCAGTCACCGGCATTCCAACAAATAGTGACCATTATTAATTAAGGTGTCTATGAGTACATTTATTTTAGCATTTGTGTTTTTTGTAATTACGGTCACAGCAATGGCAATAGGTTATATTATTCAACGTAAAACGATCGCCGGTAGTTGTGGAGGTTTAGGTGCATTGGGTATATCTAAAGCATGTGATTGCCCGGAGCCATGTGATCGCAAAAAAGCCCGAATGGAGCGTGAGGAGAAACGCGCAGCCAAAATCAAAGAATGGGAAAAAGATAAGATCATTTAATCGGATACTTGAATAAATTACTAAAACCGTCATACTACTGGATTAATAAACAGTGTTGACGGTTTTTTTATGCGTGAACAGACCCATCGCAAAATTATTCATGTAGATATGGATTGTTTCTATGCGGCAGTGGAAATGCGAGACAATCCAGCGCTAAGAGATATACCTATTGCTATTGGTGGAAGTTCTGACCGTCGGGGAGTCATCTCAACCTGTAATTACCCTGCTAGACGCTTTGGTGTTCGTTCAGCGATGTCTACGGCACATGCTTTACGCTTATGTCCTGATTTGGTGTTATTGCCAGGTCGAATGTCTGAATATAAAGCCGTTTCTGATCACATTCGTGAAATTTTCAATCGTTACACCACGTTGATTGAACCTTTATCATGGGATGAAGCGTATTTAGATGTCACTGATTCTCCTTATTTTAATGGCTCAGCTACACGCATAGCGCAAGATATTCGTCGTGTTATTGAAGCTGAGACTGGTTTGACAGCATCTGCAGGTGTTGCACCGATAAAGTTTGTTGCTAAAGTGGCTTCTGATGAAAATAAACCGAATGGTCTATGTGTCATCACACCTCAAAAACTGGATGAGTTTGTCAGTACTATGTCGCTTCATAAAATTCCCGGTGTTGGCAAAGTCACGGTAGAGAAACTTAATCATTTAGGTTTATTTACATGCAAAGATGTCCGAGCATTTCCATTCGCACGGCTCAGTAAGCAGTTTGGTAAGTTTGGTGCATTATTGTGGAATCGATGCCATGGAATAGATGAACGCGAGGTACAAGTTCATAGAGTCAGAAAGTCTGTGGGTGTAGAGCGCACTTTGAGTGATGATATTTATGCGCGAGATGAAGTGGAAGAAGTGATTAGTTACTTATTACCAAAGCTCCAAGCACGCATAGAAACAGCTAATGTTGGTAAGCGAATTAAATCACAGGGTATTAAGTTAAAGTTTAATGATTTTCAACAAACAACGATATCGCACACTCGCCGACAATATGATGAGCATTATTTCCAAGCATTGCTAACAGAAGTGTTAACCCGCCGCAAAGAACGAGGTATTCGTTTGGTTGGGTTACATATTGGGTTATATGATCCAGAAGATATTGAGCAGTTACTTTTACCCTTACCAGAACCTGATGTATCATAACTCTATAATTTTAATAATGCTTTATTAAAGAGTCTATCTCATGAATCAAGATACTCAATCAATATACCCTTATCCTATTGCCCAACACTTACGATCACATTCTCAGCTAATCTATGGGTGCATGGGATTAGGAGGGGGATGGAATGAAAATCCGATTGCTAAGGCCGATATTAAACAGGCACAGGCTGTTATTGAAACGTGTCTTGAGCATAACATCAATATATTTGATCATGCTGATATTTATACCTTTGGTAAAGCTGAACAGGTCTTTGGTGAGGTACTCAAACAAATGCCATCTTTACGTGAGCAGATGAGTATACAAAGCAAATGTGGTATCCGTTTTGCTGATGAGTGTGGTGTAAAGCGTTATGATTTTAGTGCCACATGGATTAATCATTCAGTTGATCAGATATTAAGTCGTCTTCATATCGAACAATTAGATGTATTAATGTTACATCGACCTGACCCATTGGCTGATATGGAGGAGTTAGTAAAGACCTTATCCGCACTCCATCAATCTGGTAAAGTAAAATATATTGGTATGTCTAATATGCATGTTAGCCAGCTGAAATATTTCCAAAGCTTACTGCCATTGCCTATTATATGTAATCAAATCGAATTAAGTTTAGGTTCCCTAGGTGCCATTAATGACAGTATTGAGCCTAGTCATCACTATGATGGACTGTTCGAATACTCACAGACACAGAATATACAAATTCAAGCGTGGGGTGCATTATTTCAAGGACAATTCACTAAAGAAATAACCGATGACACTCCTATGAATGTTCGTCATACAGCTAGCTTAATAAATGACTTGGCGCAAAAATATTCGGTCAGTAAAGAAGCCATTGTATTAGCGTTTTTAACGCGACTTCCTGTTGCTATCCAACCAATAATTGGGACGACTAATTTAGAGCGGATTACTCATTGTGCGCAGGTAAATAAGTGTTTGTTAAGTCATACAGATTGGTATGCGTTATTGGAATCGGCACGCAATCACGACGTTCCATAAGTCAGTTAACGTTTCTTAATATAAATACACCTGTTAACTACCATTCATCGCGTGAATGTTTTAGCTCATTTTTATCCGATTATCGTATTATCCTCCTAATGCCCCATTGTTATTGCAGATTTTACCTTTTATTATGATTTTGTGACAAAAATAATAATAACCACATACATCATTTTAATAAACAGGAAGTCACGCAATCTAAATGTGTGATGGACAAATCCAGGAGTACCCTACATGACAATCTCCCAAGATTTGCATGCATATGGCATAACAGATGCAACAGAAGTACTACATAACCCAAGTTATGAAGTGCTCTTTAATGAAACTACGTTAAATAGCTTAACGGGTTTTGAAAAAGGAGTAGTGACTGAGAGTGGTGCAGTTGCCGTTAACACGGGTGAGTTTACTGGTCGCTCGCCAAAAGATAAATATATTGTCAAAGATGCGGTGACTGAAAATACGGTATGGTGGTCTGATCAAGGTAAAAATGATAATAAGCCCATCTCTCAAGATACCTGGATGGCTTTAAAGGACTTAGTCACTCAGCAATTATCTCAAAAACGACTGTTTGTCGTAGATACTTTTTGTGGTGCAAATGAAGATACACGTTTAAAAGTACGTTTTGTAACTGAGGTGGCATGGCAAGCACATTTTGTGACAAATATGTTTATCCGTCCAACGCCGGCAGAGCTTGAACATTACGAGCCTGATTTTGTGGTCATGAATGGTGCTAAAACAACTAATCCTAATTGGCAATCTCAAGGACTGAATTCTGAGAATTTTGTGGCATTTAATTTAACCGAAAAAATTCAATTAATTGGCGGTACCTGGTACGGCGGTGAAATGAAAAAAGGCATGTTCTCGATGATGAATTACTTGTTGCCTTTACAAGATATTGCTTCGATGCACTGTAGTGCAAATGTGGGTGAAAAAGGTGATGTAGCAATTTTCTTTGGATTATCGGGGACAGGAAAAACGACCCTATCCACGGATCCTAAGCGTGAATTAATCGGTGATGATGAGCATGGTTGGGATGATAATGGTGTCTTTAACTTTGAAGGTGGTTGTTATGCTAAAACCATCAAGCTGAGCAAAGAAAACGAACCTGATATTTATCACGCTATTCGTCGTGATGCTTTGCTAGAAAATGTGACTGTATTACCCGATGGTAAGATTGACTATGACGATGGGTCAGTCACTGAAAATACGCGTGTTTCTTACCCCATTCACCATATCGATAATATTGTTAAACCTATTTCTCGTGCAGGACATGCGAACAAAGTCATTTTCTTGACTGCTGATGCGTTTGGCGTATTGCCTGCAGTATCTAAGTTGAGTGCTGCGCAAGCACAATACTATTTCTTATCTGGTTTTACCGCGAAGCTAGCCGGAACAGAACGTGGTATTACGGAGCCTACACCGACGTTTTCGAGTTGTTTTGGTGCAGCTTTCTTAAGTTTGCATCCGACCAAGTATGCCGAAGTGCTAGAAAAACGCATGCAAGATGCTGGCGCGCAAGCTTATCTTGTTAATACAGGGTGGAACGGTACGGGAGAGCGCATTTCAATTAAAGCGACTCGCGCCATTATCGATGCTATTTTAGATGGCAGTATTGATGAAGCACCGACGGCTGACATTCCTATTTTTAACCTCACAGTGCCAACACAACTAGCAGGTGTTGAACCGCAGATCCTAGATCCACGTGGCACTTATGTTGATATGAATGAATGGACGAAAAAAGCGACGAATTTAGCGGGGTTATTTGTCGATAACTTTGCGAAGTTCACTGACACCGATAATGGTGCAGCATTGGTTGCCGCAGGTCCTACTAAATTATAATAGTTACATCGACTTATGAGCTTAACAAAGACGGATATTGTGATGATATCCGTTTTTTTTGGGTAAAAATTGGTTATTCGATCTACACTCAATATAAACCCGAAGTAAAATAAGGATTGATTCTGATGTTTAGTCATTTTTCTAATCTCCCGTCTATGTCGGTATGGGGAATATTTATCGCTTCCATATTCTCGACAAATACAGCTTTTGCCCAAGACCGGTTTGCCAAAGTGCAAATCACGACGCAAGCGATCGCGAATAATGTTTATATGTTAGTCGGCTCTGGGGGAAATATTGGGGTGAGTGCAGGGCATGATGGCATCTTAATTATTGATGATCAGTACGCACCGTTGGCACCTAAAATTCAAGCTGCATTAGGTGAGTTATCCTCAACCCAAAATACAGATGAAATAGTGCCTGTCAAATATGTAATCAATACTCATTTTCACGGCGATCATGTGGGCGGCAATGCGCATTTTCATGATAACAATGGTGCAACGATTTTTGCCCATCATAATGTTCGAGTTCGTTTGTTGGATAATGCCGCATTGTCTCAATCCTCATTACCTGTTGTGACTTATGATAATGGGATCAGCATTCATATGAATGAAGATAAGTTAAATGTCATGCATTTTGCTGGTCATACGGACGGTGATTCGGTGGTTTTATTTGAAGAAGCGAATGTCTTGCATACTGGCGATTTATTTTTTAATGGATTATTCCCATATGTGGATTTAGACAATGGCGGGAATGTACAGGCGTATATTGATAGCGTGAATGCATTAATCACCCAAATAGATGAGCAGACTAAAATCATCCCAGGCCATGGGCCTTTAGCCACCAAAGCTGATTACCAAGCTTTTGTGTCTATGATGGAAGCTACTTATAATGCTGTTAAATCTCAAAAAGCCCAAGGGATGACGTTAGCTGAGGTACTCGAGATCGGCGTAGCGGAACAATACGCTTCCTATGACTGGCGCTTTATTACCGAAGCACGCTGGTTAGCGACACTATACCATTCACAATAGCAGTTATAACATCGGTGGTTGGTTGAGGTAATCTTGGGCATAAATAGCTTGCATGCTCTGGGTGCTAATGTTGCCACCAGATAACACGACGACTACAGTTTGAGGTTGAGTTTGTTCCGATAGCCATGCGACGACGCCTGCCATGGTCATACAGCAGGTAGGTTCAATATGTAGTTTTAACAAATGATGTAACCATTGTGTCCAATAGGCTATTTGTGTTTCATTAACTTCGTAAAACCCATCTAATTGCTGTAAGAAAGTGAATGTTAAATCTCCTACTGCTGGTGTTGCAGCTCCATCTGCAAGTGTATTGGGCGTGTTTGGTAGGGTATATATGCTACCTTGTTGCAAAGAAATGGAGGCATCATTAGCATTTTCTGGTTCGACACCGATCATCAAAGCATCAGGCAGTAATGCGCGGGTTGCAAGTAATCCACCACTCGTCAAACCACCACCGCCACAAGGCGTAAAAATAGCGTTAACATCATGTTCTCGGGTTTGAGTAATCGCTTCTAATATCGCCGTACCTTGACCAGCAATGATATCAGGATGATTAAAGGGTGGGATCCATACTGTGCCGTTTGTTTGCGCCGCTAATTGAACCGCCTTATCGGCTTCAAGTCTAGTCGGATACAAATGGAGAACAGCACCATAGTCTTGTGTAGCAGCCGCTTTGACTGCTGAGATGGATTCAGTAGAGTAAATATCGACAGGGATCCCTAAAGCATTACCCGCATAAGATACCGCTTGAGCATGATTACCCGATGAATTCGCAACAATTCGCTGGGGGGTACCATGGGCGGCGACATAGTGATGAATAAAATTAGTAGCTCCTCGCAGTTTAAACGAGCCGGTGCGCTGTAAACATTCAGCCTTGAATAATATTGTATGCCCTAGCCACGCATTAAGTAATGACGAGGTGACTATAGGTGTGGCAGTGACATGATCTTTTATTCGCTGATAGGCTGCTTGTACATCGGTAAATGTAGGTAAAGTCGTCATGAAATTTCCGCATCTTTGATTTTAAGCATAAGCTACACTCATTTATAAACGATAACAATGAGTTAAAATAGAAAGCCGACAGCTCCAGTGAATAGCGAGGTCGGCTTTTGAGTGTCTATTTTAGGTAAGTATCAAAATGATGGGTAATCGTCTTGAACATATGAATTTGTGTGTTCTTACCACGAATACTGTGTTTCTTACCTGGATAGTCCATCACATGAAATAGTTTTGCATTGTCTTGCAGGTGCTTATACAGTTTTGTTGCATGCGTAAACAGTACATTATCATCGGCCATCCCATGATAAATTAACAAGTCACCTTGTAAGTTATTAGCATAGGGAAATACGGATGATGCATCGTATGCCGCTTTATCAACATTAGGGTTACCCATATAACGCTCAGTATAGTGTGTATCATATAAACGCCAGTCTGTGACCGGGGCACCAGATACGCCGACAGAAAAATATTCAGGTGCCTTAAACATCGCCATTAAGCTCATGTAACCCCCATAGCTATGGCCATATACACCAATTTTATTTGGATCGACAAACTCTAAAGTGCGTAAGAAATCAACACCTAGCTTTTGGTCCTGAACTTCAATTTCACCCATGTTTTTATAAATAGGATCTTCAAATGCTTTGCCTCGATAATTTGAACCTCGGTTATCGATACTAAATACTACGTAGCCTTGTTGCGCCCAATATTGGAACATTAATCCGCGATTTCCTCCCCAACGATTGGTAACAACTTGCGCAATAGGACCGCCATAGTGATAGACAATAACGGGGTGTTTACCAGTAATTTTTGCTGGTTTATACAAACGATAATATAAGCTTGTATCATCTTCTGTGGTTATTGTACCAAAATCAGGCGTAACCCAATTTCCATAAAATGGCTGTAGAGGGTGAGATGTATCGACGGCATTTTCATCTAACCAAGTGATAAAGCTCCCATCAGCCCGATATAAACCGGTTTGTGGTGGAGTATTAATATCTGAAAAGGTGTTAGCATAAATTGATGCGTCACGTGAAAACTGCACTGTATGGAATTTACCTGGTTGCGTAATCCGAGTCATAGACGTGGTGTTTATATCGAGTGCATATAAGTGCGCTTCTAGTGGAGTGTCTTTCCGGGCACTGATATATAACATGCCGTTAGCTTCATCGTGCGCTGCGATATCTGTGACAACATAGTCACCTTTAGTGAGCTGTTTGATCAGCTTTCCATCATTGGCGTACAGGTATAAATGAGAAAAACCATCGCGCTCAGAGCGCCAAATAAAAGCGTTTTGTTCTTTTAAAAACGTCAGGTCGTTATGTAAATTAACCCAAGTATTACTGCGCTCAGTCAAAAGCGTTTTTGTTGCTTGCTTCGATAGAGAAAAAGTATTTAATGTTAGGGTTTGTTGATCACGTGATTGCACTTGATAAGATAAGACATCAGGATTGTTAGTCCATTTCACTCTAGGTAAATAGATATCCTCTTGTTTCCCCAAATCTACTTCCACGCGCTTAGCTTGATTAATATCTTGTACAAATAGATCCACCAGTACATTAGGCGTTCCTGCTTTCGGGTATTTTTGCTCAATCATAGCAATACGTTCAGCATAAATTTCCGAACGCTTAATGATATCAACAGGGGTTTCATCGATCCGCGTAAAGGCAATATGGGCTTCATTGGGTGACCACCAGTAACCGGTTAGACGACTCATTTCTTCCTGAGCAACAAACTCAGCCATACCAAATTTTATGTTTCCACCACCGGATGTTGTAATCGCTGTTTCTGTGCCGGTAGCGATATGCATGATGACTATATTTTGGTCGCGAATAAAGGAAATGTAATTCCCTTTAGGCGAAAATTTAATATCGGTTTCAAACTCTGGTGTTGCTAGTAATCGCTGTGCTTTTTTATCGCCTAAACGATAGTAAAATGCGTCACCTGCTAACGGAAAAAGCAATGCTTTACCATCGGCAGACCATTTATAAGAGACGATCCCGGAGCCTGATAAACGCATACGCTCACGGCGTGCTTTTTCTTCATCAGAAAGATTTTCATCGCCCTGGTGTAAATCATCAGCATCAAATAACAAGCGAGAACGTTGCTCTTTGATATTATATTCCCATAGATCAAAACGATTGGTGTCAGTCTGTTTGGCACGAATAAAGGTGACACGTTGACCGTCTGGAGAGAGTTGTACCAGTCTTGGTGTTGTTCCATATAATGCTGGGGCACTGAAAATACGCTCGATGGAAAGATTTTCAGCACTGTGTACAAGGCTAGTCAACAAACTACCCAGAGTGATTATTGTTATTATTAAACTCTTTTTCATTAAATTACCATATAGTGACATGACATAGTGTAGGTAATAATTTAACATGAATGTCTTATATTTCGAAAAATAATCAAATCATATGACAGATATTCGTAAAACTGCTTGTGTCATTGGTGCGAGTGGATTAGTAGGTAAAGCGTTAGTCCAGCAGTTGTTAGTGCATCCTGGCTATAAACAAGTTACCTGTCTAGTGCGTAGACCACTCAATGCCGCTGATTATCCAGATCCTGAAGGTAAGTTACAGCCAGTGGTCATCGATTTTGATGTGCTGCAAGATTACCAAGGCTATTTTACAGTCGATCATGTGTTCTGTGCGTTGGGTACGACGATCAAAAAAGCAGGTAGTCGTGCCGCATTCCGCCGCGTCGATTTTGAATTTATTCATGTTTGCGCACAACTTGCTAGAGCTCAGCGTGCTAAAGGGTTTGTATGGGTATCGAGTGTTGGTGCCAATAAACACAGTAAAAACTTTTATTTAAAAGTAAAAGGTGAATTAGAGTCATCTATTATTTCAATGCCACAATTGCAGCATGCAGCTGCTGTGAGACCATCGCTGTTGTTAGGCCAGCGAAATGAGTATCGACGCGCCGAACAATGGGGCATTAACATTGCGAATGCATTATCGTTTTGCTTTAGAGGTCCTTTGGCCAAATATAAGCCTGTGCATGCTAGTACTGTAGCTGCTCAGATGATTACCCTTCAACCTAAATAGACATCATATGCCAGTATTGAATAGTAAGTTTTCAGGGGTGCGATTTAAGCAATTTTTGGTAGCACATGATATGTGTGCGATGAAAATAAATACGGATAGTATTATTCTGGGCAGCTGGACTAAACCTTTAGACAGTGATTTTGAAATTTTAGATATTGGTTCAGGTAGTGGTGTGCTTAGTTTAATGATGGCGCAACAATCAGCGGAGCATGCTCATATAACCGGTGTGGAAACGGATAAAAAATCGTTTGAGCAATCGATAAAAAATAGCCTCAGTACGAGGTTTAATGCAAAGATTAAGTTTGTGCAATCACGTATTCAACATTTTTATTCTTCACAACGTTATCATCTCATTATTTCAAATCCACCTCATTTTCAAAACAAATCTTCACAACACGCAATCGCGGATAAGCATTTGCATCGAATGGAAGCGCGAAGCCAAGAAACGTTATCGCCTGACGAATTATTGAAGAATGTTGATCGTTTACTCGACGCTTCTGGGCGATTTTGTTGTGTACTTCCGACCCAGATGATTATTCAGTTTGAAGGTTTAGCATTACTATATGGTCTGTATTTAAATAAACGATTAGATGTACATAGTTGTGCAAATAATATCTCTATTAGAAGTTTGTTAGAGTTCAGCTATAAAAAACACAGCCCCGCCGTTTCTAGCTTAGTCATTTATGATGCACACGGCAGTTATTCAGAAGAATATAGAGCACTGTGTCACGACTTTTATGTAGGTTTCTGATGAACTCAGGACTCCTTAGTCATCGTGTGGAAAGATGGGTTAAGTCGATTGAACTCACTTCATTTACATGGGATGGTGTGCCGGTGCGAGTACCTGTTTTTTCCGTTTACGCTATCATCCAATCGCCAGTGATTACTCGTTCTGAGTATCAAAATAATAAACTTATCCCCATTATTGAACTGGATAAATATACGATCCCAATTGTTGAACCCTTTGGAGGAGTAGTGGAGCATGTTCCTAATTTTGCCGTGGTAATTTCGCAACTTGTCGACAATCAATTCGGATTATTCGCTTACCCTGCTGATCATATTGAAGATAATATCGTATTGTCTTATGCACAATGGTTAGAAACCAAGCCTAATATTCATTTTTATCAAGCATAGTATCAGTTGTACTCACTCATATTTGATGGATGAATTTAACGATATCGGAGTTGTAATTGGACATTAACTGGATTGCCGAAGCATTTGGCTTTGGTGCGATTATATTTAATATATTTGGGTATCGTAGTAACGATATGCGTCGCTACCTCATTTTATCCGGTGGCGCAATGCTGTGTTTGAGTACACATTTTTTCTTACTTGATGCGATGGCCGCTGGAATTGGCTGTGGTTTAGCAGCCATTAGAAATGCTGTTGCATTAAAAGTTAGGGGGATGAAGATATTAATTCTCTTTCTGAGTATTAATATCGGATTCTTTGTATTTGAGTGGGTTGTATTACAGCACGGTTATTTGATCATATTGGCCTATACGTCATCGATTATATTTACTGCCGGATCTATTATCTTTACTGATACTGCAGTCATGCGCCGCTGGTTTTTGTTTGCAGAAAGTATTGGGCTAGTTTATGCATTGTTGGTAGGCAGTATTTTTGGTTCGATATTTAATACTGTCAATCTCATTAGTATTGTTATAAAAATGCGTCACATAAAAAAACCACCAAACCATTGCTAGTTTGGTGGTTTATATCGATATGAAATTAGTCTTTAACTAGGACTGATACCTTGTTAATACCTGCTACTTTCGCTTGGTTCATCACCTCAACGACAATGCCATGCTCAGTATCTTCATGTGCTTGAATAGCGGCCGAGTCAGTGTTGTTTTCTGCTAAAAACGTTTGAATATTAGCGACTACTCGACGAATATCAACTTCACGTCCGTTCATTTTAATGACACCGACTTCGTCAATTTGAATTGATAAAGATTTACTGGGTTGTTGTGACTCAGTGTTATCTTTGGGACGATTTGCATCTAGTCCTTTTTCTTTTACAAATGATGTTGTCACGATAAAGAAGATTAACATGATAAAAACGATGTCTAACATCGGAGTCATATCAATCTGAGCGTCATCATCACTTGAGGTATGCTTTTTTCTTTTCATAAGTGTTTTTCATATCCTTAAAACATTTCAGACCATAGTATAAAGAATTTCTAAAAAATTGGGTAGGGCTTTTGTAAATAGAATGTGCATTTTTTTGTTTTATGGCGTGCTAAACCAAATTTTGTGATTATTTTTGTATAAAATGACCCATCGCATGGCCCAGTTGAGAAAAATATGCGGCGAATTGTTCATTTACACACTTGCGATGTGATGCCATTGGGTAGATACCTTTTGAGGCATCGTTAGATGTTTTTGTACCTTGTACAAGGAATGCATTTTTGATTGGATGGTCTTGCACAAACGATTCAAATGCTCGTGCGCATAGTTCTTCAGGTTTGGCGTAATAAAAAATTTGATGTTGTGCATCTAATGCTTTACTCCGGTGGAAATAATCGCTTGGTTGGTTGCCTGATGGGGCGAGCATAATGTGTTTGAAACAGTTAGATAACTGCAGATTTAATGGGTGAGGATAGCTGATTTGATGGTGTAAATAAGCTGCAGATGCGAATGCTGATGGTGGAACACCATTGAACATTTTGGCACCGATGTAATGGTCAAATGCATGAAACCACTCGTGAGCTAAACTGCCGGCTCCTGCATTTTTTGCCAAACTAATTTCATGTTTGATAGGCGTATAATGCGCACAGACACCTTGACGTCCTCCTTTACCAAACGCTAAACCTAAACGACCACGTAATGAAATAACCTGTTCAGGGACTTGGAGTATATCGCACAAATCATATAACGCATCAAAGAAGAGATTAGCAGCGATTTGTTGTTCAGCTGACGTGACCCATCGCCCAATTTCGATGGTACGAAAGCCAAATAATTTCAATATATCTTGGAAGCTAACATCTGCGCCGCTGCGGTGAGATTCTCCGTTACGGTAAAATTCACGGTGGATCCGAGAGGATGTCACAATAGTAATCTGCGTAGCTACAATTCAAGTTCAGCTGAGATTTGTTCACACCATTTTGCAATGCGTTCATCGGTTTCAGTGAATTGATTTTCATCATCTAATGAGAGTCCTACAAAAAATTCGCCGTCTTCAGTTAAGGCTTTTGAAGCTAAGAAATCATATCCTTCATTCGGCCAATAACCTACCATTTCAGCGCCATTAGGTACGATGACATCGTGAAGCATACCAACTGCGTCTTGGAACCAGTCAGCATAACCTAGTTGGTCTCCCAAACCAAAGATTGCAGCGTGTTTACCCGTGAAATCAATTGCTCCAATATCACTCCAATGTGATTCCCAGTCCTCTTGCAACTCGCCAAAATCCCAAGTAGAAATACCGAGTAATACAATATCATAGTTAGCAATATTACTGAGAGGCGTGTCTTTGATGTCAAACATAGGGATGTTTATATGAGGAGATAGTCTTTCTAGTTGTGCTTTGATTTTTTCAGCAGCCATCTCGGTATAACACGTGGTAGAGCCATAAAAAAGACCAATTGATACTTCAGACACTGCAAACACCTTTTTTAGCAAGATTTTGAATACATTAATGGTACGTATAATAACAAAAAACAGGACAAAAGCGGTAAAGCTTAATCCGCTTTAAATGTGATTTTCTTACCATGGTTGGTAACAATGCTACATGTTGTCGCATCATTTGAGGCAGTTTTGTTAGGATCTAGCGCTAGCCAACCTAATGCGGGAATATTAATTAACTCTTTTCCTTTAAAGCCTTCGGGAACTCGAGCGATAATTTTCATATCACGTCGTTTTGTGAATATATTTAAGGGGGATTTACTCGAATAGCACCACTGATTTATCTTATCTAATTTTTCTATCAGTGCAGTGGGAAAAGCATTCTTAAGTCCACTGCAGGTGAATTGGAGTATTTGTGGGGAGTTCTTTTGAAACCGTAAACGCACATCATAAACAAATGAGTAATGTACATCCCCACTAAGAATAATAAATCGGGGAGGTGTCCGTTCATGTTTAAATATATTCAATATGACATTAGCAGTGCCTTTATGGGCCATCCAATTTTCGGCATCAACAGTTAAGGCTTTCCCTATCCAAGTGAAAAAGCGCTGTATTGTTTCAATAAATTTAACGCCGTAAATGGGCGCTGCAGATACGACAATCACATCATCTTCCCCGACGAGTGATTGTTGGAACTCTACCAATGATTCCCAATCCATTAAACCAGACGGTTTATGTTTGCTTGTTTCAGAACGCCAGCGTTGTGTGCGGGTATCTAAGACTCTTACTGGAGGACTCGTTGCTAATTGGTAATCCCAACAGGACCAATTTAATAACTTTTCACCTAACTGTGTGTGTTCAATAATTGTTGAATCGGAAAAATGCGCTACTGTCTTATTTAATAATGACTGTGTCCGCATAGGCTGATTACCCATTCCTTGACATAGCCAATAACCAATTAACGCATTAGCAATGATTCGTCTTGAGAATCCATGACCGTAAATCCCTTCTTCCCAGGCGCGAGTCAGATTCCAATCATCGGTCACATCATGATCATCAAAAATATAATAATTAGGGATATGTGCTAAAGCACGACGAACGTTTGGTAATGTCTCGATGAAACCCTCTATTGCAACTTGCTCATGACGATAACGCTTAAGTGAGTTTTCCGATAATTCAGGAGGCGATAAATCGATGAGTTGCCATAGTGTGTCTGACCATGTCAGTAAGTACATTCCTAAAATTTCAGCGAGACTCATTAAATGATTTTGAGCATGGACAGAAGTAAATAAAGGTTTTCGTTTGCCAGAAAAAATATTATCCAATACATCTTCGTTGGGTTGAGTATCCGGTAAAATGGATTCACGCTGATAATATAATGTCGATTGACTCAGTTTCTCATATGCTGA
>Ga0209652_1002212_pt1 | contig 15251 bp, 8 predicted proteins | sample SaaInl74LU_5_DNA_FD_184641 | JGI IMG/M metagenome (GOLD analysis project Ga0209652, IMG submission 184641) | Marine microbial communities from expanding oxygen minimum zones in the Saanich Inlet - ESP_74LU_5_DNA (SPAdes) (version 2) | ecosystem: Environmental > Aquatic > Marine > Intertidal zone ...
ATCATCGCACTCCATTGCACTTGAAAAGATTGACCTCCAGCCCTCCGCCCCTCCTGACGCATAAACACAGTCCATCACATCCACAATACCAATCACACTACCATTCGACTCACATACAGGCAGTGTCAAGAACTTGTTATCATGCATGATCTGAAGCGCCTCAATCACTGTTGTGTCGGGTGATACTGCCTCGGGGTTTGGTGTCATCACAGTTGATACTGGTGTGAGGTCGAGCGGTAGCTCCTTCGCTATGGCACGGCTCATCATATCCTTAAAGCCAAAGATACCAACCAATCTTCCACTCTCTACAACCAACGCAGCTTTACGGGCTTCTGCCATCATCATTCCTGTCTCCTGCAACGTTGTACGTGGTGATACAATCGTCGATGGCTTGCCTGCTAAGATTGTGCGCAAAGTTGGAGAGGACTGACCACCAAATGCCTGTGATAGCAACGGGCCAAGAAGTGCCTGCAATGCAGCGGCCTGGTTGCCTCCAGCGCCCTGCAAGCTTGCCATCTGCTTCACAGCATCTTCTGCGGCACTGTTGCCTTTCTCTTGGCTCTTCTCAAGCTTCGAAATCGCGTCATTCAAGCACTTCGCAATATCCAACACTCCAACAATAGCACCACTGTCGTCCGTTACTGGCAAATGACGGAAACGATTCTCAACCATGGTCACCATGGCTTCTGTGGCAGGATCAGACATTGATACACAAGATGGGTTTGCAGTCATCACGTCAGACACTCGCGTAGATGATGCTGGCAGCTGTTTGGCTACGACACGACGAGTGACGTCGGTATCAGTGATGATACCTGCGAGACCTCCGTTGTTGTCAGTGATAATTGCTGCATCACCGCGTTTGCTTGCTAATAACTGGGTAACTGCCAACACTGTGTTATCGGAATGGGCAATTACAGGAGCTTTTGGGCGGAGCTTTGATACTGGTCGCTCTTTTCTGAGTGGGGCGGCAGACTTGGCAACTTTAGCAGCAGCTTTCGCAATGTCGAATGAGTTGGTTCTATCTTTGAATGCTGCATTGATTGGAGCTTTGGCGACTACAGGTGCTGACGAAACCTTTTGAGTAGGAACAGGGACAGGGTTGTGTTTGCGTTCTTCTTCGAGCTTCTTTTCGAGTATTTCGACTACTTCGTTGAGAGCTTCCGCGTTGACAAAGTCTTTCTTTTGAATTGCATCGTTCATTTCTGCTTTCTTCTTCGTCAATTCTTCACCGAGCTCTTCAGCTGTAGGAAGCATTGATTTCAATTCTTCAAGTTTGTCAAGAGATTGTTGGTGCCGAGATGCGTCCTTAAACTTCTTTGCATCGAGTGCACTTTGCAGAAGCGCCTTATAACGATTGATTTCTTCGACAAGTTTGTGACGATTTTCAAAGATGATTGTGTCTCCCGTCTCATTAGTGAAAGTTGGCACACCTTCCTGTGAACTAGGTTCATCCTCGTCTAATGCCATTTTTGACTTTTCTTCTTCCAGCTTCTTTTCCAAATCGTCGACATCTTTGTGCAAGGCGTCTGCGTCCTTGAAGTTCTTTTTCTTGATTGCTTCATCCATCATAGATTTGACTTCGTTCAATTTGGCTTCGAGTTCTTCAATAGAAGGCAGTGTCGGCCTGAGTTTCTCCAATTCGTCAAGTTCAGTTTGATGTTCTGTAGCCTTGTTAAACTCTTTCTTTGCTATAGCTTCATCGATGCGCTTAGACACTTCCGTAATGGCACATTCAAGATCTGCCCGAGATTGAAATCTGCTAGGAGCGCTATCCTCTTTCGCATCGTCTCCTTCGGATCCCATCGCCTCTTCGAGTCTATCATTAGCTTTGTCAAGAGCAGCCTGAGCCGATGCTGCCCCGGTAAAGTCTCGCCGAGCAGCTGCGTTGGAGACTTCTTGCTCGGCTAGGCGTACAGCTTCTTTCAATTCCTCAATAGTAGGGAGGTCGGCCCTCTGTTTAACGAGCCCTTCAAGTTTATCTTGAAGTGGGGCGCACTCCTGGAAATTTTTCCTTGCAACAGCATCATCAAGCAGTATTTGGACTTCAGAGATCCTGCTCTCGAGAACACTGCGTGTCAGCGGACGTTTCAACTCAAGCGCTTCTTTCAGCGGAGCTCTGTGGAATGGGAGAGAGAAAAAGTTAGGACAGCCGGCGTGGAAAAAGTGTGCCCTGAATCAAAGCAATGGGGTGTGAACTTACATTTTCTTCTCCAAGTTTGCAGCTGCTTTGAAGTCTTTTGCACCCGCTGCCTTGTCCAGCTGTGACAACATTTCTGTGTGAAGAACATTCAACTCTTTGAATGTCTTGTCCCAGTACGGATCTCGTAGCTTTCTCACCCGTTCGCGTGCCACAACCCTACGGCCAAGGCACTGCAGACGAACTGTGCACGCCAACACTGAACGGTAGGCTTTTCGCTCTTTGTGCATGCGAAAGGCAGATGAGATCTTATTGATGGCAGCAATTTTGCGATTTTTGCGAAGAACAAACACACGGAATCTCCCCCATGATGACAACAGTTTGCTTGCTCTATTTTGAGCGACTCTGCGTCCAAATTTCCCAACGATTCGGGCTGCAATGTGAACACGTAAATGAGCCAAGAATTCAAGCTTGCTTGCAAGTTCTCTCTTTAGGAAGATCTTCGTGTGGCCTATCTGCCATTCAGCATCTGTCAGATTTAATCTCTTGGACAGCACCTTCACCAAGTGACTGATTCCGTCGCCCTCTTTCGCTTCTGCTGAAGACAACAGGAGGTGGAACCTCTTGTAAAAGCTTTCATGTTCCTCTCTTAGAGCATAGCCTTCTCGGCGAATACGAATTGTCTCCATCATTCCTGCATAACGAAGTTGACGCAAAACTTCCCCAGACTCAAATGCATTGGGTGACTTCATAGTATTTGGTTTGATACATCGGACATAATGCGGCTGAGTACATTCCAAATCCATTACAAGCATCTGCAAGGAAGTCCTGAACTGAGATGCAACACTGACTCCTCTAATAGTTGATCGACGTGCCGGAGTTCCCGTGGCGTCGTGTGACGGAGAAGGTGGAGTTGCTGTTGCGAACATACCAACGGTAAACGTCTTTGATGAAGAGGCACCGAGGTCTTTCAACTCATTGCTCAAAGTCTCAACATTCTTCTCGACAAATCCAGTGACAGTGTAGCGCACTTCACCAGCATAGTGAATAACGATGAACTCACGGTCTTGACGAAATTTCGGCATAATAAAATTCTGATGAGCTTCATTCTCCTTCTGACTGGAAGACATTGACTTCTTCTTCTTCTTTTTCTTGCCATGAGCCACGCTATTGTTGCTATTTGAAGCACCCTTAGAACCCCCGAATTTTTGGTGGATTTGTGCCAAGAAATTGACGTCGCGCTCAGTTGCCGTTCCCATACCACCGCAATCATCAAGCGTGCTTAAGAGTCCCACGTTGCCACCGCCACCTTCGATTAGCTCAAGACAGGGCTTGTTATCATTAAAGCTGATGTACGTCCAATCAACTCCCTCCGATGAGTACAAGTTCTGTTCGACTTCAAATAAGTGACGGTTGAAATGCCTTTGCAGCTTCTCATTAGCATAGTTAATAAGCAGTTGTTCGAATCCATTTGTGTCAAAGTTCTCAAATCCGTAGATATCAAGAACTCCAATAAATCCCGTAGGATCAGGATTGTATTTGACTGGCGGTGGGGAGAATCCAGGCTCCGCAATGACCGCGTCATGTGACGCAAGCGTGGCATTAACCTTACTAACCATCCAAGTGAACAGGCTTGAGTATACAAGTTTCGCCAGAGCGTCACGTTTGTCGCAAGCTTGAGCCATATCTTGAGGCTTGTGAATAGTCTTGCCTCCTACACTCAACAACTTGGTGAGCATAGCTTCCGAAACATTTGCTTCGTCCAATCCTAGCAAGGTGCATGCTGTCTTGAGACTAGCCTCGCTCGATGCTGTAATTTTTGCTTTTTCGCCAGCTCCAGAGTGATCCTCATCATCACCCTTGTCCAATTCAAAGTCAATATTTCCAATGTGGAGGACGGCAGCAATAATACCCAAAACATCATCCTTCTCACTGTCTGACAAACCAATCTGGCTAAGGCATGACATTGTCTCAGCAAAGCCACTAACATCCCGACGGCTCTTCAATGTCGCCCGGTTACCAAGATAACGGAAGCTGGCAATCCCATTTTCAAGGCCAAACTTTTGAAGTGTTGCCTCATCGGCTGCCGAAAATAGTTGATAAAAGATGTGATAGTTTCGTTCACCCTCAATTTGTGTTGTAATACGTGTCTTCTCCAAAAGGTAGTTGGAGATGGTTGCTCCGACAATACCACCCGTCTTGGTGTTGAATGATATTTTAATGAACTTTCCGAATCGAGATGAGTTGTCATTTTTCAACGTACGCGCATTTCCAAAACTTTCAAGGAGGGGGTTGGATGACAGAACACGGTCTTCCAATGATGCCATTGCACCAGTTGCTTCTCCGTCTTCCTTTTTGTTGTTGTTGTTGTTATTGTCTGTCGTCCCCTTGACTTTGGTAACACGCGCAAGGTATTGCATAATTTTCTTTGTCGCTTCAGTCTTCCCTGCACCACTCTCCCCACTAATAATGACACTTTGATTCCTCACAACATGATTCTTCCTCTTTTGATCATGATCTTTCTCCATCATGATCATTGGATCCTCTTCCTCCATGTGTGGTTCAATCTCAGTTGTCAAGACGGATGACAATAACGAGTTGAGTGCCCGATCCGCCACTTGGAACAAGTGACAAGGAAGTGCCTTATCATCTGCAACACTACTATTCTTCGAAGGTGTTTCCATCCCAGCAATCCCTTTCGTCGAATTACGATACAACAACATACGTGAATCCGAATAAATATCCTCCCCTCCTGGCAAAGTGATGGATTTGTACGGGTTGACAGACATGAGAATAGGTCCAGCACTCGTATAAATCTCGTCACGTTTATACCTCACACGTAGTGCATGGAGTAAACTCGCTTCAGTAACATTGGGTAGATGCAACACATCGGGAATACCCGTGTAATCATCTGGAGCAACAAGTTGAGTAAGCTGATTCTTATCACGAATTTTGTGCAATTGTCCATCGGATGTTTTGACCAACACTGGCACTTCTCCCTCTACCTTTTCATCTTCGTCGACCTCGATTTCCTTGACGATGGAACAGGGCATGAAGAGGTGTTTGGAGGTGAAGAGGGCCGAATCATCGTTTTCGTCTACCTTTCGTTTGCTGGGTGTTCGAGCTGGTGTGAGAGCACTGTCATTTGAGTCGCTTTCTAAGACTAGTGTTGGGTCGAGGAAGTACTCCACTTTGGCTTTGCCCGTCACCTGAAAGATACGAAGAACAAGTGTATGTGCATGTAAATGATGTTTAGCAACATAGGTGGTCCATCATAGCAGACAATACACATCACCTACACAAACTCCCGCCGTCCACCCACAAGTTAGGCACAATCTACTCACCACATCTACAGTGCCCGCTGCAGCTTTACCAGGCGTTCTAGGCGCCATCTCAGTGTTCAGACTCGAGTATTGCATTCACGCCAAAGGAGCTGGTTGATTATCTACAATACTTACTTGTGCATGCATTGATATCACCTTCCATTTCATTGGCAGGAAGTAACGGACGGCAAATTTTTGAAATTCATCATTGTGGCTGAAGAAAGCGAGAAGGAGTAATGTGAAGGATTCCGTCAAAGGAGGTGCGACACTTCAACTTCGGTCATTGCGTTTCCATTTTTTATCGACTGCAATTCGATCGAGGAGATTCAATAGAGGAAACAGACGCAGGCGGAGAGACAGCAGCAGTACCTCGTCTAGAGAGAAGCAGCATAATATTCTAGATTATCCCATCTAAATCAACATGGCAGACCGAACCAATGAATTCTTCGCCATGGCCCATGCCATCCCAGCCACAGGAGCAATGACTTCCATCCGTGGAGGTGCCACAACAACATCTGCATCATTATCAGCCTCCTCACCACAACTATCGGGGGACAGCATGACCAACAGACATTCCAATAACAATAACAACAACAAAGCAGCCAGCGATCCAGCCATGGCAGAACTACGCCTCTTTCGCACAACAGCATCAGAGATATCACGAGACGTGTCCACCACCTCGGCACTATTGGCAGAGTTATCCCGCCTCGTCAAGACGGGTGCGGGGGGCACACGAATGTTTGCAGATGAATCGGCCAATGAACGTGCCGATGTTCTTGTACTTCGCATCAAGTCGAATATTGAGGGGCTGCATTCTAGGTTAGAGGAGGCTAGTGTCGTTTTGGAACGGTCGAAGAGACGACTGGGGAAGAATTCACAGGCTGGAATGGAGGCGAGTAATTTGGTTGGTCAACTTAAAGAAGACTTTGTGAGGACAACTAGTGGGTTCAAGGCTGTTTTGGAGGAAAGGAGTGATGGGATGAAAGATGCAAATCAACGAAAGAGACGTGTGTTTGGTGGGGATGGGGGTGGATTGGATGGACAGAATGGAGGGGGGGATGAAGAATTGGTATCACTCATGAACAAACCGGCCGTGTATGGTGGAGATCAACGTACATCATCGTTTGGCGATATGGGAGGAATGTCCGGTGGGTTGGGAGGAGGACGAGGCATGAATAACACATCAATGGGATTAGACTTGACTAGTGGCATGATGTCAATGGCACAACGGCATCAAGATGAGATGGGTGGTCTCCCTGCTGGGGAGAGTAGTTCACAGCTCCCTCGTCCCCATGGACTCGGTGGTGCATATGGTGGCGGTCAATCAGATGGACTTCGATTGCGTCATTCTAGTTCTGCACCATTTGACGCAGGCGGTGGTGGATCCATGCCAACCTTCTCAGGTGGTGCATCCTCCTACTATCCCGATTCGAATCAATCTCACGCCCCCATGACCCCAATGGAAATTCAACAAATGGAATCCAACATGGGAACACAAAGTCAAATGCAGCTCATTCCCGATCAAGATTATTTACGACAACGTGCCGACGCCATGTCTCAAGTGGAATCCAACATTGTGGAACTTGGAACAATATTCAACAAATTGGCAGTCATGGTGAATGAACATCGGGATATGGTGCAACGAGTGGAGGATAATGTGGAAGATGCCAATTCCAACTTGAACTTGAGTTTGGCCACTTTGACGGACACGTTACAGAATTTACAGACAAATCGAGCTTTGGCTATGAAGGTGTTGGGGATTGTTGTTCTTTTTATCATGATGTTTATCATCTTCTTTGCTTAGATTAATGTTTAGAGATTAAGAATGTAACATTAAAAATGTTGGCAGGTCGTTTCCTTATTGCCCAATACAACATACACTGTCATCATATTCTACGACTGCGATGCGACTCGTGTACCCGTACAACCCCGAATTTTGCCCCCTTCTCTTGTCACAAGTCACAGGCAAATCCAGAACCCGAAAACTGCACACTTTCTACACAATCTAATGCAACCGTTGCAATGAAGCTGATGAGAGAGGAGCATAACATTGACTGGAGATCGACTGTAGCGATTAGTATTCCACAATCATGGCCGGCAAGGAAGCAGTGGTGTTCATTTTGGACACCTTTCCATCGATGAATTCGCCATATCGCGAGTCTACACGACTGTCCCAAGCAAAGAGGGCGGTAATCAATGCCATCGCAGACCAATCCTGGCGCAGTAAAACGCATGAGTGCGGGTGCATAGTCCTAAAGACGGGACTGACTCATCATCACATGGCGGTGATGGATGGCATTGATGACGAAAATGCTCTTGGGTATTATTTTAGAAAGGTTGCCAGAGGGAAGAAGGTGCATGTCGATCTCGACGATGATGTTCATTTTCCAAATCTTATTGAGTTTGATCTCAATCGAATTACTCCGCAGACACTCCGAGCAATCTCTCATGTTTGTTCCACCAGTGATGAATCCAATGCTGATGTTATGCAGGGTGATTTGTGTGATGGACTCATCGTGGCTGCAGACGCACTTTATCAGCGAACTAGTGGAAAAAAGTTCAAGCGAAAAATTGTGTTGTTCACCGATGCGGAGCACAAGGTGTCTGTGGATGGGAGCCAACTTCAAGCTGTTTTGGATGGACTGAACAAAATGGAATGCGAGGTGATTGTAGTGGGGATTGGCTTTGATGATGAAAAAGACTTTAGCTCTGTTGCCAAAAGTAGCAATGATGCAGGAATGAAACAAGAAGACGAAGATGATGACCTTGATCAACCAGATAAAATCACGTCAAACGATGCACCAACTGCAGAGGAAACTGACAGCAATATCAAAGAGGAGGGAGATGTTGATAATGAAGATATGGAAGACCTAAAAATGGAAAGTGATAGCAGAGCACGTGTCAAGCGTGAGAATCAAATGCTTCTAATGTCCATTGCGAAAGAAACAGGTGGCTGTGTGCTTGCAACGAATGGTGCCGACATTGAAGATACCTTGCAAAGGAAAATGCCTAGCAAGGCTGGAAGAAAGAATGCGCAGAGATATGAGACAGATTTCCACATTGCTCCAAATCTCACCGTGTCAGTAAGATTGGCAAAGATGACTGAGCAGTGCAATCTGCCCTCTCTCAAAAAGGGGGCAATTCAATTTGACCCTGATAGTGGCGATGCTCTCCGTGATGGTGCTGGGGAACTAATGACACATGATACTGGGACGCTGACTCGACATTTTGAGGCAGAACAACTCGAAGCTGGTATCGAAAATGAGGTACCGTTGGACATGCGAGTCGATGCCTATCGTTATGGATGCGATCTCATTCCAGTAGGCAAGATGGACCTTGCTGGAATCAATGCTGCATTTGCTGGAGACACTAATCGCAGCATTGAAATAATCGGTTACCTTGGTAGGGATGATGTTGTGGACAGCGGTTTATTGATGGGGCCTGCCTATTGTGTCGTAGGTGGGAAAGAGTCAAACAAATCCCGTTCTGCAGTAGCGGCACTTGCACAAGCAATGGATGAGATGGGAAAGGTGGGCTTTTGCCGTCTCGTCAAGACTAAAAATGGTGGTGCACCCATTATCGGAGCTCTCTTCCCCATGGCTTCTGACGGTGGACGTTACCTGCAGTTCCTTCAGTTGCCATTCGCTGATGACGTTCAGCACTTGCAGAATCGCGATATGGATCCATTCACTGGTTCTGAGGAGCAAGTACAGACATGCGAAGATTTGATTGATTCTCTAATGTTGCCTGACGGTGACTTTGAGAGAGTCTCGAATCCTACTTTCAAAGCATACCGACAAATGATTGTAGACTTTGCAATGAACGCTCCCAAAAAAGAAGAATTACGTGAGGAAGGGCTGCCCGAGGAGAACATCTTGCTAGCCGCTCAACCAAAACCTCTGTGTGAATTTGACGCTACCAAAATTCTTGCCAAAAAGGCTTCTGGCAAGATCAGTGCCTTTCTAGAAGAATTTCCCTTGCAGGAAACGAAGGAGGATGAAAAGAAGAAGAAATATTGGGGAGACGATGTGTAGTTGTTTCCCTTCATCGCAAAAAGCCACAAGGCTTCATCTTTGCATAGACAAACTAATTACATTCAGTAAAACAAATTTTATATCAGTATTGTATGTTAAAAGAAGGTAGCAGGAGAGATGATGTGCACTCCATCCTATGATCGCAACTTGATCTGCTAAATACGGCAAAGTCACTAAGCTATTTATTGACGGTATTTAGCACGTTCAACTCTTCCAGGAGATAATACGCTTGTGTCAGGAGATACATTACTGTGACCGAAAATGCTAAAATCATTCCATTGAGAAAGGGTTCCGTCACAAGTATGCTATGCTGTGGAGAAGCAGCGGGGATATTCCCCTGATTGTTGATGGCCGGAGGAGCAACAGCAACGTTCGTTTGATTGCCAGCAGCTGTCTCTGATGCTGCTGCTACACCCGTAACATGTGTTGTAGTCGGTGATTCTGTTGCGTTATCAGGAGTAGATTGTTCAAGTGTAGGATTCACACCGCTTGGCTCACTAGAGCTTTGATCGGGTGGATTCTGATCCGGCAGAGGAGCAGGTTTGGCATTATCATTTGCTTCCTCAGAAGGCTTTGGCTTTGTCTCCTGACTCTCGGAAGAAGCGCAAGTGTCGGCACCATCTTCTGTAACGCTTGGTAGTAATTGCGAGGTTTCATCAATACTACTACTACTACTACTACCACCTTGCTCCGTCTCCTTTGCTACCTCTTTACTCTCTCCACCACTATCTGCCACATCATCGTCTTCTTCCTCCTCTTTGGCATGATGCATTCCCTGTAACATTTTCAGCTTTTCAATCTCCTCTTGGAATTTACTCTTCTTCTTCTTCTTGTCGTTATTACCATCCTCACTCTTTTCATCAGCGGCTGGCGTTATATCCGGCAAGAGCTCCGCACAAGATTGTCCCGCAGCACAACAAACAGGACAATGGAACTTGACACTCTCCTTAGCCAACTTGGCTCGTTCCTCCTTGGTCCAATCTAATGCCCCAATCGCTCCATCTGCAGGTGTGGGTAAAAAACTAATAATCGCCTCAAGTATCAACCTTATGCCCCACGCCGGCTGCCATAATTCCGGATGATGCGCCGAGAATGACAAACACACTTTGACATTGGTCTCAAAGCGTCCACTGGGCGTTACGAATACTATGTTCGGAGGCTTGAATGGATATTCGGGAGGGAGTAGAATCTTTCCGTGATACACTCCACCGGCAAACTCCGAGTCTGCCGGGCCACGGATGGTGAAGTGCCATTCGAACATGTCGGTTTCGAGAGGAGCGGCATAGTATTGGTCTGAGGGGTCTATGGAGAGCTCGCGAATGTCTGCCTTGATGCGGCGGAGGGAGGGGGATTTGCTCATGGTCGTTATGTTTGCTGGATGTTGTGAGAAGTGAAAAGTGTCAAAGCCGCCACCATGGTGACACAAGTTATGTGCAGAATGCAAGCTGACAGAAACATAACTATAGGCAATAAATGTAGCGTCATTATAATCAGAAAGATTTCACAGCAGCATTGCATAAAAACCATGTGGAATCTACAAGCCCTAGCCGCCAAGGCACAAGAGGCAGCAGCCCGCATTGAAGCTCAGCTGGACAATTCCGTCGGTCTAGAAGGCGGCGCTGGTGGTGCAGGTGGCGGGACATTAACATCCTCTCTATCGGCAGGAGTAGGAAGTCAGCAAGAGGGCGATAACATTCACGATGACTCGTATTTGAATGAGGACGATGACTTTTTCTCAGACAGTCATGATAATGGTGGTGGTGGTGTATCGGCTGGATCGGCTTTAATAGAACCAAATGATAATGAAGTATCGCCTACACTGGACATTGATGATAAAGTTGGTGTCTCAGAAGAGGAAACAGACTTTGTTGAGGACAAAGTCGAGGAAGATGAGGCAGAGCAATTTATGGAGCGAGAAGATGAAGAAGAAGTTGACTTTGGGGAGGATGGATGGGATGATGAAGGAGGCGATGATATTTACGATGATGATGATGAAGAATTAGAAGATGTAGATGTACAAAAGGAAGAACCCAATGAGTTATTTCACACAGACATGGAGGCATCCACAAATTATTATGACCAAGATGTTGCGTCGCAACATGATCATGAGGCCATTGATCGTTCTAGTAGCGACAATGTTGAGGAAGAGCATCATGAAGTAGTAGATCAACCAGAACATCCTGAACACCTGGATCATGATAGTCTACCTGTCAATGACGAGGAAGACATAACTCACGAGGCACACATTGACGAAGAAGATGATCAGATACAAAATCAAAGTGATGAAACAACGACAGTAGAGGCTGAAGCAGAAATTAAACCACAAAATGAAATGATACAAGTGGTGTCAATGGATGATGCCGAAAAGCAACAATTTTTGGAAACGATTGCATCTTTGGAATCTCAACTAATGCAACGTGAAGAGCAATTAGCCTCCAAATCAGACCAAATCACTTCACTGACTCTCCAAAGTGAAGCAGAAACTGCCAAACTGCGTCAAGTCATTACTGAGACCAAAGACGAGGCCAAAAAACGTATCCTTCGTGCAAAAGAACGTGTAGAGGAGATGCAAACTAAATTAACTGATGCCGTGCGACGAGCTGACGCTGCTGGTGGGAGTAATCAAGAGCAATCGGACATTATTAATGCGTTGCGTGCCGAAGGGGAACAATTGGCACGTAAACAACGTGATATGGAGCAATCTGTGAGGAATGCAAAGGGTCAAGCGAGGGATTTGCATGAAAAGTTGGATTCAGAAAAGGGAGCAAAGGAGCAGGCGTTGACCAAGGTGGAATCGCTTGAGAAGGAAGTGAAGAGTCTAAAGGATGACTTGACCTCAGCTCGAAAGGGAGAAAGCCATTCGAAGAAGCTTGAGTCTGACCTCGTAGCAACAAAGGAAGAGTCGGAAAAGCAAAGAGCATCAAACTTGGGGCTAGAGCAACAGGTGAAAGAACTCAAAGAAGAGAACAAGTCTCTCAAGAAGGAAGTTGAAGATGCTAAGTCGGGGGCAGCAATGGAACTTGAGGGCGAATCTAATAAACTTCGCAAGGAAAGAGATGAGATGTTGAGTGATCTTGAAAGCAAATTAAGAACGAGTGAACGAGAGGCAAACGTCCGAGAAGATGCATTAAGACATGAAGTATCAGAGCTGAGAAAGCGTTGGCAGGATGCGGTACGTCGAGCAGAAGATCTTAGTATGGACGTTCAACAGAGCACTGCGCCGCTACTTCGTCAGCTTGAAAGCGCAGAGCGACAGAGCCGGTCAAGATCTTCGGCATGGAGTGAAATGGAAGCCAAATTGCGCTCTGAAATTGAAGACCATGTGATTCAGCTAGAGAAACTTACCAAGGAGAGAAATGACTTGCGTGCTAATGACAAGCGCTCCCAGCGCTTATTGAAAGAGAAGGAGGCCGAACTCGTTTCATCGCAAGAAACAATTGATGAGCTTGCAGCCACCATTGAATCTCTTGAATCAAAATTAGAGGAATTGGAAGATGAGGGCAGGAGAATGAAGGAGGAGTGGGTAAAGGTCGAGCGTCAGGCATCCGAAGGAGTGGCCAAGGCACGTAATGACATGATGAAAACTGTTGTAGATAGCGAAGAGAGATATCGAGATCAGATTGAAACATTGGAGGATGACTTGGAATCAGAGCGACAGAAACGATCTAATCTGGAAAAACAACTTGATGATCTGGCCAAGAGTGTAGAAGAAACCACATTCTCGCAAGGTGGTCGAGGAAGTGAGGTGATGTCTCCTCAAAGGAACAAGAAATTGAGAGCTTCGCAAGATCAGGCCGCGATTTTGCATGATGCATTGGCTGGTTTTGACAGTGAAGAAGAAGATGAACAAGAAGATGATGACGCGGAAGTAATGAACCAGGCTCAGAGTGGAGTAGGGAGCTTTGCGGCGATGGAACAACTTTCCCAGGGCCTCAAGGGTGCTAAGGTAGAGCTTCAAACATTAAGGAAGCAGCTGGAATCATCCGAAGAAACAAGAGAGAGCCTAGTTACCGAACTGGGTGAGGCAAGGCAAGCCGTTGAGAAGCTCCCTCTTTTTGAAGAGAAAGTAAGTGAGCTGACGATGGAAATCAAATTGAAAGATATGGAGATCAAGGGGCTGCAAGATGACATCGCAGATGTTCGGTTCCTTTACCGACAACAGCTTGATTCCCTCTTGGAAGAGAAGGCTGCTTCATCTCACCCATCAACTTTACTCGAAGAACCATCGGAGCTATCATTGCCACTTCAAGACGAAGAAGAAGATGTTTAAAATAGTAATAATAATGTCAGTCTCAAACGTCTTGACTTTTGTACGCTGTGGTTTCGTGTTTAGAAGTATGATAATCTTGGTATTCTAAATGAGACATAACTGATGGTCAATTACAATCGGTTTTAGAGTTGTTTTAACACTAAGGTACAGATGTCTTTTTCAAAAATCATTCAACTCATCATTCCACAAAACCTAACATACACGCTGCCATCATTAATATTATGCACTGCCTTATCATCTTAAAGGCTCACTCTTTCTCTTTCCTCAAAGAACTGTCTTTGAGCAATTCATTCTCCTCTTTCAGCTCTCTTACTTGCTCCATTAATTCAAGGTTGGAAGAATAGTATTTCTCTGACTCTTCTTTTGCTGTCGTCAATTGTTCCTCCAGAGACTTCACCATCTGCTCCAGTAGAGCTATCCTCCCTAGTGCTTCTTCCACAGCGGCAGAATTTCCATCAAATGACTCCGGAAGAGCACTCTTCAGATCCACAAACGAAATTTCCCCAGTGCTCGGAGCGCTCTCCACACGCGGCCGCATAGCTTTTGTTTGTGTGACGGCATCATCATCATCATCATTGCCGTGTTGTTGCTGTGTCTCCTCATCTCTTTCTGCAAAAGAGACGCATTCTTCCTCCACATTCAAATAGCCATCAGTTTCTTCTTGATTATCCGGGTTCGCTGCTATTGCGTTCTCATCTTCTTCTGGTATAATCGCACCGATGGAGTCATTAATCTGATGCTCAATTTGGGCAGCGGCATCTTTTGCCTTCTGGGCTAATGATGATAGGTTCCACATCTCTTATTGCCGTTACAATTGCGAGCATTCCTGGTCAGCGTTGTGATTGCTCACAACAACATCAACAATGTTCTCAAAATCGAGTGCAATGCTACTCGTGACAAAGAGAATATGACAGCACAAGTCTGCGGCACACTTCTCAAAATCAATCAGCAACTAGATAAATGAATGAGTGTTGTTGATGACAGTTCGTAATGACCATGGAGAACATTCAGGATGACGAGGAGACTCGCCCACTGGCGCAGCCGCAGAGACGTGTAGCTGAGGCATATGCAGAAAGTAATGTCGGAGCGAGGTGAGTGGCACGCGTAGATGATTTTGAACACATCTTGTGTATGCATGTCTTCTCATTATTTTCAATTCCGCTGCATGCCCTTTAGTAGCATCTTGAAAAAGAGCTCCTTCTGGATCCTTGTGTTCGTTGCGTTCCTCGTGTTCTCTGCGGCAGAAGGTGAAGATGTTAGCGCAAACAAAAAGAAGAAGCGTGAAATGAAGTTACGGAACAGAGCAGAAATTGCACCTGCAGAAGTAGTTCAGAAGCAATCTGAAATCAACCGTAAGATTGATCTCCATGAAAAATATGAGCAGTTAGAAGTGAGCGCTCCAGGCGCCTACGGTGCTGAAAAATTTAATGATAACGAAGCAGTGCCATCATCATATGATGATGAAGACAGTGAGGGTAGCGAGGAGG
>Ga0209652_1002213_pt1 | contig 15250 bp, 9 predicted proteins | sample SaaInl74LU_5_DNA_FD_184641 | JGI IMG/M metagenome (GOLD analysis project Ga0209652, IMG submission 184641) | Marine microbial communities from expanding oxygen minimum zones in the Saanich Inlet - ESP_74LU_5_DNA (SPAdes) (version 2) | ecosystem: Environmental > Aquatic > Marine > Intertidal zone ...
ATATGGACCTCAGGTGGAAAAACGTTCTGGACCCTAACTCTCCATAGTATGAAGAAGTCGACTGCAGAACGTTTTTCCAGCTGAGGTCCGGTATTTTTTCAGTAACATGTGTTAAAGTTTAGCTAGTGGCGAAAATGTCGCGCGCCCGCGAGTTGGCCGGACCGTGTCCGTCACGCATCGACAATCTACGACAGATCAAATTGAGATGGCATCTCATTATCCAACGTGGGAATTAATTCAGTGACCATCTGGCTTTTCCAACAGGGGCAGCTGGCCTGATCAGTTCGCTTTTACGATGATGTGATGTTGCTCACCACATGCTCACCTGCTGTCATAATAAACGCCTAGCAAAGAACCTTTGAACAAAGCAATGAGCATAACACAAAGGTAGTAAGAAATAAATCCCGGCATATACTAACAACAAGATGGTTCACGACAATAATAGCGACATAAAAACGACGGAAAGTAACAGGAGAGGTGTTGCAGGACGACGAACATTGCACTCGGACATGAAATCAGCTGTGTCGCCGTCGTCAATGAATGGTGGCAATGTTACTGAACACATACGGCCTCAGCATCGCGAGGGCACAGAAACTGGCGATGCCCATGGCGCTAGCTCAGCAACTGCTGCTGGTGCTGTCATGGAGGGGCTGCCTCCACCATCGACGATGGGATTGAACTCCGATAAGTCGATCGTCCTTAACCAGCCAGCTCGCAAGAGACACCACTCATCATCATCTCCCGCTGCTGTAGCTCGAGCTGCAATACGAAATTCCTCTATCAGCAGTGGAGGCAGTGGCGGTGAAAATAAAACTACCACTACGGGAGCGTCCGTCAAGTTTGCCATGCCTCCCAAGGTTGTGGCTGGGGGATCTGCGACAGGTTCATCGTTATCGTTAACTAGTGATGAAGACACCAACTCCAAGAAGATGTCTGCCTTGAAACAGAAGCAACAGCTGCATGCTGCTGGAGCAGGTACCAAGAATGATGGAACCAACAACAGCAAGGCTCTCCCCCCGTCACATTCTTCGGCTAGCAGAAGTAAGAGCAGTTCAAGTGGCAGTGATGGCAATGAGGGAGGGGCAACAAGCAGCTCCAACCCCGCTGTCGTAACTCAGTCGGCCTATAATACCACTTCTGGATCAGGAGGAGGTGACACTCGATCCACCTCAGGGAGCGGCTCCGGTAGTGATGGTGGCTTGGGCGGAAATAATCGTCGTAATGGAGGGGAAACATCAGCATCGAACGAGTATTACTTTGCTGGATATGGATCAGGGAGTCTTGCAGGAAGGGCGAGTAGCTCTGGAAATAGTGGACAGGGTGGTCCTACTGGAGCAGCATCGTTACCTCAACCTCCTCAAGCCGCCACAGCTGGAGATGCTGCTGCAGCAGCCCCTCTTCCTGCTCTGGAAGGAATGGCATCATTTGCGTCCTTCCGTGGAGCTAGTTTGGCTGCTGCTGCGAATGCTGCTGCTGCCATGCCTCCGGGAGCCAATAATAACAACATGTCAACTGGTAGGCATGTTGTTGTGGCAACTGATGACGCCGGAGGTCTACCACCTGCACCACCGCGTCAAGCTCATGGATCTCATTTGAGGCATCACTTGCGTCACCATCATCACCATCGAAATGATCTTCAAGCCCCAACACTGCCGCAGGGTGGTGGTGTTGCTGCAGCTTCAAGACCTGTCATGCCCCCAGGGAGAGCTTTGGATGGCATCCCCTCCTCAATTGGAGGCCCGCATCAAGCATTGCCGCAATCCCAACCTCATCATCAGTACGAATTGCGCCTACCTCCGTCTGACGAGCAAGCGGTCCTCCAGCGAGTACCACAAGCTCATGCAACAGTTGTGGCGCATGACTTACCTCCACCACCAACATCATCTGATGCTTGGTCGTCAACATCAGGCAGTGGGTCTTCATCAAAACCTCGAAAACTGAACATTGCGAGTGCAAGCACAGGTGTCGCCGCAGTAGGTCAGCCAATTTCAGTGGCATCTGCTGGAATGGCCGATGGTAAGACTATGGGAACTCTGAATGAGACTAACAGAACATCACCTTCTTCTTCTGTCACTGGTGGAAATGCTGTCAAGCCCCAGGCAATGCATGTCTCTACTGATGATCCTATCCTGAGGAAGAAGATGACGTTGAAGGATGAAAGCACCTCGACAATGAACAAGGCTGGAAGCGCAAGTCGCAAACGAATGGCTGGTGCCTTAAATCGTGAGTCGTCAGATGACTCATCAGATGGTGTTAAATCCGAAAGCGAAGAACGAAGTGGTAGTGATGGAGGATACGAGGCCTCCTCTTCTTCTAACGAAAACAGACCATCGTCTGGTTCTGGCTCGGATTCTGTGTCTTCTGACGATGCAAAGAAGGTGGCAACTGCACGTAACCCTCCGGCAAACCCAAGTGAAGTCAGGATGGAATCGCAATCGAATTCTAAGCGAACTGAAACTTCCTCAATGTCATCCTCTGTCCTTGCCGATTTTAGCTCAGTTTTGAATGAGGAAACACATGCTTTGCACTCGGGTTCGTCATCGCCAAGGTCGACTTCTTCTTCTTTAACTTCAATAGGGAATGAGGCTCAAGCGAAAACGATGCTTTCACCTGCAGTAGGGGCCGTCAATATCAATGAGAAGCCACCAGCTGCCGTCGCTGCCAAAGCCTCTTCTGCAAGTGTTGGAAGTAAAAGAGATGCGTCCCACCTCAAGTCTCCTACCGATGACAACAAACGATCCAAGCCATCTTCTCCAGTATCATTATTTCAACTCCCATCTGCTCCAAATAATACGATGAAAAGTGGTCTTTCCATCATTGAGAAGACGCTTCAGTCGAAAGTTCGATCAGCACATCATCATCACTACCACAGCCGTCGCAGCGTAGGTCGTAAAATGCTCCAGGAGAGCTACTTGTCAGCACAGCGAGATCTATCAGAAAGCCCACCAGGAGCTAAGTCCAATGATGTAGTCATGCAGGTGGATGACACTTTGTTTGAGGAAGCAACCATTTATTCCTTAGGTCATGATGCCATGGCAAACATTGCCTCATTTCTTCATCCGCAAGAAACACATTCCTTCCTTACAACACCGCTTTCCAAGACTTGGCTCCAGACATTCACCGCGCCTCAGGAATTGTGGAAGATACTGTGCACTTCAAAGCCATTTTATGCCATGCTGCCTTCTGGTAGAGAAAGTGGCGATGATGGCTCGACAAGCTCGTATCCACTCTGCAACGATCTTCAGATGCGTCATCTATTCGGTAGATATCGTTTGCTGTACGCTTCATTTGTCCGTTGCATGAAATACTTGAATAGACTTCAAGACGACGCCCTGAATGGAAGACAGCCGTCCGTGACATTGCAATCAAATCCGAGCGACATATATCCCTTCAATAACAATGTCAGCTTGAAAGCCTACTTCGCAAAGGCGAGGAGAATCGTTAGGTCTCACCGAAACGGTGGCACGGGTAATGAGATTGAAAGCCAAGAATCACTGACTTCTGATAGCAGCAATGATAAGAAGCGAAAGAGGCCAGCCAACGGAGGATCGGGTCCAAGACTTGGCAATTCAATGATTACAAACCGACTCCTAAGGCCAACTGCAGCTGGTGAAGTTGATAATGTGAATCTGCCTTGGTCGTGTGCAATTTACTCAGTGGTGAATTGGATGGTGGCTTTCCAAGACGTGGAAGGGATTCAAATCATGTGTCTTAAGACTTTGCCCTACCTTCTTGAGGATGAGCAGCAACGGACGACTGCGCAAAGGGCCGGGCTCACCGACAATGTCTTGCGCGCTATGGTTCTGTTTCCAGATAGCATCGAACTCCACACAGTTGCCTTTCATACACTTGTCCTTCTTGCAAGACCTCTTGGAGGTAACGAGGGTATGCTCTTTCACACTGCGATGGTCAACACGAGGGGAATCTTCAACAATGGGTCGACCAATAGCAAGAATGGAATTGTCATTATGCTTGATTCGATGAGACGTTTTGCTCAAGATGAGATTCTCCAGGCTATGAGTTGCTGGTCGCTGGTCAACGTGGCTCTTACTCCATTGCAAAAGAGTATTCTTGTTAAATTGGGAGGTCTAACAGTCACTGCAAATGCGATGCTACAGCACCCTTACAACGCAGAAGTGCAGTTTAGGGCACTGTTCGCTCTTATCAACCTTGTCATTCCAAGTAAGTAGCTTTGTTTGAGCTTTGCATTTGAGCTTTGTGGTCGCAATTACTTACATTATTTTTCTTCACTTTACCCATCAGCCGAACCTCGAGGACCAGAAGAGACAGAACGAATGAGGGAGATTGAACGAGAGATCTTCCAGCAGCTGGGCGAAGCGGGGGAGACGACCGAGAGGGAAATGCTTGATGCAAGTGTTGGCCAGATTACAAATCTAGTCGTTGTTGCAATGAAGAATTTCTGTTCAAGCGAGGCAATTCTCAACAGAGCGTGCCTTGTCCTTCACAACTTGTCCTTGAACGAGGCATACCATGGCACACTATTGTGGACACCAAACTGCTATCAAATGCTTGAATGGTGCATTGGGAATTATCCACATGATCATGTGCTACAACAGAGCGCGGGTGGAACTCTTCAGAGGTTGAACGCCACTTTAAGTTCGAACGAGGAGTTGAGAGTTCGTTTCACGCACTCAATCCGTGCACAGCAACAACATTCTTTAGAGTTAGCAAGACAGGAAGCTGTATATTTGCAAGAACAACATTTGGAGCAGCAGCAGCAGCAACATGTGAACTCTTCATAATGCACCTACTTTGATTTTGAACTAGTACGATAGTCTAATGAAAAATAGTATGTACTGAAACTTATAGCTTGTATCAAACCATTAGAACCGCTCATCGTAGTTCTCCATACGAGTTGGGAAGTTCATCAGTCCTTTCAATCCTTCAAGGGGTTTCATGTTGCCCTCAATAATTTCTGCCACACCAAACAAAATTGGATACTTCAAATCCAATCGGTAGCCTTTACATCGCTTCTTGATCATTTTGACTAATGCAATGGATGTGTCCACACCTTCTGCAACTTCAGTCATTGATGCCCGGATTTCCTCCGGTGTCTCTCCTTTGCCAAGACGATACCCGAATTGTCGATTCCGAGAGAGGGGACCAAAGCAGGTACCAAAAGTATCTCCAACACCAGACAAGCCAGAGATAGTACTCGGGCGTGCTCCCAAGTATATGCCTAGCCTTCTCATCTCACCGCATCCTCTGGTAACTAAACCACTCATTGCATTGGTCCCTAATCCCAGTCCTTCGCACATTCCTGCAGCAATTGCAATAACATTCTTCACGGCTCCCCCAACTTCGACACCAATCACATCACGTGATGTGAACACAGCAAAGTCTTCTCCAGCCATCAATTCAGCCAAATCATCCGCTAGCATTAAATCCTCAGATGCGATCACTACTGCCGTGGCGACCCCTTCACAGATCTCACGAGCAAAAGACGGTCCACTTAAAAAGGCATACGATCGATCTTCTCCCAAGCATTCTTTTAGTATATCCGCCATGAATCCAAGACTTGATGTTTCAATACCCTTCGATGCAGATAGGATGGGAACATTTGCTGGAATTTCATCTTTGACTGTGGCAAGATATTCTCGGGTGTATTGAACTGGCACAGCATGAATAATGTATGTGGCATCTGATAGTGCCGTCTTTTTGTTTGCAGTGGCTCTAACTGTTCGAGGTAAGGCTATATCCGTCATGTATCGAGGGTGACGATGATTTTCGTTAATTTCTTCAGCCACCTCCTCAGTGCGGACGAGAAGCGTTGTTGGGACACCCCTTTTCGCTACAACAGAGGCAAGAGCGAGCCCAAAGTTTCCACCCCCCATTACGGTGACACGAACTGGGTAGGGTGGTGGCGATGTGGCTTTCATTGAAAGTATGCTGTGAGATTTAGCCGGAGCTGATCTGCGGGGATTGTGGAGTAATGAACGATCATCTCGAGTTGATACACGAGATGGCACAAAAGAAAAGGCCGCTACATTGTATACATCGGGTGACGACGCCATCAATGTGACCAAAAGTAATATAACTCCCCTCATTTTTACGAAATCTTTGCAAAATGTAGCTCAGGCAAAATGCCTCCAAATAGTGTATCGATCTGCGTATCTGTCCTACGTTCTGTCTCAGCCAGTTCAGGGTTTGAGGAGTGCTGTATTGAGGCGATATTAGGCGTTATTCTCAACTCAATCCAACGGCTAGTAGAGGATAGTTGATCATTGTAAAATACTTTTGACGCGAGGCGGATGGAGGTGGTGTTGACAGCTGACGTCACTTTGGGAAAAACCGAGATGAGATGGAGATGCAGATGGAGTTCCAAGAAGTTGGATCGCACCTATATTATCTCGAGCGACCAGATGACTGTTCTACTCAAATACTCATAGTTACAGATTTATGCGGTGATTATCTAAACTTCAAACTCTTTTTACCTGGAGATCCTGGCTGTGAGAATGATAGGAGTCCTTGTTTCAGCTGAGAATTTTGTTGCAGGCATCCCTCATACTCTGCCTCCAATGCTACAATGCGTGCTCTACAGTTCTTCACTTCTTTTATCAACACTTTCTTGGCAGCTTTCCATTCCTTCTCGTTTGCTGATATTTGCTGACGTTCAAATCGAAGCATGTCCGTTAATACTACAACCTTCTTTTCGTTTTTACTGATCATATCATGAGCTTCCTTACGGGTAGCATGTTCGTTCGACTTGAAATCATTTACTTCTTTTTCGAGCCTCTTCACTTTCTCATCTAGAAATGTAATAACCTCCTGATCAGTAAGAGCTTTGCTCTTGACCCGTTTCATTTCTTCATCTTTCTCTTTGACCACCTTTTCTGTATCCCTTACTTTGGTAACAAGAAATTCTTTGACTGCCTCAACACTCTTCAAGTTTGCTGTGACATCTTCTTTTTCTTGACGATATTTAATAGCGTCGGCCTCACACTTTTGCAACCGCTCTCTCATTCGGAGAATGATTGAAAGTTCTGCTGGTGTCAACTTCGATGCCATACTACTTGCCATTGCCGCATTGAGCTTAATTTCTCCTGAGTCTGTGGAAGTTGACACCACGGATGCAGCAGAAGAAGGTGCGGTGGATGCTGATGACGATGTTTCTGCAGCCCCAAACCAAGATGACATTTGGGAGAATGGATTATTACCTGCACTTCCTGTTGTGCCAGTGGTTCCAGCCGTTGCGACAGAAGTGCCAGAATTTTGCCGCTTGTGACCTGGTGGACCAGCCATTCCAACAAGAGTTGGTGATGATTTTGGAGTTTGCGCTGCTCCCTTGCCAGCAGAAGCAGCAATTCCAGGAGGTATGCCATTCATCAAGTACTCAGCAGCAACATTTGGGTTACCGTTCGATGCTCGCAAACAAGACATCACTTTTTCCTCTTGAAATCCCAACGCCTTGAGATTATTGATTACTTCTGTTGAAAACTCGTTCCTATCACTGCTGCTTTCAGATGTAGGAGTGGCAGTTGTTGATGTGTTTGATGCTGCTGTTGAAGCAGCAGTTCCCGCTGAGACAGAAGGAGCAGTTGTCGTCGTCTCGACAGTAGCTGTTGCGTTTGCCTCTTCTGCAGAAACTTCACTTGTTTGTCCAAACATTGTATTGACTTTGGAGTACATTGCCCTATTGATTTGTGCCAAATTCATGATTTCAAGCGGACTTAAAAATGCAAAGATAGCCATCAGAGCTGGTTCTTCCATATTTACAAGTAATTCTGCAATATTTGTTGTTGATGATGATGTGATCGCTTCCGTTTTGAGGACCTCGACTTGCTCCTTGGATTCTTCCAAAGGGATCGCACTCGCATGATCTTGTGCTTCGACACTTATGGGCGCCTTTGTTTCGGGTCCGGCAACATTATTTGCATGAGTGGGTGTTGGAGCTTCTGCTTCATTTTTGATTGTTGCATCTTCCACAACTGAGGGAGTGATAACATCACTTTCTACTCTCACTGCTATAGATTGCGTCTGTTGTTGCTTCAAAAGATCTTCCCTTTCTATTTCAAGCTGCTTTATTTTCATTTCCATCTCCTTCTTGAGTTTCTCCTCTTTCAATTCATGAAAACTCAATTTCACTATCTCTTCCGTGAGAAGCAGCCCAAGCCGTTCCTTCTCCCTTCGTTCTTCCTCCCACAACGCTTCTCGCTCTTCATACCGCAGTTTGAGTGCTCCTAGTTGTTCGTGATAGTGTTGTAGCGCATTATGATTGCGAAGGGCTTGTTCGAGTGTGTAGGCATGTTCCACATCATGCAGAACCGAGCGGAGAGTGGCCTCCACCGCAGATCGGATCGTCAGATCGGCGGCTGCCTGAGAGAGTAGGTGCTCCATGGAATTAGTATGATACTGTTGTCATTCAGTGAAGTGCCGTCTCTTCTGTTGAGAGGGCTGTTTTGTAGATATCTATGGCACAAACCACGATGAGGAGGAGCGGATCCTTGCGTATCTTCTTATCTTGACATGGCGGCACAAGCACAAGCGGCAAGAAATTTCTATTAGCTCTACTGAAATCAGGGTTGTAATAAAGTTTCGTTTTTCTAATAGTACTATGCTAATATGGAATCACACACTTTTATTTCTACCATAACTTTTCTATTGCTTGTTGTAATGGTGGGGACGACAATGATGGCTGCCTATCGACTGCGCTCACCCAGTTGGATATACGGTCGAAGCCTATCCACACTATCAGATGCCATCATTTCAATCTATGCGAGGGAGGAATGCCGGGTTCATTACGCCTATGCTTCACAAACCTTAGACACTCAATGTCACTTGAAAGGCCGACGACGTCGCTTACATTCATCACCTCCAAATAACCCAAGTCCGCCAGTAAGAAACAACAATCTATTGAGAAGAAATGATAACACTTACAAGGAATATATACGTCAGATGTCTAGTGATAACACAAGACGCAAATTGCTGAAAGTTGGTAGGGCACGTAGAAAAATGCAACTGAAACAAGCAACACACAAAAAGTCTGAAAGCAAACCTGAAGAAAGAAAGAACCCAGTGACACCTCCACAAGAAGCATTGGTCGACTCCATTTCAGATGAGGAACCTTACGAGAAGATAACTAATACTCCAAAAAACATTTTATTGGGTGTACCAATGGGAAATCCAATTAGAGAACGTTACATTCGTAATCAACAAAAGATAAACTATCCAAAAACATGGAGCGGATGGAAAGACGTCTTTCGGAGAACAAAGGATACTTATTTATGGACACATGAAGGATTTTTACTTCCAGTAAAGAAGAGAGATGAGCATGGCAATATCATTCCTGATGATGAAGTCAATGCTGATGAAGATGATGATGCAGATGAAAAGGCTACCATGAAAGAGAAAGCAACAGATGCTGCGAATCAAATGGCTGGAAATCTTCAAAAGAACATCTCTACGATTCAAGAAGAAGCACCAAAACTAATTCAAATGGGACAGCAGGCAACTGGTATATCTTCTAGAGAGGAACTACGAGCATGGGTTGGAGAGCAATTAAAGCTCGGAACTGCATGTTTGACTGAATTCATGAAGGGGTACAGGTCTGGAAGGGATGATGAAGTTGATAAGATGCTTCATGAGTATTTCAAAGACTTGGACGAAGAGGAACCAGACACAACAACAAATGCTGCCGATGTTGCACAGACTGAGTCTGACGATGGTGGTGTTACAGATACAAGAAGCTCCAAGCAGCGCAGACTGTGGGGTCGCAAAGAACGCAGGCGTGCAAAAGCGAAGAGCAGCAGGATAGACACAAAATCTCTTGGTGTCAATGAATAGATCTTGACAGAATCTTGTTTACTGATTAAATTTATACAGTTTCAGCGCCAGAAGGCAGCATGCATTCAGCTATGAAGCAACATTAACGTAAATTCTTCTCTTTTTGAGCAGCAGCCAATTTCTCCTCCTTCATCCTTGCTCTTTCCTCACGAAACTCTCTTGCAGCTTCAATTTTTTTAAAGTCACTGAAGCCATATCCATTGTACTCGGTAGTAACCTTGCCACTTGGTTTATACTTCCTTTGACCGTAGAACACCTCGCCATTGCCCATACGCTTGTTGAAAAAGTCATCAATAATATCATCGAAGTTTTGCCACATGTCAGCAAGCTCGGCTAGAGGGTTTGGAAAGCTGAATTGTTGTTGCTGTGTTCTTTCTTCGTCGGCATCCCATTTCTTTTCCATGAGTTGTGTGGACTTGTTGCCTTGAGAAGAAGGAGCAACGAAGGCCGAAGCCACCGATACTAGCACTGCAAGAATAACGGTTTGAAGGAGGAGTCTGCTCATTATTGTCGATTAGGTGTTATTGCTACCGCTGTCGTCCTAGAGCAACAGCGAAGCAAACAATACAAATGAGCACGAGCATGCATGCTTGTGCTTGTGCTTGAAATTCTTGAGTTGCTGTGAGTCAGCTGTTTTTGCTTTTTGCTCTGAGATTGACATCTGTGACATAAGGATGTCACGTAACAATAACCATCATATCGAAGATTTGAGTTGGCTTATTGGTGGTGCTGTCATCGTTGTTGTTTCACTACACTGCTATAATAATAGTGGTGGTTGGTTGCCGTTGGTAGTGGTTTTATTCGTGTAGACGTCAGTGATCTGTGTATCGGTAGGAATAATCAACTCATAACACGATGGCTTCAGCAGAGGTTGCATTGCAGGAGTTTGTAGCCACCCAAAAGCGTCTACTCGAGTTGGAATTGCGAGCTGAAGAGGACGCTTCCACGATCACAACAGCAGGTCGTGACAGTGAAGCTAATAGAGGATTTTTCCTTCGAAATGTTGATGTGGTAGATACTTCCATTGGTCTATATGGTAGAACTGTGGTTACATTTGGAAATGCCTCCACAGAGCCTTCCTCAAATGATAATGATGGCAAGAATGCCTCATCAAAACTATTGCCATCTCATCGACTAACGGTGGGAGACGAAGTAGCAGTGTTAGCAAAGAACGGCAAAGGATCACAATTTCAAAGTTCAAAGAAATCAAAATCGATCGGTGGTGTGATATGTGCCTCGGACGAAAGTAGTATATCTGTGGCACTGTTTGGTGACAGCAGCAAGCATCAACGAACAGGAGGTGGATCAAAAGACAAAAAGAAAGAAGTGTTGGACAATGACAATATCGATGATGACGGCGAAATGCTTGGAGGTCCCCCACCATATTCAATTGTCCCCAAATCCAGTGCAGAAGTTCACAAAAAGATGGTTGTGTCTTTGGACAATTTAGAGAAGCAGGGCGTGAATCACTCGGTTGCTCGAGACATAATCACTGCAGCTTTTGAACCGAACAATCCAAACTATAAAGTTGATCTACCAAGCTCTAGAGTAGAAGCTCTTGAAAAGGAATACAATCTAGACTCGACAAATCTTGATTATAGCCAGAAAGAGGCCATCATATTTGCCCTATCATCAAACTGTCCAATCAGTCTCATCCATGGCCCTCCTGGAACCGGTAAAACAACCACTGTAGCAAACTTGATTCGATGCGCTGTGCGCTGTCTCGGATGGAAGGTGCTTGTTACCGCTCCAAGTAATGTTGCTGTTGATAATGTGCTCGAACGCATCATGCAGATTGAAGAAAACGAGAATAAACGAGGTATCAAACGGAGAGCAAACAAGTCTTCCAAATCCAAAATCAAAGCTGTCCGATTAGGGCATCCTGCTAGAATCCAACAGGGTATTCAAAAGTATTCACTAGAGTCATTAGTACAAGCATCTGATGGTACTGAAATAGTGCAAGATTGTCGTAATGAAATGAATGATCATTTAAGAACGCTATCAAACCCAAAGTCACGATCATCTGAGAAGCGTATTGCATATCGAGAGATGAAGTCACTGCGGAAGGAGATTAGATCACGCGAAGAGAAGGTTGTTGGTCAGGTTCTAAGAGATTCCAATGTAGTCCTGGCGACAAATGTAGGCGCTGCCTCTTCTGTTTTGAATCGAATGGTTGACAGTAGAGGAGATCCAATTCCTTTTGATTTGGTGATTATCGATGAGGCCGCACAAGCACTGGAAGCTTCAAGTTGGATCAGTTTGCTGAGAGGGAAGCGAGCTGTTCTTGCAGGCGACCACAAACAACTGCCACCAACAATAAAAAGTACAGTCAATGAAGTAAAGAGTGGTCTTGGTCAAACTCTATTTGAGAGGCTCATGACATCATATGAAAAGGAATCCAGTGGATGTTCGAAGATGTTAGAGGTTCAATATAGAATGCACCAGGACATAGCCAATTGGGCAAGCAAAGCCATGTACCATGGTAAACTACTGAGCCATGAGTCTGTGAGAGAAAGAAAGTTGATCGACTTGCCTCAGGTTACGGCAAATACTAATGGTGCTGGAACTTCAAGCGAGGGAATAGAACACACCACTTTGATGCTCATTGACACGACAGGATGTGATATGCACGAAACGTTAAATGAGGCTGGATCCCGTTACAACGAAGGAGAGGCTGGTATTGTCATATCACATGTGAATTCATTGATTTCTCTTGGCCTTCGTGCCCAAGATATAGCCGTTATTACTCCCTACAATGGGCAGGTCGAGCTACTGCGCAAGCAGCTACTCCCTATTATACCAAAGATTGAGATCCGCTCCGTTGATGGCTTTCAGGGCGGTGAACGTGAGGCAGTTGTATTGAGCTTAGTCAGGAGCAGCGATAGAGGCGGTAGGGACGGAATTGGTTTCCTCCGTGATGCACGCCGATTGAACGTTGCAGTAACTCGTGCCAAAAGGCATTGTGCAGTTATATGTGACGTTGAGACTGTATCTCAAGATAAATTCATCAAGGGTCTTGTGGATTGGATGGAACAAAACGGCCAGTACATGTCTGCTGCAGAATTTGAGACAGCTGAAGTTGACATCGATTTAGCCGACAAAATTCATATCGTTCCCAGCCAGAAGAAAGCGTTCAACAAACCAGCACCAACAGTCAAAGCAAAATCTCCTGTCGCTGTTGTAAAAGGCCAGCCAAAATCCGACAAAAGAACCACCTCGCAAAAGGAAATCAAATCTTCTCCAAGTGAACCAAAACCAAAAAGTCAACAGACACTGGAACCCTCGAACTTGCCAAGCTCTCAAGGGGAAATCAATGATAGTTCAGCGGCGAAAAGGATTACATTGATGGAGAGAATCAATCATTTTTCGGAGACCAAGACGAAAGGGGATGAGTTGGCACTAGGTAAAGATTTGTCCGACTATGATTCTGTCGTCGCAAAAGAATTGGCCAGTAAACTTGGTCTAGGCTGCTGCGATCAGGATGGGGAGTTGACTATTTCTATTGTTACAGAGCCCAAGCTGCAAACTATCGACCAACAGCCTGAACCAGAGACTATAACTGCAGCTACCACCAGTGCTTTTGCACATTTAGACTTGAATGACGACGATTCATCTTCTGATGATGAAAATGATTGCAAACCAAAAGACGAGCCGAATAATCTACTGAAACAACTTGCGTTAGAACGAGAACAGCGTCGAAAGGAACAGGAGCAAGCTTCTCAGGCAAAGCCCACAACATCATCATCGAAGGACTCAAAGAAGAAGAAGAAGGGAGGCCAAAAGGTTGGAGCAAGCAAGCAGCCCCAAACCAAAGTGGACGATGTTGATGACGGCCTTGATGATATGGCCTTTTTGAACGCACAAATTGATAAAGTGCAAAGTTCACACGGGCGCAAAGTTGAAGGAACTGGAAACTATCGTTCTATTGTGAATGGTATATTACTAGCAAAGCCCAAGTCGCAACAAGGAAAGAAGAAGAATACAGCAGCTTCGTCACAGTTGAAAGCAAAGCTAAACTCAAAGTCGCAAGATCGAAAGGTTAAGAAAAAGAAGTAGATTGTAATATAAACGCTGTTGCATTATGAAATGTTCATCCAATTCATCAAAACCTACGCCGGATTTAATCTCAATCAGATGCGACTCCTACAGAAAACAATTCACTCCTTAATGTACATCTTGGCGAAATCTCCAATAGCATGGTCCAGAGCATCCGCAGCAGCGGTATCTACGCTTTGTTTTGCCTTCATCGCAGCTTGCATAACCGCATGGTGGGCCTTCAATGCATCAACATAGTCTTTGTCACATGAAAATACTTCCTTCTTGACCCTTTGACAAAGGCAGTACTCACTTACAAGACTGATAATTTTCTTAGCATGCTCCTCTTTTGTCATTACCCAACGCATCATCTGATTGAGAGACTGGGCAGAAGATTCAGCGGCGAGTCCAGAATGAAGTTCATTAGATTGGACCATGGCCTTTCGGATTGTTTCAGCAGCTTGCTTAATCTCAGCAACAATGGCGGGGTCATCAAAGATTCCACAGGGTACCTGGCAATGTCCTCCACGAAGACGAAGGACCAAGTGCAAAGTAGACTCCTTCTGGATGTTGTAATCAGAGAGAGTACGTCCATCTTCCAACTGCTTTCCGGCAAAGATCAAACGCTGCTGATCTGGAGGAATTCCCTCCTTGTCTTGGATCTTGGTCTTTACATTGTCGATAGTGTCGGATGGCTCCACATCCAAAGTAATGGTCTTACCAGTGAGGGTCTTTACGAAAATCTAGAAAGAAAAGATATATTCCATGAACATTTTGTTTAAAAGTGTGGAGACGACAAATACAAGAGCACAGATCCGCCGCCGAGCTCTCGCACCCAATAGGATGCTCGACCATTCTCCTGGCGGAGAGATGATGCAGAAGTACAAGGCCAGGGAAAGGGCTGCTTACCTGCATGGTTGCGATGAGTGGTTGAATTTATGATGCGAACGATTGTGTCAAAGTTTGTTTCCTTGATTTTTTGGGCCGAACGCAAAAGATCTCGAAAAAGATACTGCGGAAGAAGCAGTGATCAACCCAGTACCAATCTCAATCCATACCCCTCTTCGACTATCGTACACGTCCAATAGGTGAATTAATTAACTACGCAGTGAAAAATTATTTCACAGCAGTGATGATTTCAAATGTTCACCCCATTCAGCCGTCTGCTTTCCCCGCCACCGCACCATCACCCCACAAAACAGAACCATCAGCTTAGCACAATGGGCAATGAAGATGAAGCCCTGCGGAAGCTCCTCAAGCCAAAAGTAACTGCTGAGGAAGCTCTCTCCATCTTGATAGACTGTTATATCCCTGATGGGTTCGGTACCAACCCTGAGCTTCCACGGTGTGAAGTGATACAGCAGTTGGACTCTTACGATGACATCAATTATCTTGTCAAAATTGATGGCAA
>Ga0209652_1002215_pt1 | contig 15246 bp, 11 predicted proteins | sample SaaInl74LU_5_DNA_FD_184641 | JGI IMG/M metagenome (GOLD analysis project Ga0209652, IMG submission 184641) | Marine microbial communities from expanding oxygen minimum zones in the Saanich Inlet - ESP_74LU_5_DNA (SPAdes) (version 2) | ecosystem: Environmental > Aquatic > Marine > Intertidal zone...
TAGTACTCGACGCCACGATAATGCAAAAGTTCCTCCCTCTTCCTGCCCCTTTCGTGGTGCGTGGATGACTTCAAAAAATTGTCAAATGAGTGGTGAAGCGGGGGAAGCATTTCAAAAAGGAGGGAGTCCCAAGGATAAATAAATGGGAATCCCAACTGTAGGGCACCAGCCCTGTGATGGAAGACTCGTGAATGAAAATGCTTGAGAGAAAGAGCGAAGCGTGATCGATCCAAGCCAAGACCTGCACTTTTCCGTGAAAACACAAGCCAAGATGATCATTGGGAGAAACCACGGAGACAACACGCAATTATGCACAGTAGATAAATAAGCAACGCTTACAACATCTGATGATAATACCAACAATGACAATGAAGAAGCACCATAGTGCAACCTTCCTTTTTCTCCTGCTTCACAGTGGTACAATTATGACCACAACCGCAGCTCCCTTTGGATATCAATCAGATTCATCCAAATCATTCGAGTATTCACAGAAAGGCTGGCAGAATCCTGGCGATCTATTTGACCCCTCTTCCTTTGCGGGATCTGTGCACTACGATGCACGTCACCACGCCCTCTTTATTACCGGGGCAACATTTGCGAACTCGTTTGATGGAGTGGATGCCTATCTGGTGCATGAAGAGATGAATCAGCTTAATGATAATAAACCAAATAACGATGGATTTTGGTGGAATGATAAGGAAACAGGATTGCATCCGCACATGGGAGATCCTGGGGTTCCAGGTTATTCACCTAAGAAGAGTGATTGCTTCTACGCAGTAATGGCATTACCTGTGGATAGTACAGGCAACAAGCCAAAATTGGTGCATTCCCGTCGATTTGGCACGGAAAATATAGACGAGGCTTGTTCTGCAATGGACATACTCTTTTCTGACGAGGTGAATATGGGAGAGTACATCCATGGATTTGAAGAAAACTCGCCCAACATTGGTGTTCCTCAGCAGCAACCATCTCCTGCAGCTGGTATTTCTTCCCCAACATATACAGCCGGAGGACAGAGTTCTGAGATTACTAATTTTCCAAGCTCTTCACCTACCTCTGCAACCTATGAGCCCACCAATTCTGATGGCCAATTTGATAACACTTCTTTTCCAAGCTCATCACCAACCTCTGCAACCTATGAACCCACTGAATCTGAAGATATTGGAGGGGGAGGAACTGGATTTATAGGTGGTGGTGGAAGAAGGAACAAGGATAGAAGCCTACAGGAAATGAGAAGTGTTCGTTTGCTCATGGCAGGTCACGTTGAATCACCAAATGGACAGGACGGTTACACAGTTAATGCACTCCCCTCAACCGATAAGAGGGATGGGGCACATGTCTATGCATTTGCGCAACAGGTCGATGTTCGTTTACCATCGGGGGACCTCTCAGATGAAGTTTTAGATAGTAACGAGGATGCGAAATATGAATATATTCTACACGAGCAGGCAGATGCATTTGATCCTAACGACGGCGTCACATCAGCAACAAATTTTCCAAGCTCATCACCAACCTCAGCGACATACGAGCCCACCAATTCTGATGGCCAATTTGATATCACTTCTTTCCCAAGCTCATCACCAACCTCAGCGACCTATGAACCCACCAATTCTGATGGCCAATTTGATATCACTTCTTTCCCAAGCTCGTCACCAACCTCAGCGACATACGAGCCCACCAATTCTGATGGCCAATCTGACATCGGAAGTGGAGGAACTGACGTTTTCGGTGGTGTTGGCAGAAGGAACAAGGATCGGGCTTTACAGGAAGGGATAAGTGATCTAGCTGGTAAATCTGTACAAGAAATCCGAGAGGAGTTCGATGGTATCGTGACATCTGGTGTAGATGCGCGTGCATTATTGGATGATCGGTTGCCCACATACCTAAACGCAGTCTATCCCGTTAGTTTGGTTAGCGACCCAACAACCAAGAAGCATTACTATGTTGCTTCATTAGCATCGCGACAAGTAGATCGAAATGATGAGCTCAGCAACAATGGGCTGCATGTCGATCCAACCATCGGAGCGGGTGCTAGCCAAAGGTCATGGACAGATTTCGTAGAAATGGGTTCCCAGCAAGATACAAAGGATCATTTTGGTGGTCCTTCTGGGCGACCCAACTACGGTAAAGACTACATGGTTGTATTGAAAAAGGTCGCCATTGAGGGCGTAAATCCTGCTTGTGTCGATGCAAGTGGGCGGGTAAACAACTGTGAAGGAAGCTACTCAAACACAGAACAAGTATTATCGTCTAAGGGATATGACGAAAAAAACGTTGCAATGAAACAAGAATGGTATCAAGAATATGAACCTGAAGGCGGAGTGGACGTTCGTCCGTCAGGGCTTCTTTATGCTCCATCTGGTGACCCAACAGGAAAAGGTGACACCTTGATTATGGTCGGTACAACTTCCGGGTTTGGCGATGCATTTGGGATGGCTGGAGCAAGTGATGGGTATCAGTCACAAGATAGTAGCAGTGGTCTAGATCTGGATGGATTTATTATGAAGATTAGAACCGACTCTGGAGAGTTTTCTGGTCATTCCAAGTTTGATCCGCTTTCGTCAACCTTCATCAACATGCACGCTCATCGTATCCAATCACTGCCAATGAAAGATGACATTGTTGCGGGTATATGTTCAAAGCCACTTCAACTCTCGGGTAATCAAGAGAAAATGAGGCATATTTATGTAGTAGGATCAACTGAATCTATCTTGCCTGGAATCGCGACTGGTTTGAGAGATAACAACTTTCTCTCTGACCACCCTGCTCCGAATGGTAAGAAATCAATGGAAGCTTTTTTGATGAAAGTTGATTTGGATACGCTGGATCCAGTCTGGACTGTCCAGCTGGGTGCAATCCACAATGACGGAGTCGACATGAAAGGGAATGCATTTGGATTCGGATGTGCTGTGACTCCAGATGGTGATGACATTTATTTGACTGGGATGGTAAATCAGGGAGGGATAGCGACTGATTTCTCGACAGAGGATTCTAGAGGCATTCCCTCTACCGCACACGGTGGCACGGATGTCTTTATTGCAAGCTACAAGACTATCGACGGTTCTCGAAACTTTGTGCGGCAAGTTGGGTCTACAAGAGATGACTTCCCTTCTCGAGGAGACGGAGGCATTACCGCTGATCGTCTTGGTAATGCCATCCTTACGGGCCATACACGGGGAAGTATTGCAAGGAAGCGTGCTCTTGCCGAGTACAAATATGGAGATAATGGTAGTTACGCAGCAGCAGATATATTTGTGATGTCCTTTGATAGGGCAACGGGGAATCATGTTGACATTGCCGATGATGGCGCCCCTGCTGTTACTTCCCCAGGCCAACAGAAACCTGAAAAGATGAACAAAGCTGATGCCGCAATTGTGGGCGTTGTTGCAATTGCGCTTTGTTTTGTCTTTGTTGCCATCGCTGGAGTTGGCATTGTCGCGTACAAGACCAAAAAAGGGAAGAAAAAGCAAGAAGATAGAGTGTTCATGAGTACTAATCTGAGAGACAGAAGTCAAAGAGTTAAACAGAGCAAACGGCGAAGAAGCACATGGGGAATGAAGAGAAAAAGCCCTGCAATGCAGATGCAGGATCTAAATGTCATGGTAGAGGTTCGTAACAGTGCCAGTGGGGGCTGGCATGGGGTCTATGATGATGATCAGTTGCAAGTAATAGACTTTGGCATGTCAACTGGGTATAAAGACAACGTTGTCGAGCAATCTTTGTTTATGGAAGATGATCTAAAAGAAATTGAAGAGGCTAGTATTGATCATTATGAGATAGGTGACATCGAGGACGTCTCAGACGAGGATCTGATCAAGGCATACAACGACGCCATGGCCGTTGACATAGAGCCTGAAAATCCCGATCTTGATTTTACGATGGCTGGATTAGGCTCGCAACCTGTCCTTGATGAGGACCATCAAATAACGTGAGCTGTTTTGCAGTGTCAAAATGTAATGTAGTAGGTAATCCTTAAATTGTTCCTTAAATAACACTTAACACAAAAATATCGTGCTATCTAATTTTTTATGATCTACACATTTCTTTCATCTTCTTTCTATGAGCTATGATTTATCAAATCAAAAATGACTTCGAAACTTATACAAATTGCTGGCGAGCTACGGAATGAGAGTCATCTCGAGAAAGTGAAGGTCCTACTTCACTTTGGTCGCTTAAATGCCGATCTATTAAAGCATTCAAATCTGCATTATCTGTGGCTTGCGACCAATCGCTTCTGGTCCGACGGATTTGCGACGGTGATGGCGTATTGAGGAAGTGAGTACTCCCAGAATATGAATCATTGATAGGGCTTGACACTCTGTGACGGCCTTTCCATGTCGGGGCAGTTGCAAGCTCCAACTCCTGATCTGACATTCTACCGCCACAGTAAAGACCAGCAGGTAAGAAAGGCTCGTCGCGATCTTTGTCGGTAGTCTTGATGAGCATTTCTTCGTCTGAAATATCAAGTCGCTTCAGAATGTACCAAGCCCCTCCACCAAGTACAAATATTGTGAAAATAATCGCAGATGATGTCATGGCTTTGAGTAAGCTCTTGTTTTTGGAACCAATTCCCGTCACGCCGTTGTAGATGGGGACACTCTCCACGAGTGCGAGAGATACTGCGCCACGAAGTCCAGCAAGAATCAACACCACTTGCACTTTGTAATTCGATAGAGCTCTTGCCGATTTACTGATAGGAGTGCACGAAGGATCAATTTTCGCTTCGTCGATTTTCGCCTCACCGTTATCGTCTTCTTTGGTTTCATCTGATTCAACAACCCAAAGGGACGCGTTGACGCCTCCACAGCCAGCACGTTGGCGGAACACGTGTAAGTACCAAATGAACCACGTTGCAAGAACGACCATTACTGCCCTCGATAAGATACATGATATCGTTCCAATTGTGCATAGGAGAGCATCCCATTTATACTTCGAACTAAATAAGAACAGTCCAAGGTATGCGAAGATGGCATTCTCCGATAAAGAGCTGAGAATGTGAGCAACAAAACGAACATGCTCATCTGCTTCGCGTGACAACCGTACGAACTCCCTCTTCAATATTATCGCCTTCACATTGGCTGATGAGACGCCACCAACAGTGTCATTGTCTATTACACTGTCAAGAACGCTATCGTCGCCAGAATGCAATGGAGGGTTCGGTAGAGACTGAGAGTGGGGTGCCTCTTCAGGAGCGCTTCCATTACTGAGTGAAGGTGGGCGGTATGGGGGCTCAGTTCCTAGTCTAGGTCTCGGGATGTCAACGGCGCTACCTCTGAAACGAATTGAATTATCGCCATCACCCCAATTGTAATACATGTTTGCGTGGGGGCTCTCGATACCGGCATTAGCTTTTTCCTGTTCCGCCAACGCCAACTTCATCAATCGATTGATTCGTTCTTCTTCCTCCTGCTGTAGATCTGCGGCATCCCACCCTGGACGGAGGTACATGTCCATGAAGAAGCCCATGACGACAATGGCCACAATACCACTCCAATCAAACGCCTCAGCTAGCCAATAAGGAACCACAGCCCACAAGAAGAACGATGCGACCTCCATCACAGGGTGCAAGATACTCTTGTTGAGAAGGAAGTAAAAAAGTGACGCAAAACCGCAAACCAGACCGATGGCGAAACTTCCAGTGGCGATGATGAGAAAGTCGGCGATTGAGCCCAGAACAGCGTCTGCAGTCACAGATCCATTCGATTGGTATGATTGAACCAACGACTTGAAGAGAGTAATGGCAATGCCATCATTCAGCAGTGACTCTCCTAGAACAATGATGTAAATGGTATCTGTCTCGGACATGTTCAGACTCGTCAACACACTCAAAATTGCAACAGGGTCAATTGAGGAGATGAGAGAACCAAAGATGAGCGAGTCGAGCATTGTCAGTGAGTTCTGCCCGAGGTACTTCGCAGTATAGTACGTTGCTGCCCCAGTGACAAAGGACGAAATGAGCGTCCCAAACACGGCGAATACAATAATTGCCCCCCTCCTCCGACGAAATTCTCGTTTGTTCACCGTCAGTGCAGCCTCAAAAATGATGGGAGGTAGCAAAATGTACATGAAGATCTCCTCATCAAACGCAAACTGCTCCATCGAGTAGCCAGCCAACGCTGTAATACCTGCCATTGCCATCCCCACAAGCATGCATGCAGCAGCCTCGGGTAGCCAACGAATATTATTCTTCTTGACAACACTCTTGGCACATTCACACAAAAGCATCACGGCTGCCACGACGAGTAAATTGAACTCATTCAACATACCACTGCTATCGCAATACTCATAGTAATGACTCCTCAGACTCGAGCAACACTGATGGTCATAAAATATTCCAAAGTAATCATCATTGAAATCATCATCATCCGCGTATAGGGCTGTATCTGACTTGCCACTGGAATAATCCGAGTTTTTCTTAATCGTCCCACAATCAGCAGCAACATATGCATTCATGATGCCCTCACAGTTATCCTTGGCATCAGTGGTCCCTTCAAGGAAACCAAATAAGAACTTGGTACACTGTTCGTTTACTGTACATGTTGTGTCTTCGCAGGTGTACTTGATTTGATTTTGGTAGTCATCATTGGCAGTTGCGTCATCGTAAACATCGTCTGCTACTGCTGCGTCATCGTTGGCGACAGCATCGTCATTAACATTTTGTCCATCACCATTGTTGTTGTTATTATTTCCCTCATCCAGGATTCGCGATAAGGCAGGGCTTTGACGGAGCCATCGTTCCCTCTCTGACAGCTCAGGTACAAGCTGAATCTTAGAAGAATTTAATTGCGGATAGTGGAAGTAACTCCTGTCAGCGCGGTTCCTTGACGGTATGAGAGCATCAATATCGACTGATCGATCGATTGACAGTTGATTCTCGCCCATGTCCAGCGCCTCGGCAAACAGAAATAATGAGCTGTTGCAAAAGGCGATCAAGAGTAGCGATAGACCAACAGAGGACGTTATCGTCTTGGTCAACCGCCGATTTCTCATTATTTTCCTCCTGTACCACCTCAATGGCTGCGTTATACTATTTAGGTGGCGCCGGCCATCACCGTCGCTTGAAAAGTTATCCGTTGTCATGGCGACAAGAAGTTGAAGCGGAGTATAAAAAGCACTGTTCTCTAAAAACTGTATATAATGAATTGCTTCACTCAAAAAAGCCAGACACGCATCCACGGCTCTATCAAATGTGTATAGCCTCTAGATGTACCCCACTGCCGTTGTTTAGCTCACAAGACACGGAATTGTTGCAGTTGATTTCGCCGTGATACTCCTTCGATTCTCATTGGCTATTGCGCGGTAAGGAGTGAGCGATAGTGAGAGCGAACAAGTGTGGGAAAAGGGAAAATGCCAATGCCAACTAACGGTCCGAGATTCATCCGGTCTTGATGCTTGATGCAGGAAAGGACTTGAATGATGGGCTGGCAAAGCCCCGAAATAAAATAAATCGTTGCCCAGAGCGATCGCGATCGATGATCGATGCGCTGCGCGCTCTACTATTTGTATCAATAGAGATGCTGCTTGATCTTGCTTGATGTTCTGTTGCTTGTTGGTTGCTTGAGTGTGGACGACGCTGGTTGATGGTGCGGTGCTTGATACTACTTGCAAAGTCTGTGTGCAGTGCTGGAGAGTAAATGAGCCTTGAGAGAGGCATGATGAAGAATGATGATGACGATGAAGCGATGATGAAATTCCCAACCACTTGTCCTTCGTGTGGTACATCCACCGACACAGACATGTGTGTAATGAACATACCTCACTTCAAGGAAGTTATCATCATGTCGTTGACATGTGAAAAGTGTGGGTACAAATCAAATGAGGTGAAAGGAGGTGGGGAGATTGCATCACATGGCACGAGAATTACGCTACGTGCAGAAACTACATGTGATATGTCAAGAGGTGTTGTCAAGAGTGATACTGCTTGTGTCGCGATTCCAGAAATAGATTTTGAGCTAAAAGAATCAGGATTGGGGCTTTACACAACTGTAGAGGGATTGTTAATGAAAATGCACAATGGGTTGAAGCAGGCCAGCCCTTTTGCATCTAAAGACTCCACAAACCACGGCAAATTCGACAAGTTTTTGAGTGAATTGAAGAATATGGCAGAGGGAAATAGGCTTCCATTTACTCTTATCATAACGGACCCAATATCCAACAGCTTTGTGGAGAGTGGGCAATCATTTGTTCAGCAAGCAGATCAATCCATATCAGACGACAAAAGAATATCAATTGAAGAGTTCCAACGATCTCGAGAAGAAGATGATAGGTTTGGTCTGAGTGACATGAAAACATCATAGTATATTAGCAGTGTAGAATGATACCAAAGGTTGGCAGTATGTAGAGTCAAATGTGTCCAATAACAAAATAAATCTAAAACATTACAGTCTAAAGGCATCTGAGCAAATAACTCCCCAAAATTCAGGCGATGAAGGCAAGAGCCAGTTTACTCTGGCAAAATGAAGTGGAACGATCCCAATTCCGCTTTCAAAGGAGTGCTAGATACCGGCGTCTTTCCATCCTCTCCCAATAGGACAAAATTGTATTCACCGCTCATCCTTGCCACCACTTGTGTCTTGTCCAACATGGGTCGAACACTCAATGGTGCGGTGGAAGTATACTCAAAGCTTTCTCCAGGTTTCAAGACGGGTTGACGGCCTGTAACTCCTGGACCCTGAACAACGTCCTTGTTCGAGCTACCCACGGTTTGAATCTCGAATCGTCGAGATACCAACTGAATTGATTGATCGTTTGGAGATTCATTTGTGATACGGACATTGTAGGCGAAGCAATGTTTATCGAGGGTGGCATCAGAACGTTCAGGGCGGTATGTTGAAGTAACAACAACACGTACATCAGAGGTGAGAGTGTCGGATGAGTCGTTTGGAGGTGTCGCAGTGGAGATGTTTCCAGAGGTCATATCAGGTTCACCAGGCAGAGATGAGGCAGGAGAAGAAGTTGCAGCGGCATCCTTGGCCGCTGGAGGAGCCGATGCTGGAGCTGCGGCCGTGGAAGTAACAGTGGTTGTCTTGACACTGTCGTCTTCCTCCTCTTCGTCATCATCGTCATCAGATGGGCGAACAGGTTTCACCCGTTGTTCTTCAGGGAATACAAAGTTGAAGGTGGATAATTCAGCACCTGCCTCACCCTGACCTTTGTTAATCTGTTCATCAGTGGCCTTATCCTGGCCATCCTGAAGGATGCAATAACGGTACTCTCCCGACATTCTGGCGGCAATTTCTGTTGTGCCGATAGGGCGGACAGAGAGAGGCGCTGTAGAGGTATACTCGAAGACTTCACCTGGCTGGAGTACTGGTTGACGTCCAGTGACACCCTCGCCCTGTACAACATCCTTCATACTACTTCCCACAGTCTGAATTTCAAATCGTCGTGACAACAACTGCACTGTATCTGTGTCGGAATTGTTGGTGATACGTACAGTGTACTGGAAGCAATGCTTCCTCATTGGAGGGTCAGAGTTTTCCGTATTGTATGCAGACGAAACTTCCACAGTTAAAGGTCCAGTAGTGGCAGATGAAGCCTCGTTGATTTCAATGTCGGCATCAAGCTCTCCCTTGGTAACGTCAGCATCACCAGGTAGACGGGGACGTCCTGAGCCATCATTCTTCATAGCCTCGGCACGGGCCTGTGCAGCCTTGGACATGGGCTTCTCGTCAAAACTTTCACCAATATCTCCTCCCTCGTCCAGTAACAAGCCACCCTCGTCATCATCATCGTCATCATCAAATAGGTTATTAATACGTTTCAAGTCGGCAACAAAGTTCTTCATTGTACCATCCAAAAACTCCCCTGTGAGTTCTGAATATTCTGGCTCGTCGCCACCCAATTTCTTCAACAACTCTTCACGCTTCTTGTCATAATCCTTCTTTTCGTCTTCAAAGTACTTGGCGTATCCTCCACCTGCTTCACGTTCCATAATACCCCGGTAATATTCCTCTTGACGCTTCCTATTCAACTCGCGAATCTCAGCAACCTCATCCTCATAGGATGTAGGATTTTCCAAGTTTTTCATTTGCTTGCGTACAGCTTCCTGACGACGTTTCTCATTATCCTCGCTATCCAATCCAGATTCACGTCGGTCAATCATCTTCCCAAGGCGTTGATTGGATAAATTCATACCGATAATTTCTGATCGTACCACATATCCCCTTGGGTGTGCAGCATATTTGGCAAGCATAGGGGGTGGACCGCCAACTTGATCAATCAAGGTTTTCAAGGTATCAACGTCTTCGGTTCCAAACTTAATGGCATCGCCCAAACGTTCATTGAGTCCATACCATGGGTCAGCTGCCTCACGTGAATCGGCATCGCGGCAAGCCTCAGCAGCACCAAGATTATCTCCAGTGCGGGTCAAGAGTGGGATATCGTTCTGACGTAAACGGCGAATAGTTTCAAGGTTTTCGTCACGTTCACTGGATGTCATATCCTGCTTTACATCATAAGATAGGTTCTCGGCAGCGCTCACGTTAGTGTCAGACCAACCATACTTGCCTGGCCGAGGCTTGATGTATGGATTAGGATTCCATGGATCGATATTATCCACACCACCCAATTTGGCCAAGAGTCTTTCCTCCTCTGCACCAAGAGACATGCCAGAGGACGAGTATTTGGATGGTTTGGCACCGCTATCATCTACGCCATCAGAATCATCACTGTTGCCAGATGATTCGTCTCCATCTCCTGGTGGACGCTCAATCATTCCTCCGCCCACCATGCACAGCGATGTTGAGCTATTCATACTACCAGAAGTAGAGGAGCAGCCAATGACAGGCTGGTAAGTTTGATGTTCGTTGACATTACTGCGTACTGCAGCAAAACGAAGGGAAGAGGGTGTGAATGCAACTGTGCTGCCAGAAAAGCAGGAGGTGAGGAGAAACCCCAAGGCTGATGGTGATGGCTTCATGGCTTCTATTATTGTTCTGTTGATATTTCGGTGTTTATTCTCTTTTGGGTTGTGTTTTATGTGCAGGATGGTGGGTGTGTTTGACGTGTCATTGTGAAGATCTCAGAAGAAGAATTCTTGCACAAAGGTGGCTGAGTGGACAGCTGGAGCAAAGATACGATGCGACAGCGTGATTCTACGTAGTTTCTAACTTTGATATTCGCAAGAATAGTAATCACCAACATTGCAAGGAACTGCTCTGGCAACAGATTACGCCAGCAGATAACAATGAGGGGTCAACATCTTCAATGGTACAGTGATATAAAGATATAAAATGAAAGTGATTTGCATCACTGTATCAAGAGTGGTTTGATGAGACGGAATGTGCAGTATAATGTGTTTCTCCACAGAAGTTAACTTAAAATTGTACTTTTTGTTGGCATCATGCTTCTTTTGAACATGGTATTAACCCCACCCCTAGCCAACTTTGTCAGCTGATCTTAATTGTTCTCCATATGCTTAAGCATCTCCAATCAACTCAATCAATTCTGGTTCCTTGCCAGGCAATCCAACCATTTCAACCTCAAAGATAATTTCACAGTTTGCAGGAATACGAGGCTTTCCGGCCGAAGCAGGACGTCCCTTAGCACCGAAGGCGAGGTTTCCCTGTGATTTCAATGAGTTGTAAGAAGAAAAGCACATGAGCAAATTCAATTTCATATTAAACAGAACAAAGGGCGATATCATACACAAGATGTGCTCTCTAAATTCAACTCACAGGAATAGTAAGAATCCATCTGTCACCAACTCTCATCTTGGGAAGAACCTCCTCTACACCTTTGATCAAACCACCACTTCCAACTCTTGTATAGTAAGGCTCCGGTGTGGCAAATACATCATCAATCTTGTTTTCTCCAGCAAATGAATTAAATCGGATAGCAGCAAGTTCACCGATATCTGGCTTTGGTCCCTCTCCTGCATTGACAACCTTGATTGCTACGCCAGATGGAAGAGTCTCATCAGCAAATGCAGGGAATGGTTGTTGAACTACAGCAGCAGCAGTGACACCAACTACTGCAGTGGTGACATCGCGAAGAAATTCAGCTCTGGAAGAACTTTGAGCCAACAAACGCGTTGACGACTGTGATGCTGATGGCGCAACAAATGCCGCAGAGGGAGCGAGGAGGGAAAGGAAGATGCAAGTTGACTTCATCATTGACAATGTTACTACTACTACTTTTCTTTTTATGACTTTTACAGAGGAGATATGAACACATCCAATTTTCCACCATGGTGTCAGAGGCAGAGTTAGGACCACGCACGCGTCGGTAGCAAAAACGATGAGGCACATACGTGCTAAACCTTCATACTAATAGTCCGACATACACGTAACCTGCTGACTTACATAGAGTAGAAAGTCTTGAATCTGGCTGGACCGAGAGTCAAGCGCAGCAACATTCTGATGAAACAATACAAGCTTGTTACTGGTGTTAGCTTGCTCATCACAGTTAACCCAAATTATTGAGTAGTTTTCAACTAGCTGCACTGCTATTAATTCCATTTATGTTCACGTATCTTAGCTGTACACAATAACTGTATATTTAATTAGAAAAAATTGATTTGTTTGATACACAAAATTTATTTGTCAACAGTGCTCATGTGGACAGCAAGGTCAACAAGACGGTTGGAGTATCCCCACTCGTTATCATACCAGGAGATAACCTTGTGGAAGGTATCGTTAAGAGAAATGCATGCAGTAGCATCAATAATGGAGGAGCGACTGTCGTGTACGAAATCCTGGGAAACGACAGCGTGGTCAGTGTATCCAAGAACTCCCTTCATTTCACCCTCAGAAGCAGCCTTAAGAGTGGCAAGAAGCTCTTCCTTGGTGCATCCCTTCTTGGTCTTGATTGTAAGATCGACCATGGAAACATCGGGGGTAGGACAACGGACAGCCATACCAGTAAGAACTCCGTTCAACTCAGGGATGACCTTTCCAACAGCCTTGGCAGCTCCAGTGGAAGAGGGGATAAGGTTGGCAATGGCGGCACTGTATAAAAGAAACAAATGTTGTGAGATGAAAATCCAACGGTAATCAAATCGGGCCAGCGCAGGACTGCTGTAAAATTGTAATTCAAAAGATATAAACTCACCGTCCTCCACGCCAGTCCTTTCCTCCACGGGAAGGTCCATCAACAACAAGCTGAGTAGCAGTGGAAGCATGGACAGTAGTCATGAGTCCCTCTTGGATTCCGTAAGTATCATTGATAACCTTGGCCATAGGAGCAAGGCAGTTGGTGGTACAGGAAGCATTGGAGACAACATCAGCAGATGAGTCATATTTTGTGTGGTTCACTCCAACAACGTACATAGGAGCATCAGCAGAAGGAGCAGAGATGATGACCTTCTTGGCTCCACCTCCAAGATGGGCCTTGGCTTTCTCAGTGGTGGTGAAGACACCGGTGGACTCACAAACGTAAGAAGCTCCAACTGATCCCCAGGGAATATCAGCGGGGTTCCTCTCAGCGAAGAACTTGATAACAGACTTGCTCTTTCCGTCCTCAATGATGAGAGAGTTGGATGCAGCATCGGCGGTGACAGTTCCGGGGTACTTTCCGTGGACTGAATCGTATTGGAAGAGGTAACAAGCGTAGTCGAGGGAGAGGAAGGGATCGTTCACAGCAACGGGGGTAACATCACCCTCGTGCTCAAGAGCGGCACGGCACACAAGACGTCCGATACGGCCGAATCCGTTAATTCCTAAGGTAATTGATTGGAAAACATTTGTTAGCTACCAGTTGTCAACAAAGCAATGATTGTCAAGTTTCCACATATTCAGATGTTTGGAGTTGCATTGCATTTCGGTGCCATAGAAAATCAGCCACAAAAGATTGTTGCATATTAGAGCTAGGACTGCGATGCAGCCAGGCTATTGTTGCACAGTGCTTACCGAGTTTCACAGTCATTGTTGATGGTAGTGACGATATTTATGGATGAAAATAATGGCTGCATAGGGGCCGTTGGATCAGTTCCGGAGGTGAATCAGTCGGTTCCAGATCTTTGCAAATTTGCGGCTGAAATGAATCCTCGGAGCTCAACGAAGGAATCAGTATTGAGAATCTTTACTAAATTCGTGTGTTCTCTTTCTGGCACTGAACAGCTTGATTTGAAGGGCGGCCATCCGGCGACCCTGCATGCATTGTGTGGGCTTCTCATCGGTGATGATGTCATGCTGAAGATGTTTGCTGCCTTGATTTGACTTATAAAATGAAAAAGATAATAGAAACCAACATAGTAACAACATACAATAAAACAAAGCAACAATGAGTAACAAAAGCGCAGCTACTCTTCTTAAAGTAGTTGAATCACACGATGCTGGAGATGTGATGAATTTCACCATACGAAAAAAAGCCCTTGATCGGGTGAGGAAAAGTGTGAGCAGAATCAGTGTCGATTCTTCAGAGAAGGTAGAACGCCCTGCTGTAACTGTAATCGATTCAAAAATGACTCCTCTTGAGGCTTCAACTCTACTCTGGGAGTGTAATGTGTGAGTTCGATGTATTTGCTCTGCAATTGTTCTTTCATTTTGTGTTGCATAATTGTTCGTCGACTCACTCTGCAATCACATCATATGCACACATATGCGACTCATCTACTTGCAGCATGGGCGCCCCTGTCTACAATGCAGAATCTGAAACGTACATCGGAATGTTTGACGCTCGCGATATTCTCTCATGTGTTATAGCCGCTCACAAAGAGTTTGAAGCTATGGGAGGGCATCATCATAATCCTGGCGAAGACACACATATGGTCAGTGATGTTGAAATTCACATTGATGACCACAAGACACGACGAGATCTTATCGCCAAAGCACTGCAGCACATCAAGATCAACTCAAAGCCTCAATCTCCTGGAGCTGTCACGGTGTCATACCTCGCAGCAAGAAATCCAATGACACCCTTTATGACAAAAGATTCCTCGCTATTGGAAGTTTGCAAAGTTTTAGCATGTCGTCAGAAACATCGTGTTCCAATCACTGATTCATCATCTGGAAAGAACTCCTGCATTGGTATCATTTCGCAATCAGGCCTAGTTGCATTCATTGCAAGCAAGTGCCCTCCTGGATCTCTTGATGTGAAGATGGTCGATGCTGGTCTCGAGTACAAGAAAGATGTGGTAAAGATTTCTGATGATGCCAGTGCCTCGGACGCCTTTGAACTTTTAGATTCCCACAGGTTGAGTGGTATTGCCGTTGTAGATGAAGATGGAAAGTTAATTGGAAACACTTCAGCAAGGGATATCAAGAATGCGGTAATGGATGCAGGTCGAACAAACATGGACATGGA
>Ga0209652_1002220_pt1 | contig 15232 bp, 13 predicted proteins | sample SaaInl74LU_5_DNA_FD_184641 | JGI IMG/M metagenome (GOLD analysis project Ga0209652, IMG submission 184641) | Marine microbial communities from expanding oxygen minimum zones in the Saanich Inlet - ESP_74LU_5_DNA (SPAdes) (version 2) | ecosystem: Environmental > Aquatic > Marine > Intertidal zone...
TTTTCTATTACAGCGCTTCCCAGATCTGGCGGGAGTCTCTGAGTTCGTCGATAATGCCCTTCACGGCAGCGAGCTCGTCATAGATCAATTTGAAATTGGCCATGGGGTCTTCTAAATTGTTGTCGGGTTCGAAGAGGTCTTTGCGCCAATCAACAGCCAAGAAGAAGTTTTTCTTTTGAAACAGGCAGTACACTTTTGATTGATGCTGCTCTCTCAATTTCGTGAGCTTTTCCATCATGCTGGGAGAGAGCAAATACCTTGTGAATTCTCTATTGGCCCCATAAACATCAAAATACTCGTGAAAATGGGCGTCTTCTAAGGTGTCTAGGTGTTCTTTTGGGAAGCGGTTGAAAAGGAGCTTTCGTCCCTGTTTTGGTATAACGTAGCTCTGACCATTGAGTTCTTTTTGAAAAGAAACAATCATGAACAAGCCGCTAAACCTCAGCTCGTAATCTTCATCATTTTCTTGACTGAGGTGCAGTTCGGTCATCTCAAAGTCCAAACCATCCCATTTCGATTTGACGTAATCTTCAGCCTTCAGGGTGTTGAATTTAGGAAACAACTTGAGCTGTTGTACTTGGCCTTCTGTGAGTTTGGTATCAACACTGTACTTGGTTTCCTCACCCAACAAGGCTTTGAAATACCAGGAGAGGAACTTGGTTTTATACTTGTCTTTGAGATCTTTGGATTTAGAAGCGAAGCCCGCAGCCTTGAAACCCAAGATGAAAACGAGTGCAAAAAGCACAACGGCGATCAACCAGCCTAAAACGGGAATCCAGCCCACGGCGAAGATGCCAAAGAAGGCAATAAAGGTGCCTACCGTATATGGTTTTGACTTTTTCCGAAGTCGTTTTTCTTCGGAGGCGTAATCGTTAAATTCAGTGAGTTTTGTTTGAAGCTCTGGTGCTATGTCTTCGAACTGCCTCATTCACTAGGCCTCAAAATGGTCTTTCACGTTCACATTTTTGCGCTCTGAAGAAGGAGCCTCAAACATGGCCGACTTCTGGATATTCGAAAGTGCTGCAACAAAACTATTTGGAAATACCTGAACGGCATTGTTCAAATCAAGCACTCTGCTGTTGTAGGCCCTTCTCGCGGCAGAAATTTCTGTTTCTACTTCGCTCAGGCTCTTTTGCAGGTGAATGATGTTTTCTTGCGATTTTAATTCTGGATAGGCTTCGATGGAAACACGCAAGGTATCGAGCAGCTGACTAATGGTGGTCTCGGTCTTGTACTTCATGTCCTCGTCATTCGTGGTCATGGCCTGATTTCTCATGCTTACAATTCCTTTCAATAATTTCTCTTCGTGTTTGAAGTAGCGCTCTACTGATGCAATGATGTTGGGGATCAAATCATGTCTTTTCTTAAGCTGTACATCAACGCCTCCAGCGGCATAACTCACCGCATTTCTTTTGCGAATAAGCTTGTTGTGAATAATGACGTAAATGACAGTGAGTACCAAAAAGGCTCCTAAGAAAATCATTTTAAAATTGGATTGCATGGCTCTCTATTATTTCAGATAGCCCAAAGGTGAGAAAAAAATGAATATTTTCTTATGCTATAATCTCATTTTCTTCAATGTCGCCCTCGCTGTTTGCAATAATGCTACAAACGGCACCATCGCCGGTAACGTTGACCACGGTTCTGCACATGTCGAGAATTCGGTCTACAGGGAAAATTAAAGCAATCCACGCCGGATTAAGCCCCACACTTTCTAATACAATGATCATCAAAACCAAACCAGCACTTGGGATAGCGGCTGCTCCAATACTGGCCAAAGTGGCTGTAAGTACAATGGTGGCTTGTTGTAATAAACTCAGGTCAACCATGTGAAATTGGGCCAGCGAAACAACAGCAACGGCCTGATACAAGCTGGTACCGTCCATATTTACGGTCGCTCCAATAGGTAAAACAAAGCTTGAAGTGGATTCAGGAACGCCAAGGTTTTTGTCTACACACTGAATTGTAATGGGTAAGGTAGCCACTGAAGAACTGGTAGAGAAGGCAGTAATTTGTGCATCCCTCATCCCTCTCAGGAATTTACCGTAAGACAACTTTTTCACCAAGGTTTGTACCAATGTTGGATAGAAAATGAAGATCATGAAAAGTAAACCAAGCACTACTGTTAAACTGTAAGCCAGAAGGTATTGAAGCAATTCTGCAAATTTCTCTGGATCACTACCAGCGGCTTTGACGATTTGTCCGGCCATCAAAGCGAAAACGAAAAAAGGCATGGCTTTCATCACCACATAAACCATTTTCACGAAAATTTCATTCAGTACGTCAATGAGGTGAGCAACAGGCTTGGCGCGGTCTTCGGGCAAGGAAATGAGTACGATGGCGAAGAAAATGGCGAAAAAAATGATTTGCAACATGCTGCTGTCAGAAAGCGAACTGAAGATGTTTTTCGGAACCACATCTACTAGAGGTTGTAGCGGACCCTCTGCAGCACTTTTGTTTTCTTGTAGCATGGCTTTTTCCAGCCATTCATCGTTGCCTTCACCCTGCATTTGTTTTTGCACCTCAGCAATCAAGGCTTTGTTTTCATCCTTACAAAGCTCGCAGCGCTCATCCAAGATCTCCACTTTGTCGTTTCCACTCACCCAAAGTTCGTAGCGAATTCTATTTGCAGTAAGGAGGTCTTCTGAAACACGCGCTCCTGGCTGCAAGAGGTTCACCAATACCAAACCAACAACTACAGCAATCATGGTGGTGATCACATAGGTAACAAGGGTTTTAACCCCCATTCGTCCCAACTTTTTAATGTCTTTCATTGACGCAACCCCAGAAATGATAGAGAAGAGCACCATGGGTACAGCAATGAGCTTAAGCAGGTTGATAAAGATGTCGCCAAAGGGCTTGAGGTAATCGAGAATGATTTGGTTGGTTTCGAGCAGGTAGGTTTGCCCACCAAATTCTATTGATCTACCGTTCATGAGAATGGCAGCGTAGGCCACGAGGGCTCCTACGATCATCCCGATGATGACTTGCCAGTGCAAAGCTAATTTCTTCATAGGCTGCTAATCTACAAAATGAAGAAGAACTTGTGCTTTGCTTTTTAAGATTCAGATTTGATTGCTTCGCGATCTTAAGGCATGATCTACCATCACCAAAGCGGCCATGGCGTCTACAATAGGCACGGCTCTGGGAAGTACACAGGGGTCGTGCCGGCCTTTTCCTTTCACCAAAACTTCTTCTCCGGCTTCATTTACACTTTGTTGATCGTGCATGATGGTAGCAATGGGCTTGAATCCCACTTTAAAATGGATGTCTTCACCATTGCTAATTCCGCCTTGAATTCCGCCAGAACGGTTGGTTTTTGTTCGTGTTTTTCCTTCGCGAAGCTCAAAAAGATCGTTGTGCTCGCTTCCTTTAAGGTAGGTACCAGAAAAACCAGAACCAATTTCAAAACCTTTAGCGGCGTTGATGCTCAACATGGCTTTGCCTAAATCGGCGTGGAGTTTATCGAACACGGGTTCACCCCAAGCGGCAGGAGCACCTTTGATGACACAAGCAATGGCGCCTCCAACGGTATCTCCCTCTTTGCGCGTTTGATCAATGAACTCATACATTTTCTGAGCGGTGATGGGGTCGGGACAACGAACATCGTTGCTGTCGATCAAACTAAAATCCAAAGTGCTGATGTCTTGTTCCACCTCAATATGATGCACGCGTTGAACAAAGCTGTGAATAGAAACGCCCCAGTGTTTTAGCACTTGTAAGGCAATCCCACCGGCAACAACCCTACAAGCGGTTTCGCGCGCAGAACTTCTTCCACCACCACGGTAATCGCGGTGTCCGTATTTTTCTTGGTAAGTGAAATCGGCATGACTGGGTCTGAAGCTATGGGCAATATGGCTGTAGTCTTTTGACTTTGGATCTTCATTTTGGATGATAAAACCAATGGGTGTTCCTGTGGTTTTTCCTTCGAAGATTCCCGACAAGAGCTGAACGGTATCGCTTTCTTTTCTTTGTGTGGTGATTTTTGATTGACCGGGCTTTCTTCTGTCGAGTTGATGCTGAATGAAGTTGATGTCGATTTCAACTCCTGCCGGACAGCCATCGATGATTCCTCCAATGGCGCTTCCGTGAGATTCGCCGAAGGTGCTGAGTACAAAGGTTTTTCCGAAGCTATTTCCTGCCATTTTTTTGGGTGATGCGTTTAGAAGATATAATTGAAGAACAACTCAAAACCCCGAAGGTTGAAATCGAGGTCGTTTTGTGCGGGATCTAGTCGGGCACTTTCCTCAGAATAGGTCTCTTTAATGGGCATTTTCAGCATTAAAGTAGGCATCCATTGGATGGTAAAGTTCATGTAGTCGTTCAAGTTCAATTGCTGACCAATACTGAAGTCGACCCCAGTTGTGAGGTATTCAATTTGCGCAGATCTTTCTTCGGCCAAAACAAAAGGAGAGGGGAGGGAGCAATTGCAAATTGGACTGATATATAAGGGCTGTGTTTTATCGATACTCGTGCTCGTGTAATACCCAATAATCGCATCAAAGCCATAAACCATGGTGGTTTTTCTGTTGGGTTTGAAGTATTCCATTCCTAGGCGCAAATCAAGGCCATAGTTGTCTTCGCTTTCTAGCAGAAAGGTAATGGTGGTATCGCTAAAGTTCAAAGGAGTATCGTTTCGAAGGTCAAAATAGCGGTCTTCAATGGTGTAATTTAAGGTGGCACGAAGGCGCTGACTAACATCTATTTGTCGCTTGTAAACGGCAGAAAAGCGGGTGTTGATTGGGAGTCCGTTAAAAAGCACTAATGCCGCTGGGGTCAGATTGAAGCCTACCGTGTTTCGCGTATCGGGCATGGTGAGCGTTTCAACATCGTACTGTGCCCAAGTAGGGAAACAGCTCAGGAGGCATAAGATCGCGAGTAAAGACTTCATCTTATCACAAATATACATTTCCTTTGTGGGCGAAAACCTCAAGTTATGCGACTATTCATTAAAAACATCAAACAACTCATCGGAACACACAGCGAAGACGTTCACCTTGTTTCGGGAAAAGACATGGACGTTTTGCCGATGATTGAGCATGCGTTTTTGGCTGTGGAAGACGGAAGAATTGTTGCTTTTGGGGCGATGGAAGACTGGCCTGGAATTACCGATTGGCGAGATCTTGAGGTGATTGACGCCGAGGGAAAATGCGTGTTGCCGCTGTGGTGCGACTCCCATACACATACCGTATTTGCCGGCACAAGAGAAGGTGAATTTGTAGACCGAATCAATGGTTTGAGCTATGAAGAAATAGCCCAACGAGGAGGAGGAATTTTGAATTCAGCGGCTCAAATGGCGAAGATGAGTGAGGAACAGCTGTATGCTGAAGCGCTGGAAAGAGCAAAAAACTTGATCCGCATGGGAACGGGGGCTTTGGAGATTAAAAGTGGTTACGGATTAAACCCTGAAGCAGAATTGAAAATGCTGCGGGTGATCAAAAGGCTAAAAGAAGCACTTCCAATACCGGTAAAGTCGAGCTTCTTGGGGGCTCACGCCTTACCACCAGAATACAAAGGCAGGAAGTCGGAATACGTTCATTTGATGATGAACGAAGTGCTCCCAAAGGCGATCGATGAAGGCTTGGTAGATTATGTCGACATCTTCACAGAGGAGGGCTATTTTGATTTGGACGATACCTTGGCCGTGCTGGAGGCAGGGAAAAAGTACGGATTGAAAGCCAAGATTCATGTGAACCAATTTAATGCCATTGGCGGGGTGAAGTTGGCGGTTGACCACGGCGCTTTGAGTGTGGATCATTTAGAGGTGCTGACCGAGGCCGATGTGGCTGCATTGAAGGGGAGTTCGACCATTCCAGTGGCTTTGCCTTCTTGTTCTTTTTTTCTTGGCATTCCTTATACCCCCGTTAAGCCTTTAATAGAGGCGGGTTTGCCCCTTGCTTTGGCCACCGATTACAACCCCGGTTCAACACCCAGTGGTAATATGAATTTTGTAGTGAGTTTGGCTTGTATTCAAATGAAAATGACACCCGAAGCGGCGGTGAATGCGGCTACAATCAACGGTGCTGCCGCTATGGAATTGTCTGAAGAAGTTGGGAGTATTGCGCTGGGCAAACGCGCAAACTTCATGATTACAAAGCCCATGAAATCCTTTCACCTCATGCCTTATGCCTTTGGTGAAAACCACATTTCTGAGGTGTATGTGAACGGTGAGCGCTTTGTTTAAAGAAGGGCTCAACCCGATTGCAGCTTCAATTCCTTGTAGGTTTATCTGAGAAACAGTTCCACGGCCTCATTTCTATCCAAACTGGTGCTGATGGTAAGCGATTTCCTTCTGAAACCAGAAATCAACTTCACTTTTACGGTATTAGGAGGGACCCTTCCTTCGTTGTTGGCGAAAACCAAAAGGTCATTGCGTCCTTTTTTCAAATACAAGACCACCCTTTTCTTGGTGTTATCGATAGGAGTTCCCATTAAAATCCAATCACCGTTAAATCGAACTGAAATGCTATCGCCGTCAACTTGTGCGTTATCGCTGAGTTCCAATACAAGCCTCGATTGACTAAAATTAAACACCTCTTTTCGTTCTCTGGTTTCTCTATTTTCTGCCTCTTGTCTGTGAGCATAACTCGCTTTGCTGCCGTCGTTTTTGTATTCTTTCAAGCCGAAATTATAGCGCACGACGATTGCTAAAAAATTGAGGTTACTGCTTGCTTTACTTCGGTTGGGAAGAGCGGCACGATCGCTGAAGTCGAACTCAATGAGTGGGGTGTTACTGAAGCTGTAGTTGTAAGTCAAACCCAATTGAATCTGGTCGTCTTTTTGATGTTTTACCAAACCAATTTCTGGTGAAATATGAGGAACCCATTTTCGAAGCACTCTGGTGTTCACCATGAATTCGTCTTCGCTATTACTTCTTGTGGAGCCATCGTGCCAGGTTAGGCCATAGGACATCCTGAAGTAGGCATCGCTGTGTTTGTTTTTTTCAACGATAAAACGGCGTGTCAAATGTGTTTCAAACCGAGGGTAAAGCACATAGGCGAGATTGTAGTTGCCTTTAAAGGAGAAATTGTAAGCAATGGCTCCTGTTCTGAGCCCTAATCCAAACATGTAGAAGTCATTCAAACGAACATCTATTCCTGATTCTAATTCTAGAGCGGGTCCGGGCAACTGGCTCAATAATGATCCCCGCTCATGCTCAATGTTGGAAAAGGTCATTCCCATATTCAGACGCAAAGGAATGCTGTATTTCGAGGGGAGTTGTGCTATTGCCAGGGCGGGCAGACAGAAAACGATAAGCAGGACTATAATTCTGTTCATGGAGCGATGCTTTGACAAGGGCACTCAAAAATAGAACCAAAAAAGGGCAAAAAAAAGGAGCCCCTGTTTTAAGGAACTCCCGAGTTGTTCAGTTGAATTTAGTTGTTAGCCGAAATCAAGACCATAAGCGGAAAAGAAAGGTTGCGTGTTACCTCCAAAAAACGGGCTCTTCACTTCAGTTTTAATTTTGAAATATGTTGGAAGGCCCTGTGGTGAAAAGAAAAGTTAGGCTGCTCATAAAAAACGACAAGACCTTGCCTTAGGTCTGCTGCATTCCGTAATTTCGTCGAAAATTTTGTAGCATGTTGAAGCAATTAGTAGAATGTGTTCCTAACATTTCTGAGGGACGAGATCGAGCGAAAATCGATGCCATTGTGAATGAAGTTCGCCAAGTTGAAGGCGTTCAACTCTTGGATGTTGACCCTGGAGCTTCTACAAATAGAACGGTAATTACCTTTGTTGGTACTCCTGAGCAAACGCTTGAGGCTGCTTTTCGCTTGATTAAAAAAGCGGGAGAGCTCATCGACATGTCGAAACAAAAAGGAGAGCACCCGAGAATGGGAGCTACGGATGTTTGTCCTTTCGTGCCTGTGGCGAACATCACAATGGAAGAATGCGTGGCGCTCGCTCACAAATTGGGCGAACGTGTGGGAAGAGAATTGGCCATCCCAGGTTACTTTTACGAAAGCGCTGCATCATCACCCGAAAGAAAAAACTTAGCCCACTGCCGAAGTGGAGAATATGAAGGACTAGACAAGCTCAGCCAAGATAAATGGAAGCCCGACTTTGGTCCGGCTGAATTCAATGCCAGCGTAAAGCGCACTGGAGCCACCGCAATTGGAGCGAGAGACTTCTTGGTGGCTTACAACATCAACCTTAATACCACTTCCACCCGAAGAGCAAATGCCATTGCCTTTGATATCAGAGAAGCCGGTCGTTTAAAGCGTGAAGGAAACCCGGTGACCGGGAAAAAAGTACTCGATGCGAATGGAGAACCCGTGCGCATTCCCGGTTCATTGAAGTCGGTAAAAGGCATAGGTTGGTACATCGAGGAATACGGCGTTGCTCAACTTTCACTTAACCTCACCAACATCAACATTACTCCCGTGCATGTTGCTTTCGACGAAGCAGTGAAGAAATCTGCAGAGCGCGGTATTCGAGTTACCGGAAGTGAAGTGGTTGGTTTGATGCCGCTTCGTGTTTTGATTGAGGCAGCAGACCATTATTTGAAAAAACAAGAGCGTTCTCTTGGGATCAGCGAAGAAGAAAAGATCAAAATCGCTGTGAAGTCTTTGGGCTTAGACGATTTGGCTCCCTTCAAAGCCGAAGAGAAAATCATTGAGTACATGATTAAAGATGAGTCGGGAAAACGACTTGTCGACATGAACCTCGTGGCTTTCGCGAACGAAACAGCCTCTGAATCTCCCGCACCTGGTGGTGGTTCGGTGAGTGCTTACTGCGGAGCAATGGGAATTGCCTTGGGCACCATGGTAGCCAACCTGAGCGCTCACAAACGCGGTTGGGATAGCCGTTGGGAAGAGTTTTCTGATTGGGCTGAAAAGGGCATGAAATACCAACAAGACCTGCTTTTCTTGGTGGATGAAGATACCGCAGCTTTCAACAGGATTATGGAAGCCTACGGTTTGCCAAAAGGAACAGAAGACGAGAAGAAAGCCCGCCATGAGGCCATTCAAGCAGCAACGAAATACGCCATTGAAATTCCACTCACCGTTGCCAAAACAGCACTCAAAAGCATGAGTGTCATGAAGGCCATGGTAGAATTTGGGAACCCCAACTCAATTACCGATGCCGGAGTGGGAGCCATGTGTGCTAGAACTGCCGTTCTGGGAGCCATCATGAACGTGAAAATCAACACCGGAGATTTAGAAGATAAGGCCTATGTGGAAAGCGTCTTGAAGGAAAGCGCTGATATACAAGCAAAAGCCGAACAAATCGAAGCGGAAATACGTACAATAATAGACAAGCATTTAGCGTAGTTCTTAAGAGCGCATTGGATCCAAAATGGTTCTTCTCGCTTCTTGCAGAACGACCATGACAACTGGACAATGCACCGAAAATGACAGCAGCGCATAAACTCAATATGAAACAAAAGTTGCAGCGGGTGATGTATTTCTTCCCGCTGCAGCTGGTGATTCTTCACTTCAAGCGGAATCACTTCTTGTTGGTGTTTTGGTTGCTGATTTTTGGCTACACGATGAACTTTCTCGCCACTAATTATGGCGTTTCTCACCAATTCCTTTATCCAGAATACCGCGGAAACAACAACTTCTTGAGCTTTGCCATTTTGGGCTTCTCCTTTGGTGGTTTTATTCTGGCTTTTAACCTGTACACCTATATTTTACACGGTTTTCGTTTTCCCTTCATTGCCACCTTGAACCGGCCTTTTCTCAAGTTCAGTGTCAATAACTTCGCCATTCCTTCGGCTTACATCATCGTCTATATTTTCTCCTCGGTGAATTATCAATTTACCCAAGAGCTTATAGCCACTAAAGGAATTCTAATGAACATCTTTGGTTTGCTCTTCGGCATGTTCCTTTTCTTGGTGATCTCCTTGCTCTATTTCACCTTCACCAACAAGAACATTGGCGCCTATGATACCAAAGAGAAAAAGTCGGCGAACTTGGCAAAGGGACCAACCGTTCAAACCAACTTACACAAGAACAAGAATTGGGTTTTAGCGGAAAAGAATTCTGCCGATTGGCGCGTTGAAACCTACATGGTGCACTTTTTCAAAATAGGTTTGGCCAGATCAGCGAAGCACTACAAACGAGAACTGCTCCAAAAGGTATTCACCCAAAATCATGTGAACGGATCGCTTTTCGAACTCGTGATGATCGCTTCCTTCATTATTATTGGCTCGTTTAGAGAAAATCCCTACTTCGTTATTCCCGCAGCGGCAAGTGTGGTGCTCCTTTTTACGGTTTTACTGATGTTGATCTCAGCCTTGTTTTCTTGGGTGAAGGGCTGGACATTATCGGTGTTCATCCTTCTTTTTGCCTTGGTGAATTTTTCGTTTAGCGGACTGAAGTTTTTTAAGCTGGAGAATCGGGCATACGGACTAAAATACACCGGTGATTTGGCCGTTTACGACCGCGATTACCTCAGTGGAATTAACGAGCAAATAGATTTAGCTGAGCAAGACATGAAGTCCACCCTCGCCATTTTAGAGAAGTGGAAGGCCAAGAATACCGATGAAAGCGGCAAGAAACCCAAATTGGTGATTATAAGCGCTAGTGGTGGGGGCTTGCGCTCGGCTTTGTGGACGCTAACCAGCTTGTTGCATGCCGACAGTGTTTCGGAAGGCAAGTTGATGGATCAAACCGTATTGATTTCAGGTTCTTCGGGAGGAATGATTGGGGCGAGTTATGTGCGTGAAATTTTGCTTCGCGAAGCTGAAAAAAGTGTTCCAAAACAAGACATTGGGCATTATCAAGACTGCATTTCGAAAGACCTTTTAAATCCTGTAGTACTGGCTACAGCAACCAACGATCTTTTCATCAGGTACCAGCATTTTTACGATGGTGATGAGCGCTATACCAAAGACAGGGCCTACGCTTTTGAACAGCAATTGAATCGCAATACCGAAGGCTTTTTAGATCGGAGACTCATCGATTACCGCGAGCCGGAGAGAGAAGCTGAAATTCCAATGGCCATCTTCGCTCCTGCCATTGTGAATGATGGAAGACGCTTACTCATTTCGGCCCAAAACATGAGCTATCTCTGTCAGAACACCCCGGTTGCCGACATGAATTCACAGGCTTTGGCGGAGGACGTGGAGTTTCTTCGTTTTTTCGAAGAACAGGGGAGTGGGAACATTAGATTTACCTCTGCTTTGAGGATGAACGCTACTTTCCCTTACATCATGCCCATGGTTAGTTTGCCCTCTGAACCTACTTTGGAGGTGATGGATGCCGGATTGCGCGATAATTTTGGGGCTAAATCGAGCATGCAGTTCCTCTATGCTTTCAAAGATTGGATCAATGAGAATACTTCTGGCGTTATTCTTTTGAATTGCAGAGATGTGCGCAAAGATTTTGTGGGCGAAGAGCAAAGCAGTTCATTGGTGTCTAAATTTATGGCGCCGCTGGGCTCGGTCTATGGAAACATCACCAAAACCCAAGATTACAACCACGATCAGTTATTTCGCTACCTCAGTTATTGCTTCAAAGGTGACATTGATGTGGTAACTTTTCAACTCGAAGAGGAGCGCTCAGCCAAGGTTTCGCTCAGTTGGCACTTGACCACAAAAGAGAAGCAAACCATCACCAATAAAGTGCAACGGGCCGATTATCAATCGTCTTTAAACCAACTTATAAACCTTCTTAATAATTGAGAAGATTTTGCATCAGTGCGTTGAAATGCGGGGGTTCTTCTTATGTTTACATAAATTTTATTGAATGACTCAAACGCCCAACACTGAACCCAATTCTTCTGCTTCCAACGATTCGAGATTGAACCGTTCAGGACGACTGTTCTTTAAGTCCTTGTGGCAATCTGTACAAAACATATTGAGTTTAAAGGAGGGTGTAGACAAAGAGGCCACCTCTGAAGGAATACGCGCAGACGTCGAGTTCAAAGGCCATGCAGCGTGGATTTTAGTCTTTTCCATTTTCATTGCGAGTATTGGTTTGAACACCGGAAGCGTTGCCGTGATCATTGGTGCCATGTTAATCTCTCCGCTGATGGGTCCGATTCTAGGCATTGGTCTGGCAGCGGGAACCAACGACGTGGATTTGCTCACCAAGAGTTTGAAAAATTTTGGGGTGATGGTGATCATTTCAGTCATCATCAGCACGCTGTATTTTTTCATTGTCCCAACTCCAGAAATCAATTTGGAGCTGAAGGGCAGAAAAGAAGCCACCTTGCTAGCTATTGCCGTAGCTTTCTTTGGGGGCGCAGCGGGGATTATTGCAGGATCCAGATCGCTCAAAAGTAATGCGGTTCCTGGAGTAGCCATTGCAACCGCTTTGATGCCACCGCTTTGTACCGTTGGCTTTGGATTGGCAACGGGTCAGTGGGACTATTTTTTCGGGGCCTTGTATTTGTTTTTCATCAATTCTGTTTTCATCGCCTTACCAACTTACCTGTACATCAAGTACATGCGTTTTCCCGTAAAGGAGTTTGTTGAGCCAAAAAGAGAGTTGAAAGTAAAGCGTTTGATCTACAGCTTTGTTGCACTGATCATGATTCCTAGTTTTTTCATTTTCTACAACGTGTTACAACAGAGCTTTTTCGCTACCAATGCAGAGGCTTTTTTAGTGAAGATTGAAAACTCTTTAGACAATACGGGCACATCAATTATCGATCGTAAGGTGGTGTATAATAAAGATCACGCTCAAATTACCATTGCCTTGATGGGCGACCCTGTGGGCGATGAGACCGAAGCACTCTGGAATTCGATGTTGAGTGATTTCGGACTCGAGCGCGCTCAATTAAACATTCGCCGACCAAAAGACTACAGTCAGGAAATCCAAGATTTGAAGAACCTCACCAGCGAGCAGTCTTTGGCTCAAAGCAGGATGATGTACCAAGGTCTCATCGACCAGAGAAACAGGGAAATTGACAGCTTAAAACAACGCCTAGACGTCAAAGAGCGCGCGCGAATCGATAGCAAGAAACTACTCCAAGAAATTCAGTTGTTAACGGTTGATGTTGAGCAAGCGGCATTTGCTCAAGTTATTCAAGTTCGAGAAAATACGCTTGATACCGTTCCAACCTTTTTAATTCAATGGAAGCCGGGCACAAGCTCCAGCAAACGGGCAGAAGACAAGGACCTTTTGGCGCGTTGGTTTCAATCGTCGATGAAGCGACCAAAGGTTGAGGTGCTTGATCATCGTTTCGAATAGGCTTCTAACAAAACCTTCATTTCTTGAATGAGTTGACGATCGCTAATGCCGTAATTGGGTGAGAAGAGTTTTTGTTGATGACGTGTTGCGCTTAATGATGCGCTGAAGTGCACTTCTCGAATGCCCTGATTTAAGAGTTCGAGCACATTATTTGCACGAACACCTCCTCCGGCGAGCAAGGTTATTCCCGGATATTTCGCTTGAATTTCTCCAAGATAAACCGCTGCTTCTGGGGCAGTCATTTTTTGACCACTCGTTAATACCCGTTCGTAGTTCAGGTCGATGATGGCTTGGAGATCGGATTCATATTCTTTGGACTCATCAATTGCGCGGTGGACGGTCATCTTGGCCTTAGGAAATTGCTTTTTAGCTTCGCGAAGAAAATCCAAATCAAGGCGCTCATTTTTTAATCCTCCAATGACCACTCCTGCAGCCCCAATGGCCAGGGCTTCTTCAATTTCCTTCAGCATCAATACTTGCTCTTGAGCAGAGAAGTAGAAATCTCCAGAACGAGGTCTGATGAGCACCATCGTATTCAGCTCCAGCGATACAGCGTAGGCGATGAGGGCAGCGTTTGGACTAATACCACCCAATTCCAGTGCGGTACATAATTCAATTCGCTCAACTCCAAGGGCAGCAGCATTATCGCAAGAAGCTGCGTTTGCACAACAGATTTCGAGTAGGGGCTTTGTCATGATTTATGATAAACAAAAAAAGGCCGAACAACAAGTGTTCGGCCTAAATATCGAGAAAGAAGATTAATTACTTCTTTTTGAAATTCATTTTTTCCTTGATACGAGCAGCTTTACCAGTCAACTCTCTCAAGTAGAAGATACGAGCTCTACGTACACTACCACGTTTCACCATTTTAATCTCTTCCAAGAAAGGAGAAGAAAGTGGGAAAATACGCTCAACGCCAATGCTGCTTGACATTTTACGGATAGTGAAGGTTTCAGCAGTGCCAGAACCACGACGTTGAATAACAACCCCTTGGAAAGTCTGGATACGCTCTTTAGCTCCCTCTTTAATTGTGTAGCTTACAGAAATGGTGTCTCCGGCAGAAAATGCTGGCCAGTTTTTCACTTCTACGAGTTTATTTGCGATGTCTTTGATCTTGTCCATGACTTCAGGTTCTAGGTGTCCAAAAATGAGGTGCAATATTACGAATATTATTTTATTCGAATGAAGTGTTCAGTAGATTTTTATTTCGCTTTTTTTTCTTTTGGTTCAGCGTCTTGATTATCAAGCAAATCCGGGCGTCTTTCTTGGGTTCTTTTGATTGATTCTTCAAAGAGCCAGGCCTCTATTTCGGCAAAATTGCCGCTTGTGAGGATTTCAGGCACCTTCCAACCTTGGTAATCGGCCGGACGAGTGTACACAGGTGGTGCCAATAAGTTGTCTTGAAAGCTATCAGAAAGCGCACTTGTTTCATCATTTAAAACACCGGGAATTAGTCGGATAATGCTATCTGCCAAAACCGCTGCTCCAAGTTCACCTCCGGAGAGCACAAAATCGCCGATACTAATTTCACGGGTAATCACATGATCGCGCAAACGTTGGTCAACACCTTTGTAATGCCCGCAAAGCATGATGAGGTTTCCCTTCATGCTGTAGTAGTTGGCCATGCTTTGTTTCCAGGTTTCTCCGTCAGGGGTGAGGTAGATGATTTCGTCATATTCCCTTTCAGATTGAAGTTGTTTGATGCAATCGTGAATGGGTTGAATGGTCATCACCATGCCTGCATTACCTCCATAGGCATAATCGTCTACCTTCTGATGTTTATTGGTGCTGTACTTGCGAATGTCATGCACCACAACTTCCACGAGGCCTTTGTCTTGGGCGCGTTTAAGGATGCTATCAGCAAACGGACCTTCAAGCAATTTGGGAAGTACAGTAAGGATGTCGATTCTCATGTTTTCTGAATGAGGGGCAAAGATAAGGTACTTTGTGTGAATACTTCACTTTGGTGTTGATGGTCGCTGCGCTCAGGTTTAGGTCGCTTTGCTCCGGTTTAGGTCGCTTTGCTCCGGTTTAGGTCGCTTTGCTCCGGTTTAGGTCGCTTTGCTCCGGTTTAGGTCGCTTTGCTC
>Ga0209652_1002224_pt1 | contig 15219 bp, 16 predicted proteins | sample SaaInl74LU_5_DNA_FD_184641 | JGI IMG/M metagenome (GOLD analysis project Ga0209652, IMG submission 184641) | Marine microbial communities from expanding oxygen minimum zones in the Saanich Inlet - ESP_74LU_5_DNA (SPAdes) (version 2) | ecosystem: Environmental > Aquatic > Marine > Intertidal zone...
ATCGTGAAACCGTCGACCGGCAGCGCCTGGCCCGAGATCATGCGCGCCCCATCCGAGGCAAGAAAGACCGCCACGGCCGCAATATCCTTTGCCTCGGACATCTGGCCCAAGGCTGTTCCGCTGGCATAGCCTGTCCGCACCGCCGTTTCCGAGATCCGCTTGGCCCTGGCCTCTGCGGCGATTACGGCGTCCATTCGGCCGCCTTCGACAGAACCGGGCAAGATGGCGTTGCACCTAATTCCAAATGGCCCAAGCTCCATCGCGGCTGTCTTCATCAGGCCGATCACACCCCATTTTGCCGCCGCATATGGGCTTCGATACGGAAAACCGTACATCCCGGCGGTCGAGGAGGTAAATATGACCACGCCTTGCCGGGCCTGGCGCAGCATTGGGCCAAAGTGCTTGACCGTCAGGAAGGGACCGTCAAGGTTCACCGCCAAACAGGCCCGCCACTCCTTTAGGTCAATCTCATCTATGCGCCCTGTCGGCCCTTTGATCCCGGCATTGGCGCAAATGACATCAAGGCCGCCCCAGTCCCCGGCAATCTGTTCGGCCAAAGCTTTCATCGCGGCCTCATCCGTGACGTCTACCATATCGCCCCGAATGGCCTCGGGCAAATTCGCAAGGGCCTTGGCGTCAACATCGGTAACCCAGACCCGGGCACCCGCCAATACAAAGGCGTCGGCCATGGCCCGCCCTATGCCTGACGCGCCGGCTGTGATCAGGACTCTTTGTGTCATGAGAGGGCTCCTTCCAACCCGCCGAAAAGGGGTCATGGACACAAGACCCAATTGCCCACTCCATATCAAGGGCGGCGGACGTACCTCCCGACCACAGTCCTGATTAGCGTGTCACATGGGCCAGGACGAAGACGAACCATTTGGAGGTTGGCGCACCCAGCACGATTCGAACGTGCGACCTCTGCCTTCGGAGGGCAGCGCTCTATCCAGCTGAGCTATGGGTGCGTTGAGGGAGGCTATAGGACAAGGGGCCGGTCCCCGCAATCAGAAATCTTGGCTTGTCGCAGCTTAGCCAAACAGATCGTGACACAACTCCAGCGCATCGATCAGCACGTCGACTTCATGTGTGGTGTTGTAAAGGCCGAACGACGCGCGACACGTTGCACCGACCTGCATGTGCTCCATCAACGGCATAGCGCAGTGGGTTCCAGCCCGGACCGCCACACCGCGTTTATCAAGTACGGTCGAGATGTCATGTGCGTGCGCGGCCCCGTCCAGAGTGAACGAGAAAATCGCAGCCTTTCCAGCGGACTGGCCCTGAACCTGCAACCAGTTGAGGCCGTTCAGCCGGTCGCGGGCATAGTCGCGCAGCGACCGCTCATGCTCGGCGATCGTCTCCATCCCAAGGCCCATCATGTAGTCCAGCGCCACACCCAATCCGATCGTCTGAACGATGCCAGGCGTTCCGGCCTCGAATTTCATCGGCGGATCATTCCATGTGACTGCGTCGCGGGTGACCTCGCGGATCATGTCACCCCCCCCCATAAAGGGACGCATCTCAGCCATCCGATCCTGCTTGACGTAGATCGCACCGGAACCCGAGGGGCCGTAAAGCTTGTGCCCGGTGACCGCGTAAAAGTCACAGCCGATATCGGTCACATCAACGGGCATATGCACCGCCGCCTGGCTGCCATCGACCAGAACCGGGACGCCCTTTGCGTGGGCCCCCTGCGTCACGGCCTTTACATCGACAACGGTCCCCAAGACATTGGAAACCTGTGTGATTGCAACCAGTTTGGTCTTGGGACCGATGGCGGCGATAACCGCCTCGGGATCAAGGTCGCCATTGGCGTCACAGTCGACCCATTTCAGGACAACACCTTGCCGCTCGCGTAGGAAATGCCAGGGCACGATGTTGGCGTGATGCTCCATGATCGACAGGACGATTTCGTCGCCGACCTGCAAACGCGGCATCGCCCAGGCATAGGCGACCATGTTGATCCCCTCGGTCGTGCCAGAGTTCAGGATGATCTCATCCTCGCTGCCGGCCCCGAGGAACCGGGCGACAGTGCCGCGCACGCTTTCGTATTTGTCTGTGGTAAGGTTCGAAAGATAGTGCAAACCCCTGTGAACGTTTGAGTATTCCTGAGAATAGGCCTGGGTGATCGCGTCGATCACAACTTGGGGCTTTTGCGCAGAGGCCCCGTTGTCGAGGTAGACCAAGGGCTTGCCGTTCACCTCACGCGAGAGGATCGGAAAGTCGGACCGAACCTTTTCGATATCATACATTGCTCAGGCCTTGCGTTGCGCCGACGCCTATGAACGTCAGAATGATTGTGATGCCCACGCTGATCCCGACCAGCGCCAGAACAAGTGTAAGGATTGATTTGCCGACGCTGTTGAAGTGGTGAACCTCATCGGTGAACCGGATCAGGCACCAGAACAGAAAAACCGCAGCGCCAAGGGCAATCACAGCCTCGAGGCCAGAACTTAGAAACCCAACCACGACCTGGACCAACCGAAGTGCAAGGCTCATCACCTCCAGCCAGACGACAACCGCCAGCGATGCGGCGAATGCGCCTGTCCCACCAAGGACTTGCCCGGTGTAGTGTAGTGCAAAGACCAGCAGCACCAGCCCGGACCCCATGATCATCCCGTAGCCAAGGGGCGAGACGAACAACGGCTCTACCCCCAAGGGCAACACCATGACCGTCCCGGTCGACAGCGCCATCAGCAGAACGCTTAGCACGGTGACCAGCGCCAGCGACAGCCAAAGTTCCTTTCGCGACAGGCCAAGGTCAATGACCGCCCGTGCCCCTTCGGCCGGGGATTGCAGCGTCAGCCGCAACAGGCCCCACAGTCGTTCCAGTTCAGGCGACATCAAGCTGCCCCGCTTCCCTCAGCCCCTGAACGGCAAAGATCGCCATGGCGCCCAGCCAAGTGCCCCCCACCAGATCCGTTCCGGTCCCCGGCCCCACAAACCCAGCCATCAGGCCATAGAGCAACCCCATCGGGCTTGCCGCCAGCACCGCCCAGAACAGCGCCAGCCGCGCGGTCCAGGGCGCGCCATTCCGCCAGATCACCCAGCGGGCCAGGTGGATGATCGCTGCCACCAGATACAGAACCAGCGGCCAGATGATCAGCCAGGACAGCAGTTCGTAGGCGACGAGCCTGTCGAATTCGTCCCCGGTCAGAAAGGCGATCCGGCTCAGCCGCGGCCATTGCGCGATAAAGATCAGCAAACATCCGGCCATCAGATAGGCCACCGCCCGGTCCTCTCTCTGGCCCATGGCCAGAAGGTCGCGCATGACGGCCCGGGGGCTGCGCCAGGTCCGGATGATGTCGGAGGACACGGCCATCAGCTACGCCGCGCCATCCAGGCCTCTAGCCGGTCACGCAAATCCTCGGCCAGACGTTCATCCTCGATCTCTTCGAGAGCTTCGGCCAGAAAGGCCAGCGTCAGAAGATCAGTTGCCGCCTTGGCCGGAACCCCACGCGAACGCAGGTAGAACAGGGCCGTGTCGTCAATCGCCCCCGAGGTGGACCCATGCGAACAGGCCACGTCATCGGCGTAGATCTCAAGCTCTGGCTTAGCGAGAAACTGGCTATCATCGTCCAGCAGCAGGGACTGGCTGATCTGATAACCATCGGTCTTCTGCGCCCCGGCCTTGACCAGGATCTTGCCCTGAAACACGCCCGTCGCCCCGTTGCGAAGGACCTTCTTGAACACCTGCCGGCTTTCGCAACGCTCAGCATCATGGGTGATAAAGACCGTGTCGTCGTGCAAGAAATCCTTGCCGTCACCAACGCAGGCCCCGGCCACATGGGCAATGGCGTCGTTGCCCGTCAGCTCGATCACAGATTCGTTGCGGGTCAGCCTGCCGTTTACGGTCAAGGTAAAGGACTTGAACGTGCTTGTCGCGCCCAGCCGGGCAAAGGTGTGGGTATGGGCCCGACGTTCATGGTCCCTGCCCTGGCTGCGGACATGGTGAAAGGCACCGCCATCAGCGACGTCGACTTCCATCACCTTGGACAGCCGGGCGGCGGCAGGGCCGCTTTCCAGAACGGTCAGATCCGCGCCGGGTTCCACCCGGATCACGTGGTGCAGGACAACGTCCGATGTCGGGTCCGCGTGCAGGTACAAAAGGCGTACCGGCTTTGCCACCTTGGCGGTCGCCCGAATGACCACACCATCGGTCGCAAAGGCGGTATTGAAGGCGGCCAGCGTCCGTTCGACCGGCGATTGTCCACGCGCTTCAAGAACGCCGTACAAGTCCTTGACCCAATGTATATCTTTTGTCGTCGCGGTTGCGAGGCGATCAACTTCAAGCCCCGACATCGTGAGGTCATCAGAGGCCTCAGCATCAAAGACACCATCGACAAAAACGATCTGCAAGGCGTCGATATCGCCAAAGACCGGGCTTTCGTCAGCGACCAGAACAGCCGCTTTGGCGGCTGCGGCCCCTGTCAAGGTCGCCGGATCGGTGTAGCGCCAGTATTCATCCCGGCGATGCGGCAAACCCATGGCTGTGACACGGCCAAGCGCCTGTTTCCGGGCCTCCTGCGCCCAGGTCGCACCCGGGGGAAGGGTCAAGTCGGCCAGCCGCAGGGCCGTCGCATCGGCCTTGAGCTGCATCAGGGCGTTTGACTTGGCCATCAGGCCACCTCTTCCAGAATGCCGGCATAGCCGTTGTGCTCGACCTCAAGGGCAAGCTCGGGCCCGCCGGTCTTGATGATGCGTCCCGCTGCCATAATATGCACCACATCAGGTTTGATATGGTCCAGAAGTCTTTGATAATGCGTGATAACAAGGAAACCACGGTCGGGCGACCGCAGGGCGTTAACACCTTCTGACACAAGACGCATGGCATCGACATCAAGGCCCGAGTCGGTCTCATCCAGAATGCACATCTTGGGTTCCAGCATCGCCATCTGCAGGATCTCGTTGCGCTTTTTCTCACCGCCCGAGAAGCCGACGTTAACCGGGCGCTTGAGCATGTCTGCGTCGATCTTGAGGTCCTTGGCCTTGCTGCGGACCAGCTTCAAGAAATCGGCGGCCGACATCTCTTCCTCGCCGCGCGCCTTACGTTGGGCGTTCACGGCCGTGCGCAGGAAGGTCATGTTGCCAACGCCCGGAATTTCGACCGGGTACTGGAACGCCAGGAACAGGCCAGAGGCGGCGCGCTCTTCGGGCTCCAAATCCAGCAGGTCGATGCCGTCCAGAGTGGCCGACCCACCGGTGACCTCATAGCCGCCGCGCCCGGACAGGACATATGACAGGGTGGACTTGCCAGAGCCGTTGGGGCCCATGATCGCATGAACCTCGCCCGCGCCAACCTTCAGGTCGACACCTTTGAGGATCTGCTTGTCCTCTTCTTCGAGTTTGACCTCCAGGCCTTTGATCTCAAGCATCTTTCACTCCATTCCACATCGCCGGGGCGCTACTGCACCCGGGCAAAGACATCCATAATCCAGCCCAGATCGCTGGCCTTCAACTGCTTTGGTTCAACCTCGAACCGTGCCATCCGTCCCACCACTTCGACAGGCGGGCCAAAGCGTTCCACCTCGTGGTACTTCGGCCGGTCGACATAGTCGTCGAAGTAGACCGTAACGGGCTGCGTCGCCCGAAAAACCACCGCCAGAAAGCATGCCGCCCGAAAGCGGCCATCTATCAGGACCGTGTCGGGCATGGTGAACCCTTCACTGTCCCAGACATCCAGCGGGTAGTGATGGTAAAGCGCGTGCTTTGCCGTCCCCACCGGTCTGCCCCATTTGCCCGTCGGCCCGATGTCCGCATGGACAAGGGTGACGTCGGCCTTGGGCGGGTTGCGATCGAACCAGTCGCGCATCCCGTCAACCCAATCCGCGTCGCTTTCCACCGACCAGACCACCTTGCCCGGCATGGTGGCGGCCATCGCCGTCGACCCGCCCGAACCATACTCCAAAATCACTTGCGCGGCTTCATATCCTGCCCGCAGAAACGCAGCCTCTTGCTCCGGCAGGGTGAGAAGCGGGGCGCGATCCAGTGTGGGTGCAGCACTTTTTCCTCCGGTCATCAGCGGCCCCGCACCTGCCGCATAAGCATCATCAGCGGGCCATAAATCAGCCCAAAGCCCAGACCTGACATCACCGCACTGGCCAGCGTGGCTCCGTGCCACAGCACTTGAAACACTGCGTAAAGGCTCACCACCAGACCCACGCTCAGCGCCAGACCGCGCGCTCCAGATACCGGCCCCAGCCCCATGAATTAACCCACCGAACCTTCAAGGCTGATCGCCACAAGCGCCTGGGCCTCCATGGCGAATTCCATCGGCAGGGCTTGCAGAACTTCCTTGCAGAACCCGTTGACGACAAGGGCAACCGCCTCTTCCTCGTCCATCCCGCGCGAGCGGCAATAGAACAGCTGATCGTCATCGACCTTCGAAGTCGTCGCCTCGTGTTCGACGCGGGACGAATTGTTGCGCACCTCGATATAAGGCACCGTATGGGCGCCGCACTTGTCGCCGATCAACAGGCTGTCGCACTGGGTATAATTGCGCGATTCCTTAGCCTTGGGGTGCATGCTGACCAGGCCGCGATAGGTGTTCTGGGCCTTTCCGGCAGAAATGCCCTTGGACACGATGCGCGACTTGGTGCGCTTGCCCAGGTGGACCATCTTGGTGCCGGTGTCGGCCTGCTGCATGTTGTTGGCGATCGCGATCGAGTAGAACTCGCCCTGGCTGTCGTCGCCACGCAGGATGCAGGAGGGGTACTTCCAGGTGATCGCGGAGCCGGTCTCGACCTGCGTCCACATGACCTTGGCCCGGTCACCCCGGCAATCGGCGCGCTTGGTGACAAAGTTGTAGATGCCCCCCCGGCCCTCTTCGTCGCCCGGATACCAGTTCTGAACGGTGGAATACTTAACTTCGGCGTCTTCCTCGATGATGATCTCGACCACAGCCGCATGCAGCTGGGCGACGTCGCGCTTGGGCGCGGTGCAGCCTTCGAGGTAGCTGACGTAGCTGCCCTTGTCGGCAATGATCAACGTCCGCTCGAACTGACCGGTGTTCTCGGCATTGATACGGAAATAGGTCGACAGCTCCATCGGGCAGCGGACACCGGGCGGCACATAGACGAAGGAGCCATCCGAAAAGACCGCCGTGTTGAGCGTGGCATAGTAGTTGTCCGACGGCGGCACGACGCTGCCCAGGTACTTGCGCACCAGTTCAGGATGCTCGCGGATCGCTTCGGAGATCGAGCAGAAGATGACTCCGGCCTTCTTCAGCTCTGCCTGAAAGGTGGTGCCGACGGATACGCTGTCAAAGACGGCATCCACAGCCACCCGGCGCTCTTCCTCGGGCATCTCGACGCCTGCCAGAATGGCCTGCTCTTTCAGCGGGATACCCAGCTTTTTGTAGGTTTCCAAAAGCTTGGGGTCGACGTCCTCCAGCGACTTTGGCTTTTCGGCCATGCTCTTGGGGCGGGCGTAGTAATACTGGTCCTGAAAGTCGATCTTGGGATAGCTCACCATCGCCCAGGTCGGCTCTTCCATCTGCTCCCAGCGGGCAAAGGCGGCGAGGCGCCATTCGGTCATCCACTCGGGCTCTTCGTTCTTGTCCGAGATCAGCCGCACGATATCGGGGTTCACGCCCTTGGGGGCGTAATCCATCTCGATCTCGGTATTCCAGCCGTATTTATACTTGCCAGAAAGCTTGGCCACCGCATCGACCGTCTCCTGATCAACACCGTCCTTGACCTCTGTCGTTGTATCCAACGCCGCCATGTCTGACCTCTCTTTCATGCCACGCGGATGCGCAGCTTGTCGTATGAACTCGTCCAGGCCCGCACAAAGCGCATGACCTCATCCTCAGTCGTCGTCGGGCCCAATGAGACCCGGATAGCCTGCCCGGAGTGGTCCGGGTCATTGCCCATCGCGCGCAACACCCGGCTTTCCCGGACCTTGCCGCTGGAACAGGCCGATCCCGCCGAAATGGCAAAGCCCGCAAGGTCCATCGCCATCACCTGCGTCTCGCCCTTCCAGCCCGGCGCCATCACACAGGTCGTGTTGGGCAAGCGCGTCGCGCCTTTCCCGACAAAAATAGTCTGAGGACAGCGATCCTCAATGGCCTCTTCTAGAATATTTCTAAGCTGCGCAACCCTGTCCCAAATTCCATCGGCCAGATCGCGGGCCGCCGCCTCGGCCGCGGCGCCAAATCCGGCAATGGCAATCACGTTCTCTGTCCCGGCCCGCCAGCCCATTTCCTGGCCCCCCCCCCGGATCATCGGAACGACGTCGGTCCCGCGCGGCATCACCAGAACGCCGATGCCCTTGGGGCCCCCGATCTTGTGGGCCGAGGCCAGCGCCATGCCAAGGCCCGACCACGAAAACGCAAAAGGCAGTTTGCCGAACCCTTGAGTAATATCGCTCACCGCCAGACCTTCGGGCAGGTCCTGCACCACTCCGGTCTCGGAATTGGCCAGCTGCAAGGTCGCCTTCCCCGGCTCCGCCACGGTGACCCGACCAAGGGCGTCTACCGGCAGGACCGGATCGATCCAGGCCGCCACGGCCTCGTGCTCGACCGCAGCCCCTTGCAGGTTCCGTCCGGACAGGGCCAGCGCCGCCGCCTCGGTCGCGCCGGACGTAAAGATGACGTCGGCCTCGCCCGCGCCCATGGCAGCGGCGATCTGCACCCGCGCACGCTCCACGATAGCCTTGGCTTTGCGGCCTTCGGCATGAACACTCGAAGGATTGCCCACCGCATCCATCGCCGCAATCATTGCCGCACGCGCCTCTGGGCGCAGGGGCGCTGTCGCGTTAAAATCAAGATAGGTCCGGCTCACACGCCCCACCCCTTCTTTGGATCACAAATATCCCGGGGGGGCGCCAAAGGCGCGGGGGCAGCGCCCCCAATACACAGTTCAATCATCGACCACCTCAAGCAATGAGGGCACGGCAGGACAAGGGGCCAAAGTGTTGCTTACCACGTCCGACAATCGGGTCTGGTGCAGGAACACATAGACCTGCGCCGACAGGCCCTCCCACAGGCGGTTGGTCAATGACTGCGCCTTGGAGCCTGAGGCCGCACCCGATGCCCCTGCCCCTTTGTGCATAGCGCTGACTGTCTCATCCACCGCGGCAAGGATATCGACCACCCGGATGTCCGATGCCGGCCTTGCCAGGCGGTAGCCGCCGCCCGGCCCCCGGACTGAGTCGACCAGACCTTCGCGGCGCAGCTTGACGAACAACTGCTCCAGATATGGCAAGGACACATCCTGGCGGCGGGAAATCTCGCCCAGGGACACCAGCGTGCCATCAGGCTGCATTGCCAGATCCGTCAGGGCCACCATCGCGTAACGGCCTTTGGTCGAAAGCTTCATGTCATCCTCAATCGGCTTGCGGACCGGTATTGGCCCGACCAGCGGGCACTCGGAGCCCGATGCGAACAATCGCTCCACGGCATTGCCGGGACGCAATTCCATTGACGTTACCCGGCACGCTGATTACTTCGGTCAAAGTTCTCATGCGGGCCATCGCGGAGTTTAGAAACATTCTAAGGTGCCTGATAATTTCTGTCAAGAAATTGAAAGCCCCCTCAAAGAGCGGACGCCCCGCCCAGTAAGCTGCAAGGATCATCCATGCCCGAAGTCATCTTCCCCGGTCCCGAAGGCCGGCTTGAAGGCCGATACCATCCCCAGAAGGACCGGGATGCCCCGATCGCCATTGTTCTGCACCCGCATCCGCAGTTCGGCGGCACGATGAACAACCGGGTGGTGTATAACCTGCACTATGCCTTCTACCAGATGGGCTTTACTGTCCTTCGCTTCAACTTCCGGGGCGTCGGGCGCAGCCAGGGCGAATACGATCAGGGGATCGGAGAGCTGTCGGATGCCGCCTCGGCGCTCGACTACCTGCAGTCGATGAACACCAATTCCAAGCATTGCTGGGTCGCCGGTTTTTCCTTTGGGGCCTGGATCGGCATGCAGCTTTTGATGCGCCGGCCCGAGATCACGGGGTTCATCTCGGTCTCGCCGCCTGCCAATATGTACGACTTTTCGTTCCTGGCCCCCTGCCCGTCATCCGGCCTTGTCATCAACGGCTCTGCCGACCGGGTCGCGCCGCCTCAGGACACCGTCAATCTGGTGGGCAAGCTGCACGAGCAAAAGGGCATCACCGTCACCCATGACGTCGTCGAAGGAGCGGGCCATTTCTTTGAAGACCCACACATGGATACGATGATCGACACGGTCAAAACCTATGTACGCCGCCGCCTGACAGAAAACAGCCGATAAGATCTCATATATCCGGGGCGGGCCGCTTTCGCCCCGGACCCTGACCCGCTAGGATATGGCCATTGAAGGGCGATATTTTCAGGCAGAGGCAGGGTCGTATTATGGGCGTGGTTGAGGATCTTGCAGACGAACTGGCCCGTGACGCCATCGCGGCGGCCAAACGGCTTGGCGACCCCGGCCTGATCGAAAAGGTGTCAAAGACCCTGGGCGATACGTCGACCACCACACAAGAGGCTTATCTGACGGCCGTCCGCGTCCGCCTCGCCGCCGAACGGGCCCGCAACTTCATCGAGGCCCAGTTGGCCAAAGCCCCCAAAGGGGTGGCGGTTGGACCAGAAATTGATATCTCGAGCCTAAGGATAATGAACGCAGCGGATGACGGGGCTGGCGGCCACTAGCTCTCCCGCCCTTGAGAGGTATGCCTATGTCCGACCGTCTGACCGCCCAATTCAATTTTCTGAACGAGGCCGATCGCCTCAAGTCGGTCCTGCGCGGCACGACACTTTGCGACGGATCGCGCCGCGAGAACTCGGGCGAGCATAGCTGGCACATCGCCCTCTACGCCCTGATCCTGCAAGAACACGCGATTGCCCCGGTCAATATCGACCGGGTGGTCCGCATGCTTCTCATCCACGACCTTGTCGAGATCGACGCGGGCGACAACCCCATTCACGGCGATCATGACGTCGCTGAAATGGCCCGGATCGAACAGCTGGCCGCCGACCGCCTCTTTGGCATGCTGCCCCCCGACCAACGCGACAGCCTGCGCGCCTTGTGGGAAGAGTTTGAGGCCGCCGAAACCCCGGACGCCGTCTTTGCCAAAAGCGTCGACCGTGTGCAGCCCGTCATGGCCAACCTCGAATCGGGTGGCGGGACCTGGCCCGAATACAAGGTCACTCCCGAACAGCTTGACTCCCGGGTCGGGGTCAAGGTTCGGCGCGGCGCCCCTGCCCTCTGGGCCCAGCTCAAACAGCGGATCGACAACTGGTTCGTCGCCCATTCCGCGGGCTGACAGACCAAGGGACGCGCAAAACTTTGCCGCAGCGCAGCGAAATAGTGTATACAATCGTATACAACACTTCCAAAGGACGGTGAAACGGCCTATGAGGGGGCAAACGAGCGCCAGCGGAGACCCCCATGACCAAGATCAAGGTTGCCAACCCGGTCGTCGAGCTTGACGGCGATGAAATGACCCGGATCATCTGGGACTTTATCAAGCAAAAGCTGATCCTTCCCTACCTCGACATCGACCTGAAGTACTACGACTTGGGGATGGAGGTGCGGGACGCCACCGACGACCAGATCACCGTCGATGCCGCCTATGCCATCAAGGAACACGGGGTCGGCATCAAATGCGCCACGATCACGCCCGATGAGGCCCGGGTCGAGGAATTCGGGCTCAAACAGATGTGGCGCTCGCCCAACGGGACGATCCGCAACATTCTGGGCGGCGTGATCTTTCGCCAGCCCATCATCTGCCGCAACGTCCCCCGCCTTGTCCCAGGCTGGACCCAGCCCATCGTGGTTGGCCGCCATGCCTACGGCGACCAGTACCGTGCTACCGATTTCCGCTTTCCGGGCAAAGGCACACTGACCCTGAAATTCGTCGGCGACGACGGCGAGGTGATCGAACGCGAGGTGTTCCAGTCCCCAGGCGCAGGTGTCGCCATGGCGATGTACAACCTTGATGAAAGCATCATCGACTTTGCCCGCGCCTCCATGAACTATGGCCTGAACCTTGGCTGGCCGGTCTACCTGTCGACCAAGAACACAATCCTCAAGGCCTATGACGGCCGCTTCAAGGACCTGTTCCAAAAGGTCTATGAGGAAGAGTTCGCCGACAAGTTCAAGCAGGCCGGCATCACCTACGAACACCGGCTGATCGACGATATGGTCGCCTCGGCCCTCAAATGGTCGGGCGGCTATGTCTGGGCCTGCAAGAACTACGATGGCGATGTGCAGTCCGACACGGTGGCGCAGGGGTTCGGCTCGCTCGGGCTGATGACCTCCGTGCTGATGACGCCCGATGGCAAGGTGGTCGAGGCTGAGGCCGCCCACGGCACAGTCACCCGCCACTACCGCCAGCACCAGAAGGGCGAGGCGACATCGACCAATTCGATCGCATCGATCTATGCCTGGACCGGCGGGCTAAAGCATCGGGCCAAGCTCGACGGCAACGTTCAACTGGCCAAGTTCGCCGAGACGCTGGAAAAGGCCACCGTTCAGGCGGTCGAGGATGGTCATATGACCAAGGACCTCGCCCTGCTTGTCGGGCCCGAGCAGAAATGGCTGACAACAATGGGCTACCTGGAAAAGGTCGACGCCTATCTGAACAAGGCCCTCGGCTAGGCCCTAGATCGGGCTTTGCGACTGGCTCCTCGGGTGTCGGTCGCGACTGCTTTGCCGCGACGCAGCGCAAGAAGGGTGTTGGGTGGCCTTTCTTCTAGCCTTTTCTGCAATTGCACGATAAGGGCCGGTCAACTCCGCAAAAGGCATGACTCATGGACATTCGCAATATCGCGATCATCGCACACGTTGACCACGGCAAGACGACGCTGGTGGACGAACTGCTCAAGCAATCCGGCACCTACCGCGAGAATCAGGCAACGACAGAACGTGCCATGGATTCCAACGATATCGAGCGTGAGCGGGGGATCACCATCCTCGCCAAATGTACCTCGGTCGAACATGACGGTATCCGGATCAACATCGTCGACACCCCCGGCCACGCCGATTTCGGTGGCGAGGTTGAGCGTATTCTGTCGATGGTCGACGGCGTTGTCCTTCTGGTCGATGCCGCCGAAGGCCCGATGCCGCAGACCAAATTCGTGACCGCTAAGGCGCTTGCCCTTGGCCTGAAGCCGATTGTCGTACTAAACAAGGTCGACAAGGCCGACGCTGAACCTGACCGGGCACTTGACGAATGTTTCGACCTATTCGCCAACCTTGGTGCAACGGATGAACAGCTTGATTTCCCCCACCTTTACGCCTCTGGCCGAGCCGGCTGGGCCGATACGAGCCTTGAAGGCCCCCGCAAGGACCTGACGGCGCTGTTCGACCTCGTGATCAGCCACGTAGGCTCGCCCAAGCAGCAGGCCGCCAAAGATCAGCCGTTCCGCATGCTGGCGACCACCCTGTCCGCCGACCCCTTTATCGGTCGTATCCTGACCGGCCGGGTCGAGGCTGGCACGCTACGCGCCGGCGAAACCGTCAAGGCGCTGAGCCGCAACGGCGAAAAGCTTGAGCAGTTCCGCGTGTCCAAGATCCTGGCCTTCCGTGGCCTGTCGCAGCAGCCCATCGACGCCGCCGAAGCTGGCGACATCGTGACGCTGGCGGGCATGACCAAGGCGACCGTTGCCGACACGATCTGCGATCTGTCAAACGACATTCCGATCCCGTCGCAGCCCATCGATCCGCCAACCATCACCGTGACCTTCGGCATCAACGATTCGCCCCTCGCAGGCCGTGATGGCAAAAAGGTTCAGTCCCGCGTCATCCGTGAGCGTCTGATGCGCGAAGCCGAAGTGAACGTGGCGATCAAGATCGCCGACACCCCCGGTGGCGAGGCTTTTGAGGTTTCGGGCCGTGGCGAATTGCAGATGGGCGTCCTGATCGAGAACATGCGCCGCGAAGGGTTCGAGCTTTCGATTTCGCGCCCGCAGGTGATCTTCAAGGACGAAGGCGGGGTCCGGATGGAGCCCGTCGAAGAAGTGACCGTGGACGTCGATGACGAATACACCGGCGCTGTCGTGGAAAAGCTGACCGGCCCCCGCAAAGGTGATCTGGTCGAGATGAAGCCTGCCGGTGTCGGCAAGACCCGCATCATCGCCCATGTCCCGTCGCGTGGCCTGATCGGTTATCACGGCGAATTCCTGACCGACACTCGTGGCTCTGGCGTTCTCAACCGCATCTTCCACGGCTGGACCCCTCACCGCGGCCCGATCCAGGGCCGTCGTCAGGGTGTTCTGATCTCTATGGGATCGGGCACCGCCGTCGCCTACTCGCTTTGGAAGCTTGAGGACCGGGGCAAGATGTTTGTGGTCCCGCAGGATCCGGTCTACGAGGGCATGATCATCGGCGAGCATAGCCGTGAAAACGACCTTGACGTGAACCCGCTCAAGGGCAAGCAGCTTACCAACGTCCGCGCCTCTGGCACAGACGAGGCCGTGCGCCTGACCCCGCCGGTCATCATGAGCCTTGAGCAGGCGATTGCCTATATCGACGATGACGAACTGGTCGAAGTGACGCCCAACGCCATCCGACTGCGCAAACGCTTCCTCGACCCCCACGAGCGTAAGCGGCAGGCGCGCGCCAGCTAGGGCTATTGTTCAACCCGGTCCCCCAGTTGGATGGGACCGGGTTCAACAACCTCGGCGCACCATCCCCCATGACCACGCATCGCATTGTAAGCCCCTGTTCCAATGTCTTTTTCCATCCGTGAACACGGCGCACAGGGGGTCGTCATCCTGATCACGGCTCCGCCGATCCGGATCGGCTGATTGTGCAAGGCGGTCAGATTGATGCCCGACACCACAATATTGCGGCGCAGGTCTTGCGGGCTGATCGCGTCACGATGGGCTAGGGCCGCGATCACCGGAAGGTGTTCTGCCTGGATCAGCGTCACGGCCCGTTTGCCCGGCCTCGCATGATCGCCCTCCAGCCCAGTCTCCAAAAGCTCTGCCCGACGAACCGGACGAAGGTCGGCCAGCCGCTCTGGCCGCAGGCCGATCCAGGTGACCTCGCCGGGTGCTGCGTGGGTACGCAGCAGCTCGGCCATTGGGATCATTCGAACTCTTCGACGATGACCAGTTCGCGTTGCGCGGCCCCTTTGGCAAAGCCAAGCGCCTCTTGATAAGCCGCTGAAAAGTAACAGTCATGTGCCGCCTGCAAGGAAGGGAACCGGGCCACAACGTTGCGTGGGCGGTCCGGGCCTTCCAACTGCTCATAGGCACCGCCACGGGCGAGGAAAACACCGCCATGCTCGGCAATG
>Ga0209652_1002225_pt1 | contig 15213 bp, 11 predicted proteins | sample SaaInl74LU_5_DNA_FD_184641 | JGI IMG/M metagenome (GOLD analysis project Ga0209652, IMG submission 184641) | Marine microbial communities from expanding oxygen minimum zones in the Saanich Inlet - ESP_74LU_5_DNA (SPAdes) (version 2) | ecosystem: Environmental > Aquatic > Marine > Intertidal zone...
CATTTTTATAATAAGCATTTTTGTTAGTTGTTTTGCTTATTGCCAAAACGTAAAAGTTGTAGACAAACAAACTGGTAAAACTGTTAAAAATGTTAGTATTTTTAATGATTTGCAAACTATAAGTACTACTACAAATAATGGTTTTGCAGATATTTCTGACTTTAAAAAAAACGAAATTGTTGTTTTTTCTCATCTTTCTTACGCTGTTTTAAGAATTAAAAAAGCAACCATATTAGCAACTAATAATATAGTTTATTTAACCAAAGAATCAGAACAGTTAGATGAAATCGTAATTTCTTTATTTAAAAAAGATCAAAAGTCTAGTAAAATTGCAGAACAAATTGCGGTATTAAATGCTAGAGAAATTCAAAAAGTATCTCCACAAACATCGGCAGATTTATTGGCAACAATACCTGGTGTAAAAGTGCAAAAATCTCAATTTGGTGGTGGTAGTCCTGTAATTAGAGGTATGGAGTCTAATAGGGTTTTACTAGTGGTAGATGGTGTAAGAATGAACAATGCTATTTACAGAAAAGGCCATTTACAAAATGCTATTACTGTAACACCAAATATGTTAGAAAAGACAGAAGTTGTTTTTGGACCATCGTCTGTAATTTATGGTTCTGACGCTTTAGGAGGTGTAATTCATTATTACACAAAAACACCTAGACTTTCTGATGAAAATGAAGTAAAAAGTCAGTTTTTTTCTAGATTTTCTTCTGTAAATCAAGAAATTACAACCAATGTAACTGCAGAGGTTAGAAGAGAAAAATGGGCGTCTTTAACCAGTATTTCGTACAGTGATTTTGGCGATTTAATGGCAGGTAAAAATCGTTCTCATGGCTTTGATAATTGGGGTAGGGTTTACTATTATTCAGAAAATTTACATGGTAATTATAAAGCAAGTCCCACAAAAAATTCGAATCCAGATTTACTAAGAAATACAGGCTATAATCAAACAGATGTTTTACAAAAGTTTTTTGTACCTCTATCTAAAAGCACAGACTTAAACGTAAATTTACAATACTCAACATCATCAGACATACCAAGGTTTGATAGATTAATGGAGCTAACAGACCTAACAGATACCTCTTCTTTAAAGTTTGCAGAATGGTATTATGGACCACAAAATAGGTTTTTAGCATCTACACAATTAATATTAAATCCCCATAAAAATTGGTTAGAAGAAGGAAGTATAACTGCAGCTTACCAAAACCTACAAGAAAGTAGAATACAGCGTAAATTTGGTAGTTTAAACAGGTCTTACAGAGAAGAATCTGTAGATGTTTTTAGTTTGAATGGCGATTTTTCTGTGCCTTTAACTACAGATAAAACCAGAAATTTATCTTATGGTTTTGAGATAGCTTATAACGATGTGGCTTCTAATTCTTATGGAAAAGAATTAAAAATTGTAAACGGAGAAATTAATGGGTTTTCCAACGATTTTAAAGTACAATCTCGTTATCCAGATGGTAATAGTAATTACTTAAGTTCTGCTGTATATGTAGATTACAGACAAGATATTAGCAGAAAAGCTACGTTAAACACAGGCATCCGTTTTACAAATACGCAACTAAATGCAAGTTGGATAGACGAAACTTTTCTTCAGTTTGAAGATAAAGATATTTCTGCAAATCATTCTGCAGTTACTGCAACAGCTGGTTATGTATACAAACCCAATAAAAATTGGCAAATAAATAGTGTGGTTTCTTCGGGTTTTAGAGCACCCAATATAGATGATATTGGAAGAGTTAGAGAAAAAGCTGGAAATGTTACCATCCCTAATATTTCTGTTACACCAGAATTCGCTTACAATGGAGAGTTTAGTATTTTAAAGTTTTTTAACGATAAAAAATTTAGAATAGGTGCCAATATTTATTACACATTATTAGATAATTACATACAAAGAGATTTTGTATATAATACAGATGGTAGCATAAAACAAGTAGAGTTCGATGGTGATTTAGGTAATGCTGTTTCTAATCAAAATAAGGGTACTGCATACATTTGGGGATATACTTTAAATTATTTAGGGAAGTTGTCTAATCAATGGAATACTTCAGGATTTATCACTTACACAAAAGGTAGAACTTATGATACAAAAGAACCAATGTCATCAATTCCGCCTTTATTTGGTCAATTTCTAGTAAGTTATAAAAAGGATAAATTAGAGTTAGGAGCAGATTTTAGATTTAATTGTAAGAAAGATATTGAGGACTTTAATATTACAGAAGGTATCGACAATCATGATTTAACACCCATTGTAAATGCAAATGCTACTGAAGAAGTAGCTATTTATTTCGGCTCACCAAGTTGGTTTACTGTTGGTTTTAATGGAAGATATGTGGTAAATCCTAATTTTTCTCTACAAGCAAGATTAGATAATTTACTAGACAAACATTACATAGAGTTTGCTTCTGGAGTGGCTTCTCCAGGTAGAAATTTATCAGTTTCTTTAATGGCCGTTTTTTAATTATTTACGCTTTGGTTTTCCTTCGTCAGTAAAATTATCATTTAAAGCACGTTCTGTTTTAATAATACTTACTAAAATTGATAAAAGTACTAAAAGCATGGGTTGCCAAGAAAGTTCTTTGTTGGTAAAATTGGCAAAAAACAAACCTGCTAAAAAAGAAATACCAGCATAAATTAATAGATTTTTATTAAAAACGCTATTGGCAAAATCCCAAATTTGTTGATTTTCCATTGCTTTTGGTGTTCTGTAACCATACCAACCATTAATTTTTTTAGGAGGAAATTTCCAAAAAATAATACTTAATAAAAACAACAATCCGTTTGTAGTTGTTACATAAATTAAAGATTCACTCATATTTTTTTTGTTTTGCTTACTGCTTACTGCTTACTGCTTACTGCTTCTTGGGTCGTAATAATCCCTCTTGAGCAAAAGAAGCTACTAAGGTTCCTTTTCTAGTATAAATATTACCTTTTGCCAATCCTCTTGCACCAAATGCGTTGGGAGATTCTGCCGAAAAAAGCATCCAATCATCAAAATTAAAGTCTCTAAAAAACCACATAGAATGATCTAAACTTGCCGTTTGAGTATTGCTAAAATTATATTTGCTAGCATTCGGGTTAAAAGCTGCATTTAAAACATTGTAATCAGAAATATAGGTTAATATTTCTTGTTTAGTTCTGTAATCTAAATTCTTAGAACTTCCTTTTAAACGAAACCAAACTTGCTCGTTAGCAGGAAGATCTTTTGGGTCTAATGGATTTGGAACTCTAACAGGTTTAAACTCTATAGGTCTTTTTACACTTAAAAAAGCTTTGGTAGATTTTGGTAAAAAATCACCAAATTGATCTAACATATCATCCCAACTTAATAATTCTTCGGGTTGTTTTAGGTCTTTATTAAATGTTGTTTGATGCTCAAAACCATCTTCTTTTTGATGAAAAGAGGCAGCCAAAATAAAAATTGTTTTTCCTTTTTGGCTTGCAGTAACTCTTCTTGTAGAAAAACTACCACCATCTCTCATTTCTGCCACATGATAATTTATTGGCACAGCTAAATCTCCTGCTTCTAAAAAATAAGAATGTAAAGAGTGTAAAAACCTATTTTCTGGTATGGTTCTATACGCTGCGTTTACTGCCTGTGCTAATACTTGCCCACCAAAAACATTGGGGCTACCAATGGTATAACTTTCTCCGCTAAAATTATTTTCTCCTACATCAGTTAAGTTTAAAAGTGCAATTAATTCTGTACTTGTTTGCATTTTTTTAATTTTTAAATGGAAATTTTTGTTGAAACGGCGTTGGTTGTATCTTCTGCAAAAATAACTTTAATATTTTGTTTGTAATATTTTTTTTATGACGAAGATACATCGTTAAATCTTGTGGTACAGCACCTACAGAACTTTTAATATCGCTAGCAGTTCTGCCAAAATTAATTTTAGATAATTTACGTTCTATGGCAATTTCTATATAGGTGTATAGCATTCTTTGGTAAATTGCATATGGTTTATTCCATTTATAATTTATCCCCACAAAATGTGCATCTAAATTGTTGTTGTTGATGATTCCAGACATAAAACCCACAAGCTTTTCTTCTAAATAAAAGGCTTTTAAAATATAATTCTTGCCAAAATGTTGCTTTAAATCAATGTAGGTTTCTAAATTAAATTCACCCAAATTAAAATTAGAGTTTTCAGCTACTTTTTTATACAAACTTGTCATTTCTGGCAAGGTTGTTTCAATATTTTTTGCTGTAATGTTTTCTATGTTTAAAACAGCACTTTGTTTGAAGGCTTTTTTAGCTTTTACTCTAAATTTGGTTTTCATAGCAGCCAAATAATCTGCAAAATTTTGCCAATTTTCATCTATTTTTAATAGCATATTGGGTTCTACAGAAAACGGATTGTAACTTACTTTTTTTAATTCGTCTGTTATAAATAAAGATTCATTTGTAAAATCTTTTAGTAAATATGCATCGATATTATTTTTTAAGGTAGCATTCGATTTTACAAAATGATTAATGGCCTTTGCCAATTTTAAAATAACCTTTTGTTTTTCTTGATTTTCGGCAATAAATAATCCATGTTCTCCACTTACAAAAGTATTACCAGAAATTAACAAACGTAAAGGTTTGTTTTCTTTTAATATACCAAGTTTTCTGCCTAAAATTTTTAAAAAATCAAAATCGTTTTGCAATGCATGTATGTAAAAGTTAATAATTTTAATGGTTGAAAAAGCAATGGGTGTTTCGTTTTCATCAACCAAAACAATATAAGAAAATGTAATTTTTGGATGATTTTTTTCAATTGACTTTAAAAAATCTCTATGAAAATAAATATTATTTTCACAATCTAAGGTTTCCCAAATTTTTTGGGGAATTTTATCAATAGAAGTAAAAAATAAAGCTGTATTTGTAGGCTTACAAGAAATCAAATTTATATACTAAATTAGTTAAATTACAAACCTCTAAAATAGGGCTTTTAGTTTATAATTTGTGGTTGTAAGGTTTTTAAGAATATATTATCTAATTATAACGTTTCTTTAACAAAGTTGCTTTAAGTGTTTAAGTAGGACAAAATTCTAAAAAACTATCTTTGTAACAATTAAAAATATTTATTCGATTTATACAATCGAGTACAACTAATAAATTTATGAGAAAAATTATTCTTGCCATACTTGGCGTTTTAGCTATTATAGGAGCTATACTTTTAGGTAATTATATTGTAGCTAAAAATCAGAAACCAAAACCAAAATTTAAAAAGCAAATAAAAACTGTTTTTGTAACAGACGTACAAAACAAAAATATCCCTGTTATTTTAACTGCAAGTGGTAATTTAACTGCAAAAAATAGAATAGAAATATTTTCTGAAGTACAAGGTGTTTTAAAAACAGCCAACAAAGCATTTAAACCAGGCACAAAATATGATATAGGTGAAACACTTTTAAGTATTAATAGCGAAGAGTTTTACGCAAGTTTACAATCTCAAAAAAGTAATTTATACAACTTAATAACGGCTATTATGCCAGATATTAGGTTAGATTATCCTGATGAGTTTTCTAAATGGCAAACCTATTTAAATGGTTTTGATCTTAATAAATCTGTGCCTAAACTGCCAAATTTTTCTACTGATAAAGAAAAATATTTTATTTCGGGTAGCGGTATTTTAACAGCATATTACAATGTAAAAAATTTAGAAGTTAGGTATACTAAATATCAAATAAGAGCTCCTTATTCTGGTGTTTTAACAGAAGCTTTAGTAAGCCCAGGAACCTTGGTTAGATCAGGACAAAAATTAGGAGAGTTTATAGATCCAAGTATTTACGAGTTAGAAGTTTCTGTAAATGCTGCTTATGCAGATTTATTAAAAGCGGGGAATTCTGTAGACTTAACCAACTTAGAAAAAACAAAAAATTATATTGGTAAAGTAGTTCGTGTAAATGGTAGTGTAGATCAAGTATCGCAAACTATTAAAGCTTATATAGATGTAAAACATTCAGATTTAAAAGAAGGTATGTTTTTAGAAGCTAATTTAGTTGCAAAATCAATACCAGAGGCCATAGAAATTTCTAGAAAATTATTGGTAGATAATGCTGCTGTTTATACTGTAAAAAACGATAGTATTTTAACTTTAACTACTATAAACCCTGTTTATTTTGGCGCAGAAAATGTGGTTATTAAAGGCTTAGAAAACAACAACAAAATTATTACACAACCTTTACCTGGCGCATTTGATGGTATGGTTGTAAAAACTAATAAAAAGTAATTATATGAGAAAGATAATTGCCTATTTTATTAAATACCATGTTGCCGTAAATGTAATTGTTTTTGCCTTTTTTGTATTTGGTATTATTGGTGCTATTAGCATGAAATCTTCCTTTTTTCCATTAGTAGATTCGCAATTAATTCGAATTACTTTGGCATATCCAGGAGCATCACCAGCAGAAATGGAAGAAGGTGTAGTGCTTAAAATTGAAGACAATTTAAAAGGGATTGTTGGGGTAGAAAGAGTAACCTCTGTTTCAAGAGAAAACACTGCAAACGTAAATGTAGAAGTAGAAAAAGGAAAAAATATAGACATTGTTTTATCAGATGTAAAAAATGCAGTAGATAGAGTTCCTTCTTTTCCATCTGGCATGGAACCACCTGTAATTGCTAAGGTAGAAAACATAAGGCCTACCATTAGTTTTACCGTTAGTGGAGAAAATGTTTCTTTAAAAGCTTTAAAGCAATACGCTAGAAATGTAGAAAACGATATACGTAGTATCGAGGGTATTTCTCAGGTAGAAATTTCTGGTTTTCCAGAAGAAGAAATAGAAATTGCTGTACGTGAAAATGATTTACGTGCCTATAATTTATCGTTTACAGAAGTGGCAAATGCTGTTAGAAACTCTAACATTTTAATTACAGGAGGTAACATAAAAACAGCAGAAGAAGATTATTTAATTAGAGCAAGTAACCGTTCTTATTATGGTATAGAGTTGCAAAATTTAATTGTTAGAACAGAAACTAACGGAAATATTATTCGGTTAAAAGATATTGCTACTTTAAGAGATACTTGGTCAGAAAACCCAGACAGACTTTATTATAATGGAAATTTAGGGATAGATATTACTGTAAGCAATACCAATAACGAAGATTTAATATCTTCTGCAGATAAAATTAAAGACTACATTTACAAATACAATCAACAACAACAAAACGTACAATTAAGTGTTACTAGTGATAGAAGTACAACCTTAAAAGATAGAACTTGGTTACTAACTAAAAATGCAATTTCAGGTATACTCTTAGTACTTTTCTTTTTAGCACTTTTCTTAAACTTACGCTTGGCAATTTGGGTAGCTTTTGGTTTGCCAGTTGCTTTTTTAGGGATGTTTATTTTTGCAGCCCAATTTAATGTAACCATTAATGTTTTGTCTCTTTTTGGGATGATTATTGTTATCGGAATTTTGGTAGATGATGGTATTGTAATTGGAGAAAATATTTATCATCATTATTATGATTTAGGAAAATCTAAAATTAGAGCAGCCATAGATGGTACAATGGAAGTAATTCCACCAATTGTTTCTGCAATCTTAACCACAATTATCGCTTTTTCAACCTTCTTTTTTGTAGATGGTAGAATTGGGAGTTTCTTTGGAGAAGTATCTACTATTGTATTGTTAACACTAACAGTTTCTTTAGTAGAAGCTTTAATTATTTTACCAGCACATATTGCACATTCTAAGGCTTTAGATAGAAAAAAATCAGAAAGTGGTCACCTTAAAAAAAATAATAAAATAGATGTTTTTTTTACAAAAATAAATAAAGGTGCAGATAAGTATTTAGGTAAATTTAGAGACAATTATTATGTACCTTTTTTAAAGTTTTCTTTAAACAATAAAATCTTTGTTTTCTGTTTGTTTGTAGCAACCTTACTTTTAAGTTTTTCTGCTTTAAGAGGTGGTATTATTAAAAGTTCTTTTTTTCCAAGAATTGCTAGTGATAGAGTGCAAATTACTTTAAACATGCCACAAGGCACCAACGAAAAAATTACAGATTCTATCATTTCTATGATAGAAGAAAAAGTTTGGGTGGTAAATAAAGAATATTCTGCAAAGCAAACTGGAGATGCAGATGTGGTAGAAAACGTAATAAAAAGAGTTGGTCCAGGAAGCGCAAATGCAACATTAAGTGTAAACCTTTTACCTGGAGAAACTAGAGATTTTTCATCACCAGAAATTACAAATGCAATACAAAAATTAGTAGGTAAAGTATATGGTGTAGAAAGTTTGGTTTTTGGTTCTGGTGGTAATTTTGGAGGAAGTCCAGTTGCAGTTTCTCTCTTAGGAAATAACATTACAGAGCTAAAAGCAGTTAAAGATGAGCTGAAACAAATTTTAGAAAACAACCCATTACTAAAAGACGTAACAGATAACGATCCTGCAGGAATTAAAGAAGTTCGTATACAACTAAAAGACAATGCTTATTTACTAGGACTAAATTTACAGTCTATCATGTCTCAAGTACGTGCAGGTTTTTTTGGTTTTCAAGCACAACGTTTTCAACGAGGTCAAGACGAAATTAAAGTGTGGGTTCGTTACGATAAAAAAGACAGATCTTCTATAAACGATTTAGATGATATGCGTATTGTAACGCCAAATGGCTCTAGGGTTCCGTTTTCTGAAATTGCAACGTATATCATAGAAAGAGGAGATATTGCTATCAATCATTTAGAGGGGAAAAGAGAAATACAAATTACTGCAGATTTAAAAGATTTAGAAACCAGTGAAACAGAAATTTTAGACAATATTAAAAACAATATTATGCCAGAAATTCTGTCTAAATATCCAACTGTTTCACCTTTGTATGAAGGGCAAAATAGAGAAGCTAAAAAAACAACAGATTCTGTAAACCTAGTTGGTCCAATTATTTTGTTATTAATTTACATTGTAATTGCATTTACATTCCGTTCTTACAGCCAACCAATTCTACTAATTTTAATGATACCTTTTAGTATGATTGGTGTTATTTGGGGGCATTATGTTCATAATTTTTCAATTGGTATTTTATCCTTTTTAGGTATTATAGCTCTAATAGGAATTATGGTAAATGATGGCTTGGTATTAATTGGTAAATTCAACAATTATTTAAAAGAAGGTTTTAAATATGATGAAGCTTTGATAAAAGCAGGCCAATCTCGATTTAGAGCTATTTTCTTAACTTCTTTAACAACAGTTGCCGGTTTAGCACCGTTAATTTTCGAAAAAAGTAGACAAGCACAATTTTTAATACCTATGGCAATTTCTATTGCATACGGTATTGCCATTGCAACAGTATTAACTCTGGTTATGTTACCTATGATGTTGGCAGCTTCTAACAAAATTAAAGTACATATAAAGTGGCTTAAAACAGGTAATAAAATCACCAAAGAAGAAGTAGAAAGAGCTATTATAGAAGCAGCGTATGATGAAGATGATATAGAAGAATTGCCTGCTGCAGAACAACCTTTAAATATAAATGCTAAAAATAGTACAAATGAAATTGAATAAAAACAGCATTATATACCTTTTAGTTTTTGTTGCTTTCCAAGGATTTTCTCAAGAAATTTTAACCAAAAAGGAAGCCTTAGAAATTGCCTTAGAAAAAAATTTCGGTATTAAAATTGCCAACAATAATTTAGAAGTTGCTAAAAATAATACCAGTATTTTTAATACTAGATATTTACCAACAGCCACCTTAAATTCTGGTGCAGATTATAGAACCAACAATCAAAAAATTGTTTTTACAGATCCACAAACTGGTAACGATTCTGAAAGAGTTGGTAATGGTGTAGTAACTAAAAACTATAATGCATCTATGGGTTTAAATTATACTATTTTTGATGGTTTGGGCAGAAAATACAACTACAAACAACTAAAAGAAACTTATAATTTAACAGAGTTACAAGCCAGAGAAACTATAGAAAACACCTATTTACAGTTGTTTACTTTGTATTTTCAAATTGCACGTTTATCAGAAAACACCAATAATTTAAAAGAAGCTTTAGGCATTTCTAAAAAACGTTTAAAAAGAGCCAAATATCAATATGATTATGGGCAATCTACAAAACTAGAAATGTTAAACGCAGAAGTAGATGTGAATAACGATAGCATCTCTTTAATTACTGCACAACAACAATTAAGTAACGCAAAAAGAGGCTTAAACGTAGTTTTAGGAGTAGAAAAAGACGTAAACTATGTTGTAGAAACTCAAGTCGATTTTAATAAAATGTTAGTTTTTGGTGAGCTAGAACAAAAAACTTTGGCAAACAATAGTTTGTTAAAACAAAACGAACAAAACATTGCTATTAGCGAGTTTAACATCAAAATAAACAAGGCAAATTATTTTCCATCGTTAAATTTTAATGCCTCTTATGGATTCAATAGAACAGAAAATGAAAACTTAGTAAATCCTTTTGGTGCGCGCTTAATAACTTCTGATGGTTTAAATGCAGGTGTAACTCTATCTTGGAATATTTTTGATGGTGGAACCACAAAAACACGAGTTGCTAACGCTAAAATTGCATTAGAAAATCAAGAAATTTTATTAGAGCAACAAAAAGTTACTATTAAAAACACCCTAAAAAACACTTGGGAAAACTACAATAATCAACTTTTTATATTAAAAGCACAAGAACAAAACGTGTTAACTACACAAAATAACTTTGATAGAACACAAGAGCGTTTTAAACTAGGGCAAGTAACTTCTATAGAATTTAGACAAGCTCAAATTAATTTAATTAATGCAAAAACAGCCTATAACAATGCTAAATTTGATGCCAAATTAATTGAATTGCAACTCTTACAGTTGAGTGGAGATATTTTAAATGTAACTTTTTAAAAAACTGATATTTGTCATAGTATAAAAAAGTCATTCATTTTAATTTTACCAATAAATTAGAAAAGATGAAATTTTTAAACATACCCTTAGTTTCGTGGACAAATGGTACAATAATGATTGGTGTATTTGCATTGGTAGTAATTGGCTTAGTTGCTGCAATATTCTTGTTGATGAATAGCGATAAGAAATCCACAAAATAATAATTTGGTTCGTATTTTTTAGGCTCAAGCATCTACTTGGGTTTTTTGTGTTTTATGCTCTAGTTAGATAACTTTTCTGTAAATTTATCTTTTAAAATAGTTTTAAGATGAATACAGATATGATTGCCAATTTCGGTTATTTATTCGAAAAAGAATTGTTAGAAGAAATAAGTAAAATAGGCATTACAAAAAAATTTAAGGCAGAGAGCACAATTATAGAGTTAGGAGATTATATAAAGTCTATGCCATTACTAATATCGGGTGCTATAAAAATACTTAGAGAAGACGATAAAGGAGAAGAATTAGTACTCTATTATTTAGAAAAAGGAGATACTTGTGCCATGACATTGTCTTGCTGTATGGGACAAACCAAAAGTAAAATTAGAGCAGTTGCAGAAACTGATGTTTCTTTAGTTTTATTACCAAAAGAAAAAATGGCAGATTGGTTAACTTCATATAAAACTTGGCAATCTTTTATATTACAAAGCTATCATAATAGAGTAGAAGAACTTTTGCAAGCAGTAGATACCATTGCTTTTTATAAAATGGACGAGCGTTTGTTTAAATACTTAAAAGACAAAGCTATGGTTACACATAATGATGTTTTGCAAGTAACTCATAAACAAATTTCAGAAGATTTACATACCTCTAGAGTTGTAATTTCTAGGTTGTTAAAAAAGCTAGAAAACGAAGATAAAATTCAGCTTTTTAGAAACAGTATAAAAGTTTTAGAACTGTAACATAGGTTACTGTAGAAAAGAAAACTACATCTTATTTTTGTAAAAAAAAAGATGAGATTACTTACATTACTTTTAGCATTTACAGTATTTTTTAGTTGTAAAGATACTAACAGACTTTCTTACTCTAAAAAGAATGTGGCAACTGCAAAAGACATACAACAACATGAAGGTAAAAAACTCATGGAAAACAAATGTTATGTTTGCCATAGTCCTTCTGCTTCTCATGATGATAGAATTGCACCACCAATGATCGCCATCAAGAAACACTATATTTCTTCTGAAACTACTAAAGAAGAGTTTATAGAATCTGTACAAAATTTTGTAAAAAATCCAACTAAAGAAGCTACCAAAATGAGAGGTGCTGTTAAAAGATTTGGAGTAATGCCAAAACAAGCTTTTGCAGCAGACGATATTAAAAAAATTGCCGATTACATTTTTGAGAATGCTATTGAAGAACCAGAATGGTTTGAGTCTCACTTTAATGAAGAAAGAGGAAAAGGAAAGGGAAATGGAAAAATGAAAGGAAGGCAAAACCATAAAATGGGTGAAAATTTAAAAGATTTACCAACTTCAGAAAGAGGTTTGCAATATGTACTTTCTACAAAAGCGGTTTTAGGTAAAAATTTAATGGGTAAAATACAAAAAGAAGGCACTTTAGCAGCATTAAAATTTTGTAATGTAAAAGCATATCCTTTAACAGATAGTATGTCTGTTTACCACAATGCAACAATCAAAAGAGTATCAGATAAACCCAGAAACCCTAAAAATGCAGCCAATGTAGAGGAACTAAAAATAATTAATTCATTTAAAAAAGATGTTGCAGCAAACAAAGATTCAAAACCCATAGTTGTAGAATCTTCAAATCACGTAAATGTATATTATCCTATAAAAACAAATAGTATGTGTTTGCAATGTCATGGTACACCTAAAACAGATATTACAGTAAATACACTTGCTGCCTTAAAAAAATTATACCCAAATGATAAAGCTTTGGGCTATAGTTTAAACCAAGTTCGTGGAATTTGGAATGTTTCATTCAGTAAATAATAGTTCTTTGACATGAGCAAATTTTCAGAAATAATAAATCAAGAAAAACCCGTTTTAGTAGATTTTTTTGCAGAATGGTGTGGACCTTGTAAAATGATGAGTCCTATTTTAAAAGAAGTAAAAGACACATTGCAAGATAAAGTTGCAATTCTTAAAATTGATGTTGATAAAAACCAAGCTATTGCAACAAAATACCAAGTTAGAGGGGTGCCAACATTAATAATTTATAAAGCAGGGAAACAAGTTTGGAGACAATCTGGAGTTGTACAAAAAAATGAGTTAATTAGAATTTTAAATAGTTTTAGTTAGTTTTTCTAGTAGTTGATTTTAAAAGCACTTGTGTATGCAGGTGCTTTTTTATTTTAGATACAATCTAAACTATAAAATCCACCACAATTTTTTGTTCTTTTTTTAGAGAATTGAGTAATTAAATACGCAGTTGTAATTAGGTTTCTCAATTCACATAAATCCATAGAAAGTTCAGAATAATCATACAAACGCTTATTGTCTTCGTATAAAACACGTAATCGTTTTTCTGCACGATTTAAACGTTCATTAGAACGTACAATACCAACATAGTTGGTCATAATGGTTTTAACCTCATTTCTAGCGTGAGAAATTAATACATTTTCCATATTTTTTTTCAGACCACTATCATTCCAAACAGGAATATTTTCAGGTAATTTTACCTTGTTAAACTTCTTAGAAACATTTTTAAAGGCATTATGTGCATACACCAAACCCTCTAACAAAGAGTTAGAAGCTAACCTGTTTCCACCATGTAAACCAGTTCTAGTAATTTCTCCACAAGCATATAGTTTTTTTATAGAAGTTTTTGCTTTTTTGTTCACATTTACGCCCCCACAAATGTAATGAGCAGCTGGTACCACAGGAATATAATCTTTAGATACATCAATATTTAAAGACAAACACTTTTTGGTGATGTTTGGAAAATGCGCCGCAAATTTTTCCATATCTAAGTGTGTACAATCTAAATACAGGTGTGGTTTACCGCTTTTTTTAAGTTCGTTATCTATTGCTCTTGCAACAATATCTCTAGATGCTAATTCTTCACGTTCATCATAATTATGCATAAAGAAATTACCATTAAAATCTCTTAATTTTGCACCAAAACCTCTTACTGCTTCAGAAATTAAAAAGGCAGGATATTCTCCTGGGTTATATAGAGCTGTTGGATGAAATTGAATAAATTCCATTTCAGAAATTTCAGCTTTAGCCCTATAAGCCATGGCAACTCCATCTCCAGTTGCTATTGTAGGGTTTGTGGTGGTTTCATAAACTTGGCCATTACCGCCAGCAGCTAAAATGGTAAATTTACTGATGATGGTTTTTACGCTATCTTTTTTTATGTCTAACACATAGGCTCCAAAACAAGAAACTTTAGAGTTTCTTTTGGTTTTTTTCTGTTTAACTTGATGTTCTGTTATCAAGTCAATGGCATAATGATATGTTAAAAAATCAATATTTGGTTGTGCATTTATTTGTGCTAATAGAGTGCGTTCAATTTCTGCTCCAGTAATATCTGCATGATGTAAAATTCGGTTTTGAGAATGTCCACCTTCACGACCTAAGTCATAATCTCCTTGTTCATTTTCATCAAATTGAGCCCCCCAATCAATTAATTCTTGTAATCTTTTTGGTGCATCTTCAACCACCATTTTTACTACTTCTTCATCACATAAACCATCACCTGCAATTAAAGTGTCTTTAATATGCTGTTCAAAAGTATCTACAGTTTTGTTATATACAGAGGCAATACCACCTTGCGCATATTTGGTGTTAGATTCGCTTTGTTCATCTTTAGTGATGATGGTAATTTTAGCTGCTTCAAATTTTTTTGCTGTTTTTAAAGCAAAGGTTAATCCTGCAATTCCAGAACCAATCACTAAAAAGTCGGTAGTAAGTATTTTTTGTTCAGAAGGCATATTGTTATTTAGAGATTTCTAACATTCTTTGAATGGGTACAATAGCTTTTTTGCATAAATCAGCAGCTACTTCAATGTTAGGTAACTCGTGTTTTAAACACAAGTATAATTTTTTCATCGTATTCATTTTCATATACGCACATTCACTGCAAGCACAAGTATTATCTTCTTTGGCTGGTGCAGGAATAATGGTTTTATTTGGATTTTCTTGCATCATTTGATACAATATACCAGCTTCTGTAGCTACAATAAATTTATTTTTATCGCTATTTCTAACATGATTTAAAAGTCCAGAAGTAGAGCCAATATATTTAGCAACTTTTAGCATATGCGCTTCAGATTCTGGATGTGCAATTAATTCTGCATCTGGATGTTCTTTGTACAAATCAATCAATTTTTCCATAGAAAAAGCTTCGTGAACCATGCATGCTCCATCCCAAAGTAGCATT
>Ga0209652_1002227_pt1 | contig 15204 bp, 11 predicted proteins | sample SaaInl74LU_5_DNA_FD_184641 | JGI IMG/M metagenome (GOLD analysis project Ga0209652, IMG submission 184641) | Marine microbial communities from expanding oxygen minimum zones in the Saanich Inlet - ESP_74LU_5_DNA (SPAdes) (version 2) | ecosystem: Environmental > Aquatic > Marine > Intertidal zone...
CGACCACCTCCGACATCGTCCTGGGCGTGCTCTTCGGTGTCGCCGCGTTCGCGCTGGTCGTCGCCGCCGCCGGCGCGGTGGCGTCGCGGCGAGGCGCGCGCGTTGCGGCGCGCAAGCGGCGCGCCTCGGCGTCATCCCCGCGCGGCGCCTCCGGCTCCGGCTCCGCCGGCGCCGACCGCCTCGGCTCGGACCGCTCGTCCCTGCTGGGCGGCGGCGCCGCGGGGTCCGCGCGGCGCTTCTACCGACACCTCGAGGCGGGCTCCGCGGGAGACTTGCCTCTGGTCGAGGACCTCGATCGCGTCGCGTCTCTGCCCGGGGCGAGGTCGCCCGCGGGGCCGGAGTCGCCGCGGGCGTCCACGCCGCCCTCTGGGCCGTACGCGTCGCAGTTTTTCGCGCCCGCCTCGCGCAGGCGGAGTCACTCCATCTCGGAGCCGGCCGCCGCGAGGGCGCAGCTGCCCCCGCGCCACGAGAGGAGGCACACCACGCGCGCGGAGGACGTGTGACGAAGAGGGTCTTGTCGTCTTGTCGTCTCGCGAAGGAGAGTCGTCGTAGCCTTAACGCGTGTCTGAAACGAAATACCTGTAGTCCTACACCGCGGTCGTCGAGCTCGTCGTACCTAGCTAGACGCTCGCCCGCTCGTTTTCCTTCGCGCGCAGCCTGTCGAGCCGCTCGGCGTTGCGCTTGGCTATCCGCCGCTGCGTCACCTCCCTCTCCCGCTCGGTCAGCTTGCCCCAGTTGGTGATGCGGGATAACGACCCGTCGTCGTTGACCACCACCGGTCCCATGGCGTCCATCGCGAATGTACCGCCGTTCACGTCAAGTTTCGGGACGGACGGATCGCCGTTCGGGTCGGGCGCGGGTAAACCCTCGCCCCCGACCGCTTCGCGAGCCGTGTCCGCGGGGTCGGGCTCTTTCGGGTGGAACGTGTCGGTGTCCACCGTGGTCTGATACGCGCCCGAAGGCTCCATCGTGCGGCACTGTGAGTGAACAGCCGCGTTCGCTCGGTTCTTCTTCGAGAACTTTCGTTCGTTTCGGCGCGGCGGACGAGGACGACCGAAACTTCGCGAAACGAAAAAGCTCGTCTCGTCGTCCGAGTTTCGCCGCGCCTCGGAGCCGTCGAAAGGCGCGCCTCGGAATCGTCGGCGCGTTCGAGGAGAGTTTCCTCGACGAACCTGCGCGATGGCCTCGACGGCTGTCACAACCCCGCGCGCGTCTCCGCTTCCGGCACGCCCCGCCGCGACTCCGCGACTCACGAACCCGCGACCATGGCTGACGACGAGGACAAGAAGTGGTGGAAGGACAAGGAGAAGCTGCAGCCGGGCGCCATCGGCGCCGCCATCGGCGTCGCGGTCTGCGCGGCCGGCATATTGATCAAGAACAAGAAGGACGAGAAGGACGAGTAGGGTCGAGGGTCGTGGTCGCGCGACCGCGAACCCGGCGAGCGTCGTCGCTCACAACGCGTCTTCGTTCGCGGTGAGCGTTTTCTCGCCGTTTCAATCACACCCGCAGCGAGACCGGCGTTGAGGGCGTCGCCTTTCCGCGCGCGCGCGGACGCGAGCCGACGCGCCGCGCGGACGCCGTCGTTCGCGCCGAGAGAGACAAGACCCGCGGACGGGTCGAGAGCAGGACACCGTCGCGCGGTCCGAGAGCGCGCGCGAAAATTCGAGACGAGACATAGACAACACGAAAATCTCAGTCGACTTCCAAGACGTCCGCCGTCACCGTGCGCTTTTTTTCGCGAACTTTCTTCGCGTGCGCCTCGTGCTCTTCGGCACGCCTTCGGCGCGCGTCGTCCTCCATCTCCTTCATCGCGTGTTCCTCCACCTCACGCTCTGCTCCGGACCCGTCGCGGTCCCACGGGTGCGTCGTCGCCCCCGCGGTGAGGCGTCTGAACGCCGCGCCCTTCTCGTACGCCTTCCCGAAATTTTTGAGCTTCGCGACGTTGTTCTCCTCGTCCTGCACCTCGCGCTCGAGCTTCGCGAAGTCTGGTCGCTCGACGAAGCGCTTGTCTGCGACGGCTCGGGAGGAGGGAAACGCCGAGCCCACCGGCGCGCGGTCGGCGTCGTCGTACAGGTCGCGCGGGAACATTCCGCGTTTCATGAACGAGGCCTCGAAGCCATCCTCCAGCGCCACGGCGCGTGCCACCGCTTCGTCCGCGGAAGACTTGACGTCCGCGCCGAAAGCCTCGTCGCCCGCCGACGCGACATCGCCGCGCGCGCCGGGGCCGGGGAGGAGCTCGCCGCGCACGGCGAACTCCTGCGCGTCGGGGTCAGGCTTCGAGGGCGGCATGCTCCGCGCGTGCTCGCGCGCGATGCGAGTGAGACGGCCACTCGACGCTCGCGCGAGACGTCGCGTCACTCCCGCGCCTCGAGATGTCCGCTCGCCGTGACGACTCGACGAACGAAAAAAGCTGCCGCCGAACGAAAACGACGAGTCAGCAATTTGCGACGAAAACTGCCGCGAACCTGCACGTCCCCCCGCGCGCAGACATCAAGCGCGCGCGCCGGCGATCGATCCGCGACCGCGCGAAGGCAGATACGCTCGCGCATTCGCGACGGAGGCGCGATCTAGCGGAAGGACTCTGACCCTCGAGAGGACTCTCCCGTCTGTTCGGTCGCGCGACCGAAAAGAAACCCGTACGTTCGTCGCGACGTCATGAGCACCTCCGCGCCCGCGACCGCGCCTCCCGCGAAGCAGCGCTCGCTGTCTTACCGCCTGCACGATGCGCTGAACGTGCCTTTAGTGGGTGGGCTGAGCGTGATGTGCATCCTGGGTTTGCTGGGCCTGATGGACGCGCACCTCATCACGAAGATCTTCATCACCTACATCGTCGTCGACGGATTGTGGATCGCGCTCTCGCCGAGCGCCGTGCCGAAACACGCGTGGGCCATCGTGCTGCACCACGTGTTGACGTTCGCGATCCTGCTGCACCCGTTGCGGTACCCGGAGCACGCCATCGAGACGTGCCGCGACGGGATCGTGGAGGTAAACACGTTCTTCCTCATCGTTCGAAGAAACACCAAGCGCGGCTCTTTGCTCAACTTGGCGTGCGACGCGGCGTACCACGCGACTTTATCGATCCGGTTCTTCTGGCAGCCCTACCTCATCTACCACTTCCGGATCATCACGCACATGGACTCGAAGGACCGGCCGGGCGGGTACCCGTTCCACGAGCACTACATGGTCATGGTCTCGCAGGTCATGCTGTGCGTCTTCAACATCATGATCGTGCTCCCGGGTCTGCTCGCCAAGTCGAAGCCGAAGACGAAGAAGGCGTAGGAGACGCGCGACGCGAACGCGAATGTGAATGAACGCGCGTCGCGACGAGAAAAAAACGAACCGGCAAAAAAACAACCGTGGCACCTACGTACGCGCCGTCGTCGCGTCTAAAGAGGAGGGATACCGTCGCCCGCCGGCTCTGCCGCACCCCTCGTCTCACCCTTACTCCTGCCTCGCGCGCTCCTCTCCTCCGCGAGCTGCCTCTGCACGTACTCCTTGGCGGCCCAGCTCAGTCCGAGCCCGGCGGCGGGTCTCGCCGGTCGCAGCTCGCCCTCGCGGTCGACGTACTCGATGAAGGCCATCTGCGCCGAGTCGGATTTTCTTTGGCCCGTCTGCAGGACGCGCGTGAAGCCCCCCGCCCTTCCCTGGTACCGCGCCGCGAGCTCCGTGAACAGCTTCTGCACGGCCGCGTCCGTGCGCACGACCGCGGTGGCGCGGCGGCGCGCGCTGAGCGTGCCCCGCTTCGCGTACGTCACCACGCGGTCCGCCACCTTGCGCAGCTCCTTCGCCTTGGCCACGGTGGTCTTGATGCGCTCGTGCTCGATGAGCTGCGTGACCATCGTGCGCATCATCGCCCATCGGTGCGCGCTGTCGCGCCCGAGCTTGCGGAACGTCTTGCCGTGCTTCATGGTCGCCGAGAACTTGCGCGGGTTCGAGAGGGGCGCGACGACCGCGGCGGTCGGCGCGTCGCGCGACTGGAGAGAGCCGCGGACGAGACGCAACACGCGAGCCCTCGACCGCCCCGAACGCCGCGACGAAAACCCCTCCGGCGCCTCCGCGATCGGCGAGGGCTTGCACCGGTCGCGCCGCGCGCGGATCGCCCGCGACCCGATCGATCGACCGCGACCTTTCGCGCGCGCGTCGATCGCCGACCGCCGACCCGGAGCCAGGCGACGGGCGTGGGGCGCGCGTTGGAGTGTGGCGCGCCTCGAGACGCCACGACTCGACGGCGAAATCGGGCGACCGATCAGGTCGATCAACGCGGGGGTGACCGCTCGATCGAGCCGGTCGCGAATTCGGCTTGAATTTGACCGTGGACCGATGACTGGATACCGCGACGTTTCGGCGCAGTTGCGAACGCGCTTGGCGGCGGTGCTGCAGATTCTGACGCACGATGACGCGACGTCTGACGTTGCTCGCGACGCTGCTCGCGGTATCGCTCGCCTCGGCCTCGGCAAAGAGCTGCGACTATGGTGACTTGGACAGCACTGCGCTTGCCACCTGCGTCGACTGCACCGGCAACTTCGCAGGACACAGGGTGCGTCCCCCTTCCCCTGAGGCGACACGTTGCACTTTTCCGTTTTCCAACCCTGGCACGCGCGGTGCGGGGTTGCGGCGCGCGGGTCCCGCGCGCGCGTGCGAGCGAGCGAATGCCTCCGCCTTTCGCGTCCCCACACGACCGAAGCTGACCCGTGCGCGATTCACCCGACCCTCGCAGTGCCTGAACGGCGGCGCGTGCAGCACCGGCGCCGACACGGACAAGCCGCATCGCGTGTGCCAGTGCCTCGAAGATTTCACGGGGCCGCAGTGCGCGCTGGAGATCGAGCGGTGCCCCGGCGGCTTCTTCTGCGCCAACGGAGGCACATGCGCGTCCTCGTCTTGCGACTGCCCGCTGGGATACTCGGGGCACAGGTGCGATATCAGCGACGTGATGGACACGTGCACTTCCTCCGCGCTCGCCGGGCAGGTTTGCCTGCACGGCGGGTACTGCTTCGGCACCGACCCGGAACGGCCGTGCCAGTGCCGGTACAACCACGCAGGCCCCAACTGCGAGATCAAGGACGTCGTGAAGTGCAGCGACGACGACGACGACGACGCGGTGTACGACGAGGTGTATTGCCAGAACGACGGCGTGTGTAACTCGCAGAACACGGGGTGCGTGTGCGCGTTTGGGTTCATGGGGCCGACGTGCGGCGAGGTGAACTACGACCAGATCAACGGCGTCAAGTCGAACAAGGACGACTCCGCTCGTTTGGCGGGGTACGTCGCCGCACCGCTGGTGATCGTCATCGTGCTCATGTGCGCCGGGGGCGCGTACATGGTGCGCAAGGAGCGCGCCACCGGGAAACCGCTCTTCGTGAGGCAAATGGACGAGCTCGAGATGCAGCAGCCGCGCGCGTGACGCCTGCGCCGGAAACGCGTTCACGGCTCGGCGTCTTCCGCGTTCGGGGACGCGGAAGAGAACGTCCCGCTGAACGAGCGGTGAAGGTAAAGGAGACGCGCGCGCGAAAACAAAACGCATTCGTGTGTTGTTATCCATGATATAATACATACATAGAGAGTGTTATGCTGTGTCGAGCTCGACGATACCGTTCTTCCGTCCGTGTCCGGACGCGCGACGCAGAAAACGCGTCACATGCGCAGCATGGACGCCGCCATGCCCGCCGGGCGCGAGACTTTGTTCAGCCCGGGCACGGCGGGCGCCGCCGCCGCCGCCGCCGCCGCCGCGCGTCCCCTCGCGAACAGGTCCACCGCCTCCGGCGGGGGCCTCTGCCGGGACGGAGGGCGCTGCAGCATCTCGACGCGCCTCGCGGTTTCGATCGACGCGCGAGCGCCGCTCGCCGAGGACGCGCGCGTCGGTTTCTGGCGCCGCGCGCCGGCGGCGGCGTTTTCGTCGGAGGCGCCTTTTTGTTCGCGCCGCGCCGCGCCACCGTCGAAGGGCGAGCCGGGGCCACCGCTGCCACCCACGCCGCCCACGCCGCCCACGCCGTGACCTTGTTCGGCCCCGTGACCTTCACGCGATGCGTTGCCGATCGATTGTCCGCCCGGCCGCGCGCCCTGCGCGCTCCGTATTTTGCGCGCCGAGGGCACGCGCCTCAGGCCCTTGGGCGTGGACATGACCACGAAGTCGTCGTCCACCGGCCGGCGGCGCACGCGGCTGGGCGCGTCGGCGTAGGGGGGGAGGTTCTTTTCGTCGCCGATTTCGCCGATTTCGAAGCCGTACGAAGCGTCGCGAAAAGCGCGAAAAGTCTCCGACCGGCCGACGGCGCCGTCGTTCGCGTCGCGCTCCGGAGCCGACGACGCGTCGGCGGTTCCCGAGGCGTCCTCCGCGCCGGTTCCCGAAGCGCCGCCGCCATCCTCCGACATCATCTCCGCCGCGTGCGTCTCCTCTCCCCAGGAGTCATCGTCGCTGTCGTCGTAGATGTCGGCGTTGATCCCCGCGAACTCGCCGTCCGCGTCCAGGGGGGAGTCGCCGTCCAGCCCCCCGGGCGCGCAGTCCGCGTCGTCCAACCCGCCCGTCTGCGGCCGCTCCGCCGCGGCGCCGGCGGGCTCGGCGCCCGCACCGGCGCCCGTACCGCCGCCCCGGCTGCCCTGCCTGGACCAGCCCCTGCGCCCCGCGCGCCCGGGCGTCTCGGGCTTGGGGGGCAGCGCGCTCGGGGCGAACGCGAACGCGCCGCCGCCGTCTTTTTCTGTTTCCGTTCGTTCCGCCGCCGAGGAAGACGCGTCGTTCTCGTTCGCGGGCGACGAGACGGCGGAGACGGCGTCGTGGCTGTTTCGCGACGAAACCTCGTCCGCGAACGCGAACTCGTTCGTGTTCGCCGAGCGGCTCGACACTCCGTTCATAAGCTCGTCGGCGGTTCCGTTCGGGACGGAATCGACGTCTTTCTCTTTTCCGCGCAAAAACGCGCCGGCGCCGAAACCGAAAAACGCATCCGCCAGCGCGGCTTCCTCGTCAAACACCGGCGGCTCGAGCGTGCGCATGTAGTCCGCCAGGTTGATCTCCTCGATCTCGCTGATGATCACGTCGTGCGTGTGCGGCACGAACCCTTCGTCCGTGTCCGAGCCCTCGTCCAGCTCGTCGTCGTCGGACCGCTCGCCGTCGCTGAAGCGCGCGTCAAACCCAGGATCCAACTCCAGGGACAGAGACCGCACGTGCACGGCGCCCGACGCGGCGTGGCCGTGGCTCGCCGGCGCGGCGTGCGCCGCGCCGGTCAGCGACGCGGGACGCGCGGTCCTCGAGCTCGCCGCGGGCCCGCGGATGATCGTGCCTCGGCGGTTGGACCCGCCCGCCTGGCGACCGGGGCCGGGCGCCTCGGCGGGGTGGCTCGAGCCAGTGATGGAGAGGCCTCCGAGACTCTCCAGCCCGCCGGGGGCGACGCGCGTCGCGCTCGCGGAAGGTCTCCCGAACGCGTCGGGGGCGTCTTCGGCCCCCCAGCTCCAGTCGTTACCGCCGCGGGACCTGCGTGTAGAGAACGCGCGATGAAAGGGAGGGACACCGGTCAGTCAACACGCGTCCGAGCGAGCGCGCGACTTTTCGCGACGGGGCGGGCCAGTCGGTCGCTCGATCGTTCCCGAGGGACGAAATCGCGGCGGGGGTGCCGTCCGCACGCACCTCGGACGGTTCGCGGGCTGGAGGTCGTCCGCGCTCGGCATGTGCCCCGGAGGGGGCTGTCCGAACCCACTCATGGGTCCGTCCCGGCAGACGTGGCCGCGTGACCCGGGGACGCGCGCAATGGGCCGCGCGCGCTTTGTCGGACGATCAGCGTTGTTTCACGCGCGAAAAAAGCGTGGCGAAAAAGATCGCGACGTCCCGAAAAAATTAACAACTCGGCAGTCTGGAAAAATCGCACCCACGCCGGCTGCGAATCTCAAGGATGGGGGTGAGTCACATGCGTCGGAGAGGCGCGCCGAAAACGAGCGACCGGTTTTCGACGCGACGTGTTTCGCTTTCGCTACTACCGTGTTGTCATCTTACGCGCGCCGCGCGTTCGCTAGAGTACCTACACCTACACGACGTCGCCGTTTGCCGTCACCAGAAGGGCCAGAACCCCGCGCTGGGCGGTTTCTTGTTCTCCACCAGCGTGACGCGGTACACGAACACGCCCTCCACCGTGGTCTCGTCCTCGTCCGCGCCCTCGTCCATGAGCAGCGCCACCATGTCTCCGTTCATCAGCTCCACCTCGTCGTCCATCCCCAGCGCCTGCCACGGCCCGCCCCCCAGCGCGACGCCGCTGCAGTTCTTGGTGCGCATGCCGCGCACGATCGCCACGCCCGTGTGCGTGTTGGCCACCACGCTCAGCTGCTTGTGCGAGATGCGTTTGCTGTGGCTCCCGCCGTGCCCGCGGCCCACCGTCTGCGGGCCGCCGGTGAGGTACACCTCCGAGCGATCCGGCCCGACGAGCGCGCAGTGAAATCGCGCGGCTTCGTTCGCGCTGACGTCCATGGACGCGATGTCCATGGTGTGCCGGTTCAGGCCCGCCTGCGAGAGGTCGCGTGACATGTGGTGCGCCAGCGTGCTGAGCTTCAGGATGTCTTTCTGCAGCATCTGCAGAAAGTCCTTCACGGAGACGTTCGGCATCACCTGCAGGTCGTCGTGCTTGAACGGCACGCCCGAGGTTTCGATGTTCAAGATCATGTGCTCGAGGTGCTGCCGCTCGCCGTCGTCCTCGATCTTGTCATCCTTGAACGAGTCGTAGATGAACGCGCCGATGACGTCCACGATGGCGGTCGCGACGCCCACCATCACCAAACAAGACATGAGCGCCATCATGCCCGTGTACCCGTCCGCCACGCCCATCAACCCTTTGCTCTGAAACTCAATCTTCACGCCCCTCATCTCCACCCGCGTCCCGGAGGCGTCAAACGAACCGTGTACACCGGTGTAGTACATGTCCGCGCCGGCGCCCACGAACGACCCCTCGCTGGTGACTTTCACGGACATCTTCGCCTGCGGCTCGAAGTGGAACGGTCTACCCTGCGCCATCGGGCGGAAGTTGCTGAACGTGAAGTCCAGGTTAAGACGCAAGCCCGTGAGCCGGTACGACGGAAGAGTTCCGGTGAAGTTGGACGAGACGTACACCGGGTTGGTGTCCGCCAGACTTGTGTTGCCCAAGCTGAGCAAATCCGCGATCGTGAACTTGGGCGTGCGCTTCTCCGGGAGGTCGTCGTAGACGTAGAAGTAATCCACCTCCTCGCCGTCCACGTCCATGGCGAAGATGGTCGTCGGCGGCTCGCTCACGCCCCACGACGTGACGTACGTCGGCCGGAACTGCAACGCGATGGCGTCCACGTCGGCGGGGAAGTAATTTTTCGAATCCCCGTCATCCGTCAACACGCACCCGGTGAGCTCCGTGTCGTCCTCGCACGTGCGCGTCCAGTCCTGCGTCTGTACGTGCGTCGCCACGAACGCGCCCGCGTCCGTCAGGCGCGTCAGCTGCGACGTCGCGAAGTGCTCCGCGCACTGGTTGTTCAGGTACGCCCCCTCCGCCACGAACGTGTCCCCCGCGAAATCCGTGTTGGCGACGTCGCAGTACGCCGCGGTGGCTATCGAGAAGTTACTTAGACGCAGGCTGTCGTCCACCGTCGTCGCGACGTACATCCGGGGCTTCTCCTTGAGCATGTACGTGTGCGAGCCCACCATGGAGATGGCGCTGTACACCAGGATGGACGCCATGAGCGTCTTGTGCACGTACGCCAGGCGCTGGTCCGAGATCTTCACAACCTTGAGCGTGCGGTAGGACATCAGGTCCTCCCATAGCTCTCTCAAGCCTTTCTTCAGGCTCATGGCGACGGGAAAGGTCGCTCAAACCCGGCGCGGTCCCGAGGCGCGTCGCACGGCCCGAACGCGACGCGTCGCGCAACGCGGTGTCCGGCGCGGGCTTCGGGAACGAGTACAACACAAATCTACACAATAGTGGGCGGTTACGCGCCAGAGACTGAAAAGCCATACGCTGTTTTCGCGAAAGCGCGCGAGCCTCCGGGCAAGAATTTTCGCGCCAGCAGCTCTTTTCGCACCAAAGCTCGACCGCCGACACGACTGTCGGGATTCGCGCATTCGGTCGTGCGCCAGCATGGCGTCGTCCAGCGCGGCGCCCGCGGAAGGGGCGTTGGCCCCCGCGCCGGTGCCGGTGGCCGCGGGGACGAAGCGTCGGAGGGAGGAGGCTCGGGAAACGGAAACCATCCCCCCCTCGGGGCTGGAGGCGTGGGCGGCACAGGCGGCGCCCACCCCGGGGCGCACCGCCGACGTTGTTGCGCGGTCCGCCGGGGGAGCGTCCACCAGCCATCCAGCTGCGTCCCCGAGCGCGGGGGCCGTCGTCGGGGCACCCGATGGGGCTGCTACCGCCTCCGAGACCCCCACCGCGCCCTCAAACGGCGGCACGCACGCGTCGCTCGGCGCGTCTCTCGGAGCGCCCTCCAAGCGCAAGATGCGGTGTTTCCGGTACGGCAACTACCACCGGTACTACGGCTACCGCGTCGGCGAGACTTTGGAGGACCATCGCGTGGCGCATTTTCGGGACGAGTGGTTCGCGGGCAAACGCGTGATGGACATCGGGTGCAACGAGGGTTTGGTGGGTCTGTCCATCGCCGTGCGGTGCAAACCCGCGAAGATGCTCGGCGTCGACATCGACCCGCACCTCGTGAAGAAGGCGCGCGAGAAACTCGCGCGCCTCAAGCGCGCCGCCGCGAGGCAAATCAGGGAAAGGCGGGAGGCAGCAGCACGCGTTGAAGTCGAGGACGAGAAGGGAAAGGAAACGAAGAAAAACGAGACCGATCCAAATCCCTCCGACTCCGGTCACTCCGATCTGAATCAAACCGTGACCGAGGCCGAGACCGTGACCGAGACGCGCCTCGCGGACGCGGCGGACGCGCTCGACGCCGTTTCCTTCGCGCGTAGAAACGTCGCGGCGCCGGAGGAGGACGAGAAACACGGCGAGAAGAAACTCTTCGCGCGCGATTCGTTCGACGCCGTGTTGTGTCTGTCCGTCACGAAGTGGATCCAGCTCAACTGGGGGGACGCAGGTCTGGAAAAAATGTTTCACGACGTTCACGAGTGCCTCTCCCCGGGAGGCGTGTTCATCGTCGAGCCCCAGCCGTGGCGGAGCTACAGGCAGGCGTTTAAAAAGCAGACGATGCCCGACGAAACCAGGAAACACTTCCAAAACATAAAACTGCGCCCGTCTCTGTACGCGGAGTTCTTAAAGACGACGGTCGGGTTCGAGTTGGTCACCACTTTACGGGACGCGGACATGCACGACGCGTCGGAGTTTGACCGCACGGTGCTGCTCTGCGTCAAGAAGAAAGACCCGTAGGGGAGCCCCAGTGGTGATCGGCGGCGAGATTAAACGCGAATGTAGATTTAGAGACTCGACTACAATTGTAGCACACCTTTTTCGCGGCGAATTACGTACTGTTTCGTCAATCCGTCTCCACCGGACATCCGCTGTCCTCGGCGCCCCACTCGGTCCAGCTCCCGTCGTAGACCGGGAGTCCATTCGGCCGGAGCTCTGGCACAGCGAGCGCGGCGCCGAGCGCCAGCACGCACGCGGTGACGCCCGTCCCGCAACTCGCCACCAGACAAGTGGACGTGTCCCTCAAGTCCACGCCCGCCGCGGCGAACGTTTTTTCGATCTCCGACCCCGACTTGACGCGTTTGGATTCGTCTAAAAGCGAGAAAAACGGTACGCACGCCGAACCGGGCACGCGGCCGCTGCGCACGCCCTTCCTGGGCTCGGGCGCGGCGCCTCTCCACCTCGGCTCGGGACGCGCGTCCACCAGTCTTTCTGTTGCAGAGTTTCCCGCGCTCTCCACGCACCGGGTCAGCACGTCCTGCTTCGAGCGAACCAGCGACTTGTCGAGGCGCGCGCGGAAACATCCAGCGCGTCGCCCGTCTTCGCTCGCGGGGGCGGCGGCGACCGCGGCGGCCGCCGCCGCCGCCGCCGCGCGCACGGTCGCGTCGTCCACGGCGGTCTCGTCCAGCGGCAGGTTCGCTTCGAGCCACGCGGGCATGCCTCCGTCCAGCACGGCGACGGCGTCGTGTCCGAACGCCTTGAACATCCACCACGCGCGCGCCGCGGAGAAGAGCCCGGCGCCGTCGTACACCACAACCTGGTCGTCGTTTCGCACATCCAGCGCGTCGCACGCCGCGGCGAACTGCGAGGCGCTCGGCAGCATGTGCGGCAGAGAGCTGCTCGGGTCGCTTATCGCGTCCACGTCGAAGTACCGAGCGCCGGGGATGCGTCGCGCGGCGTGTTCCTCGATGCCGTCGCGCGCCATCGCGGGCAGGTACCACGAGCAATCGAGCACGCGCACGCGTCGCTCTTGGTCGCGCATCGCGTCCGCCAGCCACGCGGGGGAGACGACGGTGCCGGCGCCCGCGGCGGCCGCGGGCGGCGTCGACATCGCGCGCGACCTCGGGGACGCGCGGGGAGGACGCGGGAACGCGCGGGGAGAGAGAGACAACGCGCAGACGCGCTGCGCGGTCATGGTGTCCGGGCGAGGGGCTCTCGGAACCGAGACGGCTTTCCGAGACGGGCCGCGAGCGGATCGCGGCTTCGCGGGCGCCGATGGCGTGCACTCCACAAACATTTGAGTGGGTGCGGCTTCGGTGGTGGTTGAGCCGCGTTTGGAGTACTCCGCAGCGCACACGCACGATGGCGGCCGCGGCTTTGGACGAATACGACCTCGCCATCTACCCCGGTTTCTACCGGCGGCCGATGGCTCGGTGGAACGAGGACGGGTCGTGCGCGCCGATGGCTCGCGCGCGCGGGCCCAAGGGCGAGGCGTTCCAGCCGCTGCTGAAGCAGTCGGACATCGACGACGACATCGGACACATAGAGCACGAGGTGCGTGGCGGAGCGCATCGAGAAGCCCCGCGCGTGATCGAAGCCGCTTCCTGGAAGTTGCCGTCACCGTCGTCCCAGCGCGCGCGACGCGCGGTCGGCACGCGAAACGCGCGTCCCGGGACCCGCGTCCCCCGGTCGTCGACCCGATTTTCGTGTGGGTTTTTCGACGGGCCGGCGTTTCCCGCCGGACTCCTCAATCCCCCGACGCGGCATTGACCTCCCCTCCCCTCCTCGCAGATCGGCATCGGCAAGAAACCCAAGAAGAAGAAGCCGCCGCCCCCGAAACCCAAGGAAGAGAGCCCCCCCGCGGAGAAGGCGGAGGGCGAGTGAGCGCGTCTCGACCGAGGGACGCGATCGGGAGGTCACCAGCCACCGTCCCTCTTGAAAGCCGACCGCCGGCTCGGTTCAAAGCCTGAGAGAAGCAGCGCGACAGAGCGAGGACGGCTCCCACGAAACATGTAAAATCGCGAAACAGAGTTTATTATTCCACACGCGAACGTCGCGTCATCCGTCGCGCTCGCGCGCCTCCTCCTCCGGCTTCGCGGTGCCGCATCTGAAGCACCTCTTCTTCGACGCGAACACCACGCCGCACCCGCGCGGACACGCCCAGTCCTCCGGCGCGCGCGCGGGCCCAGCCTTTGCTTTTGCCTCGTCCTCCATCAGCGCCCGCACCGCCGACACGAGCGCCGCGCAACAAACGGCGACGTCCAGGTTCGGGTTTTCGGCTTTCTCGCGAAGCGTCGCGTCGAAAACGGTCCGCAGCCTTTTGATCGCGTCCAGCGTCCGCGTCGGCGCGGAAAAGACGTACGCGCCGTTCAGAACACCGACGCTGTCTATGGATTCGGAAGATCCGGATGTATCGACCGGGGTCCCGGCCGAGTCCAGACGAGAAGGGTCCTTCTCGTCGCCCGCGGAGACGACGGCTTTCTTTTCGTCGCGTTTTTCGTCGGTGTTTTCGTTTAGTTTCGGCGACGACGAAAGGAGCTCGCCGCCGAGGAGCAGCACGGCGCACGCGGGCACGCACGTTGTGTCTCGCAGGTACACCGCGTTTGTCTTGACCTTCTCGCCGTAGGCGACCCAGGGGAAGGGGAACTGAAACGAATTGGAGTTGACCGACCCGGGGTGGAACTCCACGCGCCCGTCCTCGTGCGTGCGCGCCAGAACTCCGCGGCGCCCGCGTTTGGAAACGCACGCGATTTTCGGGAACAGACCCGCGCACGCCACCGCGCGGAACACCGCCACGTCCAAAGCGTCGGACGAGGATGAAGCCTTTCTCAAACTGCGCTCTCTCCGAACGAACCCGGCTGTTTCCAAAAGCGACCTGAGTTGTCTCCGCGTCTCGGCGACGCGCTCGAGCGCGTCGTGAGACAAGAATCGCGTACGGCAAAACGCTCGCGCCGCGTCGGGTCCTTTCGTGAAACGTATCGTTCTCCAATCCTCGTACGCGCGCGCGGACGCGACGTGGTCGCTGGCTGTGTCCCCGGCGAAGGCACGCCTGGACGCGTCCGCCTCTCGCTTCGCGTCCGCCGGGAGCAAAAAAAAGTCGCGCGTCGCCGTCGCCGCCGCCACCGTGAGCGCGGGCTCGAGTTGCCCGAGCGCCGCGGCCACCACCAGCATCTTCCCGACGCGCGGGTTCACGGGAAGGGAAACCAGGTGCTCGCCCAGCGCGGTGAGCGTCTCGTCGCGCCGACGCAACGCACCGATCGCGACGAGCAGATCGATCGCGTTGGCCACCGCGCGAGGCTCCGGGGGCTGGATGGCGCGCGCCGCGAACGCCGCGGCGGAAACGCGCACACGGAGGCTCTTCACCGCGAGCACGAGCTCCTCCAGCGGCGTGCGCGTCATCTCGGGCACGGCGTGCTCCGCCATGCGCGCGTGTTGGGCTCGCGTGTACAGCCGCACGCATACACCGGGGCGCACGCGCCCCGCGCGTCCGCGACGCTGGCGCGCGGACGCCTTGCTGATCCAGGCTGGCAGCAGGCACGCCATGTCGTTCAGCGCGTCGTAGGACTTCTCCTTGCTCTTGCCGCAGTCCACGACGTACACGACGTCGTCGATGGTGATGGAGGTCTCGGCGATGTTGGTTGCCAGGATCACCTTGCGCGCGCCGCGCCGCGGCCGGTCGAAGATCTCGCGCTGGTGCGCGGAGGGCATCTGCCCGTGCAGAGGCAGGATCAGAAACCGCGACGCGTCGCCGAGCACGTCGTCCGATGCGCACAGATCGCGTACCTTGACGATATCGTCCCACCCGGTGAGGAAGATAAGAACCGCGCCCGCCGCGAACTCCGCCGGGTTCCCCGCCTCCGTCGACGTCTCTGCGTCGCCGTCTTTTTCTCGCGCGCGGCCGAAACGGTGGCCTCGC
>Ga0209652_1002228_pt1 | contig 15202 bp, 8 predicted proteins | sample SaaInl74LU_5_DNA_FD_184641 | JGI IMG/M metagenome (GOLD analysis project Ga0209652, IMG submission 184641) | Marine microbial communities from expanding oxygen minimum zones in the Saanich Inlet - ESP_74LU_5_DNA (SPAdes) (version 2) | ecosystem: Environmental > Aquatic > Marine > Intertidal zone ...
CAGACTGCCTTCCGCCGAGCGGACGCCGTCTCTTCTCAAAGCGGAAGAAGCGACGGCGCCGTCTTCTCTCGTCTCCGGCGCGCGATACGGCGCGCGCAAGGGCGGCGACAGGGGAAACGTCTCCGGGTCGACGGCGTGAAGCCTGGCGAGCACGCGCGCGCCGGCGCGGAAACCGACTTCGCCGGCGACCGAGCAATCCACGTGCAGGGTGGATGTCTCTTCATTGGAACGCCGTCGCACGGCGTCGTACGCCGGGCGGGACGCGACGTCTCTTCGCGTCAGGTGGAACGCCGCGCATGCGCGAGGGTGGTTTGGATTCTTCTCCCCGAACAGACAGCACCGCACGGTCGCGTTAGCCGCCGCCGCCGCCGCCTCCGAGTCGTCCGCGCAGTCCAACACGAGAAACGTCGTCGAGAGGTTCCTTTTGTTCTCGCGAATCGCGCACGCGTAGCCGAGGACGTCGCGCCTTTGTTCAAAGTCGAGCGCGTTTTCTTCTTCTTTTTCTTTCGTACCGCTCGGCGCCGTTTTCGTTCGCTTCGAGCGCTTCGTGGGGGGCTCGACGAGGCGCTCGAGCGCTTCGGCTTCGGACGAAACAGACGCGCTCGAAGTTTCGTTCGATTCGTCTTCGTCTTCGTCTTCGTCTTCGTCCGAAGCGCTCGCGTCGTCTTCGTCCGCGGCGCTCGCGTCGTCGACGGCGGCGCATAGCCGGCACGTCTCGAGGTCTTCGCCTTCTCCCACACGCGGCGCGAACAGCGGGAACACCATCACGGTGTCGTCCTGGTAGCTCTCCGCGGCGGCGTCGCACGCCCGCGTGTCGTCGGGCGCGAAGACGTCCCGCGAAGACGCGTTTTGGATACCCGGCGGTACGAGGCGCAAAGAGGTCACTTCGGGGTGTCTGAAGCGCACGAAATCGCGCAGAGCCTCGACGTGCGTCCCGATGCCGGGCGGGCCGGCGAGGCACACCGATTTGTGCCCGTCCGCGCAGAGTCTCAGGAGCAGTCCGCCCAGCCCGCCGCTGGCGCGCGGGCGGAAGCTGGACAGGAACACCGCGCGGAGCTTCGCGGTCGGGCGCGCGCGGCACTCCAGCGCCAGACGAGAGAATCCCTCGGCCGCGCCGAACAGGTACTGCCTCTGCGAGCCCGCGCAGGTGAGCAGCACGGAGGGACCGACGCCGTCCGCCTCGGCGCCGAGTATCAAGCACGACCCGGCCTCCGCCGGGGGGTCGGGGTCGGCCATCGTCGACGCCCGCCGCCGCCGCCGCCGTCCCCTCCCCCAGAAATGACATCCGAGCATCTCATTCGGTCGAGTTTCGTTGGAACTTCATTTTCGCTTTTTACCGCGGTGGTGCCCGAGACATTCGCGCCTCCCTTCACTTCTCCGCGCGCCTCCGCGCGCGTCGTCGACATGGGGGACGACTTCTACGTCCGGTACTACGTGGTGCGTGTCTCTTCGGCGCGCGCGCGACCCGCGGCGCCGAGGCGCGTGCCCGTCCCTGCCTCGACGTCTCCGCACGCGACCCGGACCTCAAACCTAACTCGATCTTCCATCCGTCCACGCCTCCGTCGTGTGTCTCGTTCGGCTTCCCGTCTCTTCTCGCGCCGTCGTCGGACCGAGACGCGCAGGGTCACAAGGGCAAGTTCGGCCACGAGTTCCTGGAGTTCGAGCTTCGCCCGGACGGCAAGCTCCGGTACGCGAACAACTCCAACTACAAGCACGACACGCTGATCAAGAAGGAGATGTTCGTCAGCCGCGCGGTGGTGGAGGAGGCGAAACGCATCGTGCAAGCGAGCGAGATCCACAAGGAGAGCGACGCGCAGTGGCCGGAGGGCGACCGCGTGGGGAGCCAGGAGCTGGAGATCGTGCTCGGGGAGGAGCACATCACGCTGACGACGACGAAGATCGGCTCGCTGCTGGACGTGCAGAACTCGAAGGACCCGGAGGGTCTGCGGGTCTTCTACTACGTCGTGCAGGACCTCAAGGCGCTCGTGTTTTCGCTCATCAACCTGCACGTCAAGCTCAGGCCCATCGGCTAGCGGGTACCTCTCCAGGGAGGAGTGCGCGTTCTCTTACGTATGTATATATTTAATATTCAACTATATAGTGTTATTAAAACAGCCCCCGCGCGCGCGTCACGTCCGTGGTCCACACCAGCGGCGCGTCCGTGCGCACGCGCACCTCGCCGCGCCGACAAGGCAAACGTCTTCGCGACGACGAGGAAGGCTCGTGTTGGTCTTCGTCTCGGCTTTTTTTTTCGTCCGCGTTTTTTTCCTCCACCCTCGCCGCTTCGTCCGTTCTCAACGCCTCCGTCCCTTCCGTCTCTTCCGCGCGTTCTATCCTGTTGGAGGTGCTTATGAGGCTCCCGAACGTCAGCGTCTGCCCGTGCAGGTTCCAGCGCAGGCCTGTTGTGGAAACCGTCGCCGGGCCGAGAAGCGGGAACAGACCGCACGTCGGCCCCTCCGCGTTTGTGTCACAAACGATGGTCGTGAGTCCTTTCGGGATGAGACGCGCGGTTGAAGTGCGTCCCACCAGCACGATCTCTAACTCAGAAAACGCGTGTAAGCACGATAAGTGAGACATCTCGTGGTCGAACCGGCCGCCAAGCGCGCCGGTGACCAAGATGCGACGGCGACGGTTTCGTTTTTCGTCTCGGTCGTCTTGGCGCTCGAGCCACGTCACGGCTTTGTGCAGGTCCGTGGTGTCCTGGTCGTGCGACAGGTCCACGGTTTCGCATCCCCTGTTTTGGTAGAACGCCAGTACTTCGGGTCTGACGGAGTCCAGGTCGCCGACGATGGCGCGAGGCACGTGCGCGTCGCGCACCGCCGACGCGAACGCGTCGAAATCGTCGTCATGTACGTCTCTCGCATCCCTCGCGGCGAGCAGACTCGGGAGCTCGTCGTACAGCCTGTTCGCCCCACCGTCCGCGCACACGCACCTACGCGCGTGCACGAGTCCCCAGACGTGCGGCGTCACCGAGGGAAGGTGGTAGTTCAGGATCAGCAGCGCATCCTCCGTCGCGGAACGCACGTGCGCGTCGTCGAGAGGACGGTCCCCGGGTCGTCCCTCGTCGCCGCCGACGAAGGTGGGGAAGAAATCGGTGACGAACCGCCGCTCGGGCTCGGCGGCCATCGCGCGCGCGCGCGTTCGCGCTGTCGTCCGCGGTGGGCTCGACTGGAGACGACGAGCGGTGCGTGGGACCCGAGGCGCGCTCAGACACGCGCGCATGCGGACCCCGCGGCCATCGAGGAGGTGCGCGCGCGAATGAGGAGAGGAACTTCGGGAGCGGCGAACAAGGCATGTTTTTCGCTTGAATCAACTTCTTCTTCACAAACGTCGCGGCGGTCGACCGGTCGAGAACGACGTTGTTATTTTCCTTCTGAACGTCTCGGTGCGTCGCGCTCACGCGTGCGCGACGACGTTCCTGAAGACGGTGAACTTCTCGCCGTTGAGCTCGACCACCTGGCCGGGGCGGAGCTTGTACCTGGACCAGGACGTCAAGGGCACGGGCCAGCCGTCCACCGTGCACGCCTTCTGCACGGTCTGCGTCCCGTCGAACTTGAGGCCGTAGACGTAGAGCGAATCGCCTTCCTGCTCGAAGACGGCGTCGAGCATGCGGAACTTGCCGTCGCGCTCTTCGCACAGCTCGGAGAGCGCGATGGGCTTGAGCGGGCACGACTCAGCCGCGGGGCGGCGCTTGTACGCCACGATGTTGTTCTTCAGGGAGCCGGTGTCGCCGGTGCGCGCGCCCGCACACCCGCGACCGTCCAGGGTCCACGTGGTGGCCGCGCGGACGGTGGTGTCCACGGAGGCGCGCTTGGCGGCCGCGGGGCGCAGGGCGACGGCGGAGTGGGTCAGGGCGAACATGGAGAGTGAAGTGGGTCGGCGGGGGGAAGAGGTCTGCGAGAGCGGAAGAGCGGAGAGCCGGAGTGGCGCGCGCGGGAGTGCCGTCGCGTCCGCGGCGGAGCCGCGCATTGGATATTTTCGAACCGAAAAAGTGCACCGAAAAAGCGCGGCAAGAAACTGTGTGGCGAGCCAGTCCGCGAAAACGTTCGTTTCGTTTTGCAAATCCCCAAAATCTCAAAATTGGCTGATGAGATTTTTTCCTAAAGTGCTTCCTTCATCGCGCGACGACGACGACGATATCCGTTCGTCGTCGTAAAAAACGCGCATCACTCACGCGTGCGCCCTGACGTCCCTGAGCACCTCGTACTCCAACCCCCCGATCTGCAGGATCGCGCCCGGCCTGAGCGCGGCGCGGCCGCGCACGGGCCGCCCGTCGACGGTGAGCAGCGACGACGACGACCCCGACGATGAGCGTCGTTCGCTCGCCGCCGCGCGCTTCTTCCCGTTCGCGTCGGAGCGAACAATCTTCGACGCGATCTTCGAGAACCTCGGGACGCCCTTCACGAAGCGCACCTCCACTCTATCCCGCACGCCGACGTGCTCCTTCGCGACCGCGTCCGTCTTCGCGAAGGAAGCGTCGGGGAACCGACGGGAACCGGGAGCCGCGAACGTTTGGAAAAAATCCGCGAGAGTTTGGAAAAATTCGTCGAGCGCATCCTTCGCGCGCGCCGCGACATCCGCCGCCGCCGCCGCCGCCGCGAAGGCTCGGACCAGCACGCTCGCCTCCTCCTTCTCGGCGTGCTCTCGGGCCCACCGACGCGTGGCGTACGGGAGGTTCTTCCTGTTTCGGGTTCGGGAGAGGGTCAGACGGAGAGGTCAGTCGTCGTATCATTGCGGAAAAAAAAAGCGAGGCGACAGAACGACCGAAAACACGCTCGCGTCCGCGTCAGCAGTTTCCAAAATTCCCGCGCGACGAAACGCCCTTGCGAAGAAAGCGGGGCATCTGCGCGTACCCCACGGCGTCGCCCGCGCCGCTCCTGTCCTCGTGTCTGGTCCTTTCCGCGTGCCGCACGTACAGGACGTCGCCTTCCTGCTCGAACACGGCGTCCAGCATCTTGAACCGCCCGAGGTGGGACTCGCACAGGTCCGATATCGCCACCGGCCTGAGCGGACACCGGCGCGGCGGCCCCCTGTTGTCCACGGGGACGGCGTTGTTCGTCCCCGAGGGGAGGCGGCCGTACCCGACCAGGGTGCTGCCGGAGCGCGCGCCCGCGCACCCCGGGCCGTCCAGGGTCCACGCGGTGGACGCGCGCGTGGTGGTATCCGCCGCGGGGCGGGGAGACGCGCGCGGTCTGAGCGCGGGGACGCGCGGGCCAGTCAACGCGTGACGCGACTCGAATCCCCCGCAGGCGCGAGGCGTCGCGCGAAGCGACGCGACGCGGGTGGTCATGTCGAACGTCCGCGCCGGAGGGATGTCGCGGTGGAGGTGAAAACGCGCGTGCGCGCGCGCGTGAGCCGTGCGCGTGGCGTTCGAGTTCGCGGCGCGCGCGAGAGTGGCCTCGTTGTTACGCCCGCCGTCCGAGTCAGATTTCGCGTCAGCACCGTTCAGGCCTTACTGGTACGCGGAAACGCGGAGGCGTCGCGACCGAAGATAAAAAAAACTTGATCGGACGAAGCAAGCCTTCGGGACGAGTCGGTCGCGTCCCTTCTTTTGATTCAAACGACGGGGTCACGTCGTTTCCGGAAGCGGGCTCACAACGCGTGGCGCGCGAGACGGGGTGGAGCGTGGGGTTGAGCGTAGAGCGCACGAGACTTTGATCGCGATGGATTCTTTTCTCGTCGAGTCGCTCTCGAAACGCCGGACGCACTGACCTGCTGAGACTCGAAAGAATAATCTGAACGTTGAACAAATAAAAAAAGGCGCGAGCGGAGTCGGAGTCGTCGTTACGTTACAAACGTTTTGTTACAGGAGGGGTATGGTACAGAGGTACAGGGCGACGCGACGCGTTCGCCACATCTTGAGCCTCAGATGCTCACGATTATTTCGCCTTAGAAGGCGACTTCGCCCACGACGCTCTTCAGCGCCCACTGCTTGACCACCGACGCGCTCTTGTAGCACGGCGCGAGTCGCTCGTCAAGCGCGAACGTCGCGGTGAGGACGTCCACCGACTCATCAATCTCCGCGCCCGACGAACGTTCCTCACCACGTCTCGGTCTCCGTCGCACTTCGAACCTCTGCACGTACGTCTCGTCGTCCACCAAAAGCGAGCTCAGCACGGTGGCGTTGCGGTGCTTGAAGTTTCCGGAGAGCAACGCGCGGCGCGCGGTGGAGTCGAAGCGCTCGTGCAAAGCTTGGAGCACGGCTCGATCGAGATCCGTCTCGGGATCGGCGCCGGCGGGTGCGAGCCCGAACCGCGACGCGAGTTTATCGTCGCAAGACATCGCGCGCGCGTTTAAACTCGCCTGCAGGCCCTCGAGCGAGCCGCATGTATCGTCCCCGCCCAGCACGTCGTCCACGGGAAGCGCGTCCATCAGCGAGTGCGCGCACCGGTGCTCGATGCCCACTCTTAGCGCCTCAGCGCGAGCCACGCCCGCGGCGCCGAGCGCGGTGCGCATCGCCGCGCGCTGCCTCTCCGCCTTTTGAGCCGCGCGCAAGATGGACTCGGCGCTAACGCGCTCGCGGGTCAGGTCGTTGCCCTCGCCGCCGGGCTGGGGCCGGCCGGGGGAGAAGACGCGGCGCGCCACGCTCGCGCGGCCGGCCCCGCGGCGCGCGAAAAGACCACCGGGCGCTCCGGGCGTCGCGGGGACCGCGCGCGCGCGGGGCGCGCCGCGGCGGTCGCCCCGGGGGGCGAGCGCGGCGAGGGGGCTCAGAACATGCGGTTTCGCGACGGGCGCGATCATGCGTGTCTCGGCGCGCGCGAACGCGGCACCGCGCGAGGACGTTCCCGACCACGCGCGTCTCGAAATGTGTGCCAAGTCAGCCGACGCTTCGGTGGGAAAAGAGTCTTTGACGCGCAAACGGGAGGACGTCATTGGTCGACGAAGCGGGTCGGCGAGAATTTTCTGTCATGGCGAACGATCGAGGTCGATCCAAGGTTCGCAGACCACGGAGAGAAATATGACAAACGCGCGATTCGCGAATTTCTCGCCAGCGCTGCTCTGGTTTCATTTCCGCAACATCACATCACACACTCTCAAAAGTGGTCCGCGAGCACAGCCTCCGCGGCGAGCCGCCCGCTGCGCATGGCGCCGTCGAAGGTGGCCGGCGACCGGTGGTCGCCGCACACGTACGTGGTCGAATCGCCCAGCCGCACGTCGCGGTTGAGATTCGTGGGCACCTGCTGGTTCGGCTGCGCGAAGGGGATGCGATACGTGCGCAGGTGTTTCCACGTCTTGACGGACGGACCGAACATGTCCATCAGTTCTAAACGCACCTTGCGTTCCAACGACGCGTCGTCCAGGTCGGGCACGCCCACGACGGAGACGGACGCGAGGGATTTCCCACTCGGCGCGTACGAGGGCGAAACCGCGCTAGGGAAGCAGCAGTTGTTCACCAGTTTGCCCCCCGTCGGTTTCTTCGACCCGTCTAAGTACAGGATGGGCGTCGGCAAAGGCGGCGCGCCGTCGATGGCGAAGTACAGGCACGTCGTGCCGACCGCGGGGCCGGACGCGGACGGGGACGAAGAAAAAAGCGGCTCACCCGCGATCGCCGCCGCGTCCGGACCGGCGGTCGCGACGACCACCGCCTTCTTCGCGACGACGACGGTTGATTTGTTTTCACCCTCGCCGGAAGCGGAAGCCGTCGTCGTCAACGACGTCTCGCCGGTGTTCGCGTCGGTGACCCGCTGGGTGACCTTCGCGTCGAGCCGGACCGACCCCGCGGGAAGGCCGCGCGCGAGCTGCGCGGCCACCTCGCCTATGCCCTTCTTCGGGAGGCAGTTCTGGCCGGTGGCGAGCATGCGCATGACGAACGTGAACAGACGCGAGGACGTGCCCAGTTTCGGGTCGAAGAAGATGCCGGACATGAACGGACGGAAGAACCGGTTCACCATCTCGTCCGAGAAGCCGCTCTCCTTTAAACGCAGCGCGATGGTCGTCTCGGGCGCCTCGAGCTGCTCGTAGCAGTCGCCGATCAAGGATTGTAAACGAACGAGGCCCACGAGCACTTTGTCGACCACCGAGCCGATCGGATGGTTCGGGCTGAGACTCTTCACCGCGTCGATTGGGTGCCGCAGCGGATCCGCCACGCGGTGGAACGCCCCGTCCAAAAACACGTCCGCGCCGGCGTAGAACGGCTGGAGCTCGAGCGCGTCGTAGTCCAGCGTTTTCTGCGCCTCGGGGTAGCCGGTGAGGAAGATGGCGAAGCCCCGGTCTAATAAGAAACCGTCCACCTCGTCCGTGCGAAGCCGCCCGCCCACCCCGTCGCTCGACTCGAGCAGCACGAAATCGACGCCAGCCTCCGCCAGAGCCTTCGCCGCGCACAAGCCGGCGAGGCCGCCGCCGACGATCACCACGTCGTGCGCGTCGGCGCGAGCGGCGTCCGCGTCGCCGGCCGCGGCGGAGACGGTCGAGGCCCCGCGGGCGCGACCGCGCGCGGGACGAACAGCCCTGGCGTCCGCTCGGCGAACGCGCGACGTGGACGCGCGGCTCGACGCGCGCGACGTCGCGGCAGTCATCGACATCGCGGCGGACATCGCGACCCGGCGCTGGTCGGGAGAGACAAAGGCGAGGCGCTCGCGCGACGCGACGAAAGCCGGGAGGCGCGCCGGTCGAGCCCGGGCCGGGTGACGCGCGATCGCGTGAATGGCCCACGGGAGATGGTGGATAGGCGATGTCTATTTGGCACGTCTGAGCGCACACGAGTTTCGCGGATCCGCCCGCCGCGCGTTACCGGTGCGTCGCGTCGTTTTTCACGCACGGACGTGTGTCTTGTCAGTCTTTACATTTTACAATCCGTCAACATACAGCCAGGTCGTCTTTTTCCCCAAAAAATTCCAAGGATCAGCGCACTCGCGGCGCCGACGCCGCGCGCTCCGCGTCTTGTCGCGCCGAGTTTTCCGCGACACTTCCCCGGTGTTCCTCCCTTACGCGCCGGACCCGATCTCCCGCCTCCTGCGCCTCCCCGCGACCGAAGATGCGCACACGTCCCTGTGCCTGCCCCAGTCCCGCGCCTGGCACGCCTTCGAGCAGTAGTGCGAAAAAGAATCGCTTTCGTCTTCGAAAAAACCAGGCGCGTGGACGCACCCCGCGCACCGCCGCAGCGCCCTCCCAAACGGCTTTCCCTCCCTGGCGCCGCACCGCGCGCACGCCACCGCGACGACGTCGTCCGGCGCTCGCAGAAGCCTGTGCCGCTCAGCCGCGAAGCGGTCCTCCGCGTCGTACACGGCGGCGGCGCGAGTCGCCTTTTTCGTCTGGTTCGCGAACCATAAGCGAGGCGCGACGGAGTTTCGATTTTCGTCGTTACCGGAAAGTTCGTCAAGCAAGTCGGAGCCGGGGTGCTCTCCGCCTTTGACGCCTTCCCAGCCGATACGCGCGCGGTACCTCTCCGGGAACGCGTTTGGTTTGGTCTTCGGCGCCCTCGGGTCGCACACGCACAGCACGAGGTCCGCGACGACGTCGTCTCTTCCGCGCGCGGACGCGCACTCCGTCGCGCGGCGCAGCGAGACGTGCGCCGGCACGGGCAGGTTGTCGACGACGACGACATCCGCCAGGCGAGCGGTTATTTTCCTAGACGACGCGTGCGCGTCCCCCGCGTCGCTCCGGGGCGAGCCCGCGAGCGCCCCCGGGCGCACGCGGAGGGTCACCGGGAGCGGCGCGGGGAGCATGCCGAGCACTCTCAGGGACGCGCCTGTTGTCGGATGAGGCGCGTCCGCGCCGAGCGCGAGGCCCCGCGCGTCGATGAGCTGCTCCGCGAGGCGGGAAACGTCGCTGCCGATCTCGTGCACGTCCGCGTCAGCCAGGCAGACGACCGCGCGGCACGGCGGCGAGGGCTTCGTCGCGCGCGCCGCCTCGAGGAGATGCGCGCCGTTGGGCAGGGAGAGGAGGAAATCCTTGTCGATGAAGTGCCTGCGGTCGTGGTGGGACGCGCCCAGGTCGTGCGAGCACGCCACGGGGACGCCCAGCGCCTTGAGGGACACCACCCGGGATCCGCGCGCGAACCCGAAAACGCCGAGAGACAGGTCGAGCGTTCCCGCGGGCGCGGGCCGGTCGCAGAGCGCCGCGCGCTCCGCGCGCGCGCTCGCGAGAGCCGACATCTCCGCGCGACGGGAACACGCGCGGACGCGGTGTCCGGCCTCGCGGGAGAGGCGCGGCGGTGGCGCGTCGCGGCGATGTTTGTTAGTCCGACGGTGTCGTGGCTTTCGCTGTCCGATTTCGCGGAAAGATCGCATTTGATTCCTTTTCGTTGAACGGAGTTGAACCAACCGAGCGTACAAGTACAAGTAAAAAGCTCCGATCTCTACCGCCCCCGCGCCTTGGCGTTCGACCGCCCCCTCTGCTTCTGCCTCTGCTTGCCGCTCGCCCTCGCCTCGCGCGCCGTCTTCGCGCGCGACTTGGCGGCGTCCATCGCGGCGGCCACCTCGAACACCGCTAAAGGCATGCCCGGGAAGAGGTGCGCGACGTACGCCGCGAAGATCAATCGACGCTGTTCGCGAGTCAACCGCTTTGGCGATACGTTCGGGTCCACCCCGGGCGGGAACAGAGCGGTTCCCGGAAACTTTTTCCGTTCCGATCCATTATTCGAGTTCTTCGCTTCGTTCTTCTTTTCGTCGTTCGCGGCGCCGGATTCAGACGTGTCGTTTTCCTGATTGATATTCTCAGAGCCGCCGTTCCCGCCCTCGCGCGCGGCGACGCGCGCGCGCCGCGCCGACTTTTTCGCCGACGCCGCCGCCGCCGACGCCGCGGCGCGCGCTTCGGAATCCGCGGAAGCCGCCGTTAAAGTTCGAATCATGGGCTCGACCTCGTCGATCGTGGGCGGGTGCTCGGAGACGTTGCGGCAGAACCGGATGAGGTCCGAGAAATTGTCGCCGTACGGTTTGCGTCCGACATCCGTCAACGAAACGGACGAGACCGTCGGGCCCTCGCCGTTCGCGTCGGCGACGTCACGCGCGCCGCCGCCGAACGAAGCGTGCGCTTTCGTGACCCGCTTCAGAATCTTACCGTCCACGAGTCTCTTCCAGTCCGTCAGGTCCATGGACGCCGCCGCGAGTAACGCGCCGCGCTCGGCGTTCCCCCCCCCCGCGGCGCCGTTCACAAGCGCGTCGTCCGCCACCGATCCGAGCACGGACCCAAGATCTTTGTCGAAGCTCGCGCTGTTCGAATGTAAGTTCACGGCGGCGCTTAAAAAAAAATCGTCGCTCCAAAAAAGCGGGTGCCTTCGCACGTTCAACGCGCTCGGTCGGTCGTTCGGGTCGGGCGCTAACATAGACGCGAGCAAGTGTCGAGCCTCCAACGCGCGTCGCGTACTTAAACCCGGGACGTTCATCACGCAACGCAAATGGTACTTCCCGTTGATGATCGCTGCGTCCGTCGGGACGTCCCTTCCGGATTCCGAAAACGGCGACGCGCGGCCCGTGAGCGCGAAGAAGAAAACGACGCCCATCGCCCACACGTCGGCGGCGGGGGTCAAGGGACCGTGTATGAGCATCTCCGGCGCGCGCCCCGCGAGCACGATGTCTATGCCGTACTTACGGAACGTGCTCATGGTGTACTCGCTGCTGGTGTCGTCTTCGTTCATTGCCTCGTCGTCAATGTCCGGTCCTTCTCCCGAAGAAAGTCGCTTCGAGCTTCTCAGCGTTTTTCCGGAGTTGACGCGCACGCCGAGCCCGACGTCGGCGATTTTCACGTCGCCCTCCGAGTCCACCAGCAGATTCTCCGGCTTGAGGTCGTTGTGCGCGATGCGCCCGCCCGGCTTGTTCGGGTCGTGCAGCCATTTGATCCCGTCCGCGACGTCCCTGAGGATCTCGAACCGGCGCTCGACGGGCATGGAGTCCCCTAAACGCACGACGTGCTCTCGTAACGACTCCGCGCACAGCTCGAGCGCGATGAAGACGTGCGACGACGTCGCCGCCCACCGGTGGAAAAAAGGTACGCGAGGCGACTGGTTTAAAGTCGTCAAGAGTTCGACTTCGCGTTCCACCAGACGCAAAAGTTCCCGGCCTTCCTCACCCGGCGGTCGCGCGATGCGTTTCACCGCCACCGCATGCCGGGCGCGCGTGGTGTGTTGCACGTACCCCCGGAAAACGTACGTTCCCGATGATCCCACACCCACGATCTCTTCCTCGTTGTAGATGATATCGGCGCCCACGCGACGCCATCCCCCGGACGCGCCGTACTCGCCATCGTCGACGCCGTCGGAGTCGTCGGGCACGGCGCTCAGCCACGCGCGCGTGGCTTCGTCCGCGACGAGGTTCTCGTTTGTCGTCGTGTTCGGCGGCGGAACTGTCGCGCCGCTTGCCGTGGGTACTGACGACAAAGTCGCGTTGGCGAATTCGCCGGTTCTCGGCCCGGCGCCGCCCACGTACAGTTCGATCGTTTCGTCGTCCCAGTTCAGCACGTACAGCTCGGTGGCGGCGGCGGCTTCGTCGCGCGCCGCGTTGGAGTCGGAGCTCGCGAACTCGTTCGAGCCCTCGAACATGGGCCCGCGCGTACCGGTGACCGAGGCGGAGAAGGAAACCGACGCGAGTTCAGACGTTCCGCGGAAGTTCTTGGCGTGCCGAGCGGAAGACGAAGACGTCGCCGCGTTCGCCTCGAGCGCTTTCGCTCGAGCGTTTTCGCTCGCCGTGCGGCTCCCCGCGCTCACCGCTTTCGTGACCTGCTCGTGCTCGGCGTCGGTGATGGCGAGCGAGTCGCGGATCGTGCGCAGCATCTCCGCGCTCTCTAAGGTGGGCGCGCCCGAGGACCAAGCCATCTTGCTCGCGGCGAAGTACGCCTTTAAACGCCGGTCGCCCCCCTCCAGCGCGTCCTCGGCTTCGAGTTCGGCGAGCGCGCGCTCGGCGCCGCGCGTCTCAATCTCCGGAAACGCTTTCTTCGCGTACGCAATCTCGCGGCGAATCTTCTCCGCGTTGCGCGTCTCGAACGCGTCGCGCACGCGCCCGATGGCGCGCCAACGCTCGAGGACCGTCTCGGCGTCCTGTGCCGCGTCCGCGAGCTGCCAAGGCCAAGCCGACGTTTGTGCGCGCGAAACAGCGCGTTCCAGCGCGGGAACCGCGGTTTTGTAATCGAAATCGCCCCTCGGACGCTCTTCTTCGTCTTCGCCGGTTCCTCCGCGAACGAAAATTTGCAAATCTTCGCCCCGCAGAGACGGCTCGAGCGCCTTGGCGAGCGCGGCTCTCGCCTCCTCCATCTCCTGCAACGCGGTGGCGCGGCTGAAACACCTGCTCGTCAGCGCGTTGAGCTTCGCCGCGCCCTCCTGCGTCAAAGGCGGCTTGCGCTCGGCAACCTTCGCCGCGCGAAGCATCAGCCCCTCCAAGCGAGGCACGGCGGAAACCTCCAGCGACGTCTCGTCCGCCAGCGCGGCGCGCAAGTCGCCTTCCAAAGACACGGCTTCCAGCGCAGCCTCCGCGGCGTCCACGGCGGCGCGAAGAGACGCCAAAGACGCCGAAAACGTCGTGTTGGAAGACTTCTCTTTCGCTTTCTTGTCGTCGCCTCCCTCGTTGGCGCCGCTCGCGAAGCGGTCCACGTCCGCGGACATGACGTCCTCGCGAGTCACGCCCGCGTCGTCGCTCGTCAAGTTCGCGTCGTCATCCTCCTCTCGCGTCTCACCCGATTCAAAACGCGAATTCTCGTCGGCGGGAGGAGACAGAGAGAGGATCCGTTCCGCCTCCGCCGCGCTCTCGTTCCAGTCGCGCGCCGCGCGCGCCGTCGTCGCGTCGTCGACGCTGAGCGCGGCTCGTTTTGTCAACACTACGGCGGCTCCGTCGCGCGCGGCGCGCGCCAGCACGCCCCTCGCCCGCACGAGGTTCGCCTCGAGGCCGGCGACGTCCACGGGCACCTGCAGGCACGCCGCGGTGAGGGCGGCGGCGAGCGCGGCGGCTTCCGCGGCTCTCGCCTCGGCTCGAATCTCCGCGAGCATCGCCTCCGCCTCCCCCCCCTTGACGCCGAACATGGTCTGGTTGGCGCCGGCGTCGGCGCCGACCGCGCGCGCCTCCGCCAGAGCCTCCTCGAGTTTCACGTACCCCGCGCCTTGCGGCTGTTTCTTGGCGGCTTCAAACGCGCGGCGCACGTTTTCACGCGCCTCTTTTCTTTTCACGGACCGGCCGAGCAAGATGCGCGTTCTTTTCTCCATGCGCACGCGAAGCGCCTCGCGTTCCTGCTTCGCCGGGCGGCCGCTTTTCACGCCCCGCGCCAGTGAGTCGTCCATCCACAGCGTTAGGACCACGAACGGAACGCCGAGCTCGAGAAGCGTCTCGGCGGCGTTCACCATACCCTCGCCGTCGGATTCGGCGGCGGTTTCGTTCCCGGGAGCGCTGACGTTGACGATGACCACCAAACGCCGTTCGCGCTTCTTCGTATCCCGCTTCTTCTTCCCCGCGACCTCGAACGACTCACTCGTCCGTTCGTTTAACAGGTACGACACGTCCGAAGTGACGTTTTCGCGGTCGTACGTCCCGAACGAGTACGGGCTGTCCGGCCAGAGCTTTTCGAAAAACAGACGAAGCGACTCGGCGTCCACCTGGTTCTTCCGCCTATTAGACTCCCGCGCCTTGAGCTCCAGGACGCGTTCCGTTTCCGTCTCTTTTCTCTCGTCGGCGAAGATGTCTCTTTTCTCGGAAGAAAGGCTCGCGAGATCCTCCTCGAACACCTCGGGGTTCAGGGGGAGCAGAATCTGTACGGAATCGCCCCCCTTGTGTTGAGTCGATCCAACGACTCGATCCCGAGATTCTTCGTCGTCCCGAGTCTTGGACGACGAAGACGTCGTCCCCCGCATCCCCGCGGCGGCGCTCAGCGCCGAGGCGGTCATCAAAACGGCCCGGAGCGTCATCGCCGTCGTGGGCTGCGTCCAGCCGTCCCACTCCGGGAACGCGAACAGAGGGCCGTCGCTGTCCTTGCCGTACGAAGAAGAGTCATTCGTTTTACCGTCGCTCTCCATCCGCCTCCTCTGTGAGCGCGCGCCCATGGCGGCGAGCGAGCTGGGCGGCCCGTCCGGGCTCTGGCGGAGCAGCGGGATGGGGACGTGCATGGCGACACTCGGGCTCTCGCCCACGGCGACTTTGTCCACCGGGAACGAGGTCACCTCCGCCACGATGGCGTCCTGCACCTCGCGCATCACCAGGTCCGCCGACGTGCTCGTGTCCAGGTGCCACTGCAGCATGCTCTCGAGGAAGTCCACGCGCGCGCCCGGCACGACCGCGGGGGGCGCGGG
>Ga0209652_1002229_pt1 | contig 15195 bp, 8 predicted proteins | sample SaaInl74LU_5_DNA_FD_184641 | JGI IMG/M metagenome (GOLD analysis project Ga0209652, IMG submission 184641) | Marine microbial communities from expanding oxygen minimum zones in the Saanich Inlet - ESP_74LU_5_DNA (SPAdes) (version 2) | ecosystem: Environmental > Aquatic > Marine > Intertidal zone ...
GCCACCTACGACGTTGTAGCGACGCCGATACGACCAATCAATGATTGAGCCGGATAAAGATGCTTCCATACTATCATGGCCAACTATAATCGGACACTAGAAGCAGTTCATCGCTCGATTGACAGCGTTGGATCCGATATGGTGCTAGAGTTTTGCTTGCGGCCATTCATTGGATTGTTAATCTATGATGCTTTAGCCTTGTTCTTTTGAATCAAAGAGCATGGACGTCTCTACTTGAGTCTCGAATTGTCACGAATACGATATTTTGCACTTACAATATGAATATAGCCTTGTATTCGAATGTACTTTCATTGCCTACTTATTCTGTTAATAGCGTCGAAATTGAGTGTGATGGTGCGTTATTTTTGTGAAATCATTTTTCATCAATCTTTGCCTACCATACCGTATCATGTCAACATGCACTTAGACCATGGTTATTGATTTGCCTTAACTTGTCCGCGCTCTTATACTTTATCTTCATCATTGTCTCTTTCGTATTCTTTACTCTTTACTTTCATCTTATCGAGCTCGAGATCTCTTCTCACTAACTCTTCTTCTATCTCCATAGTGAGAATTAATTCTTCAAATTGATCAATAATGTTCTCCATTTCATGAGGCGTTTTCGGTTCTGATAGACTATCTGCCCTTAGTGCTGCCTTCACCTTCGCCATATTGAATGGTGATAGAGCGATGCTGCGCATTTCAACAATAGGGGGACGTTTGCCAACACCATCAGCTGCAGCTGATGCTGGTGCTGAGGATGTTGAGACCTCAATCTGCTGAAAATAGGCCACCGCAACGCCATCGCTTCGCTCGGTGTAATGGCGGATTCTTTTACCAGAAGAACTCGAGTTCGCAACGTTCTCCTTTTCATTGCACCCCCTTTTCGAAACGATTCGTTTATCTTTTGAATTTGTCGCGCCTTTGTGTTGGCTCTCATCATCGAATATGAAGCGATCATTCCACGGAATATCTATTTGTGTCGTAGGAGATCGTCGGGAGTGAGGAGTTTTAGGTCTAAGCTTGCCGCTAGGGGACCATCGCAGCGACTCTCGTTTTTGTCTTTGTCTTACTCGCAATGCAGCGGTCTTTCGACCTGCTTCTACTTTGTTTGATGCGAAGAAATTCATCCAATCTTACGACCGATAACGCTAACGACCATCGCTTTTGCCCGACCTTCTGCTTTCGTCTCCAGTTTGTCTTTATACATTGTTACTCATGCGGTCACCGATGAAGATAAACAAACGTGTAATTACTTAAACATCGCCGGGGACAGAAAGCGAATGATGACACAAGATGTGCGCATTTTTTTCATTTTGAGCTCGAAAGATTCATCGGACAGCGATTCAAATTTTCCGGCGCATGCTCTTCCTCAGGCGAGCGAAAGAGCAAAAGCGAAGAGCTTCATACATTCGTACTTTCTCCAAACAAAAGACGATGAGCGACGAATTCGAATCATCACTCCTGCCTCAACTCGTTCTTCCAAGCGACGATTCGTGCAATCTCGCCTGCGCCAGCCTCTACGATATCTGGGTAGTTGTCAAGCCAGGTAATCCGGAAAGAAGTTTTTTTGTTGAGAGCTCATCCGGCGTGCTCTACCCCGTCAGAGAAGACAAATGCCGCTCGCCGCACATTAGTATTCAGTCAAAATGGGACAATAACAGTTGTTGCTGGGTAAAGGCTGGCGATGAAGTTGGTAGCACTGACCCTTTTGTCGATTCTGATTGTCAGAAACTTCTTCCCAGAGATATTACCGCATGCTATAAAAATCCAATCATCTCCAAAGAGACGTTTGCTTGTCGATACTTACCAAACGGCAGTCGCACATTGAATGTAGATAAAGCCACAATGCAACTCTTTTCGGGAGAGGCCATAGACCCTAAACAGAGAGTTGTTACGCGCATGATTGAATATACGGAGAATGATAAATTGATCGTGGAGAAGGTTACAGAAATATTTTCAGACGACAGAACAGACGGCCTAATCAGCAGGATACGAGCTCCACTCGGAATGAGTTACCTAGAGACATTCTCAACTAAGAATTCAATTCGTGAGCGCAAGGTGGTTGACGGTGAGTTTATTTGCGTGAAGTGGCATCGAAAGGCGCGTATGGATGGCATGATTGAAAGAGTGGAAGACATAAAAGAATCGACGATAACGGAGAACTTTCTCGACAGGAAAGATTACCTCGAAAAAAGAGTCATCAAGTTTACCCCAGGTGGCAGCATGGATCTTGCTAGTATAGAGGAGATCACGTAAGTAACTTCTTGTGTGTTCATTGCATCGTGTTGCTGCTATCTGCTTGCTCTCTCACTCTCTCCCCTCTCTAAACAGTGAACAATTTAAGCGCCCAACGGACGAGCTTCAGCTTGATCAAACTATCGCAAGTCGCGTCCACTCTCTCAAAGAGGAAAGGATTGTTGTCACACCACATGCTGAGCACGAAGTACTACACCAAAGCCACACATACACAGGCGAGACAGATGAACACGTAAAGGCTGAAGCGACCATCTCTGAGATCCAACGAATCCAGTGGGAAATGGCTGACTTATTTGAGTCCATCTACCAGCGCGAAGTTCCCGAATAAAATTAAGTAGACTCATCAGGCGTTACCAGCGACTAACCTCGAAAGTTTCCCCTCCCGATGCAATGCTACTGTCTCGTCCCCCCCACCAATGTTGTTTCCTCTAACAAAAACATTTGGCACTGTTCGTCTACCAGTCATCTCTCCAAGACTTTGCTGAACTCTCCATCCGCTTTCACCCATCTCAGTGAGGTCAACGACCAAGGGCGACTCTCCATTTTGCATCACTGCTCGAAGCGCCTCCAAAGCCCGTCGACAGTATGGACAGTATGGCTTGGAAAATACAACCACAGTGTGTCTAGCCACTAGAGTTTTTATGCAGTCAACGTTGGTCAGATCACAGTCTATGTAAGATTGTACAGTCTCATCTGATATAATCTCAGCAGGCAAGTCTCGAGCAACAACATTTTCCACATCTACACCCCCCACTTTAAAAGAAGATGTACGAAGGTAACGCTCAACATCCATTGCAGCTTTGGCTCCGTCAGATGATGCTGTAAGTGCTTGCCTATAGGTGTCATCTACCACTTCTCCTGCGGCAAATACCCCAGGAAGAGATGTCGCAGTTGATAGATTCAATGTTGACATCTCAGGTGTCTCGTTCACTGATGTAAGTTGGATCAAACCCGAGATAGAGTTTAATGAAATTCCTGATTGTGTCAACCAATTGGTATTGGGTTTTGAACCTATCATGAGAAATGCACCATCGCAAGGGATTGTCAAGGATGAAGTAGCCTCTGGATCAGCAACTCCATCGTCATTGCTGCCAACAATTCGTACTCCCTCCAACACCTTGCGTCCTGCAGTTTCGTGTACTATCCATTCAGTAACTACAAACGGTTGCCACACCTTGACATTTGGCAAATTACGAATTGCACTGTCCACAGCACTTTGTCTTGCTCGGAATTTTTTGCGTCGATGAATCCAATGAATATTCGCTACACCAAGGCGAGAAAGTAAGGATACTGCTTCCAAAGCAGCTTCCCCACCTCCAATTACTACAACAGATTTTTGATTCTCTCCTTCAGTGGATAATGATCTAGAAGCATACAAGTCTCCATCGCAAAGAGCGCAATTATGTAAGGAACTACCCCACAGTGCTGCTTCGTGCGCTAAACCTAATTTGCGTGGTTTAGATCCTGTTGCAATAATGACTGTTTTGGTTTGTAAAGTTTGGCTTGCTGCATCATGATTGCTATCACTACTCAATGTGATATGTAAATAATGATCATTGCTGTTTCCAGTTTGACTCACTCGCTCCAGTCCAGTAGCCAACCATATCGGATCAACAAATTTAGTTCCAAACGAAATAGATTGAGCCATTGTCGTGTCTAACCACTGCTGACCTCCCTTGTCAGAGTATGATGGAAAATTGTCGAGTGTATCTGTTCCTGATAGTGATCCAGAAGATGGACTTCCGATTACCAATACGGATAGTCCCATTCTAGAAGCATATAACGATGCTGTTAGGCCAGCTGGACCACACCCGACGACTATAACATCATAAACTTTTGTCGGATGATCTTCTAGTAAGTCAACATATGATGGTGATAACTGAGATTTTATCGCTGTTGAAAATCGTCGTGGATGAGAACTTGTGGATGAAGCAATCTGAGAAGTATGCCGCGTGCCCAAAACAAGGATAATGATAGCGATTGCAAATGATATAGAAACGCAAAGAGGGTGAAAAATTGATCCACTTTTGCGACTCCGTGTAGGTGGTTGATGATTGCCACTGCCATTGCTTGTTGGATGATTGCTCAATGGTAATGCTGATGGCGATGATCCATAATGCTGCTGCCGACGCCTTCTTTGAATAGCCGTCATGAGCTCTCGTTGGCGATATTATTCTTCGTGTTGTTTTGATGATGTTGTTGTGAAAGAGGTTTAGAGGTAGGCAGGGTGTCTAGAGAGAGTCAAAAACGGGCAAAAATCATAATATTGAGAAACATGCCCCCTAAAGTAGCTCCATCTACCTGTAGATATCACGGTAAATGGGCCAGACAGAATCGGTGCGCAAGCCCTTCTGCCCGTAAATCAATTCTGGACATCATTTTCGTGAGGAATGACGAAGCTGAGCATCATCGTTAAATTTAAAACGCACTAAGGAGATCTCAATCAATCCAACCGATCATACACAGCAGACCGATCATACACAGCATGGTTAGCAGGCGAATAATAGCAGCAGATCACAAGCGGCTGCTGATTGCATCAGCTTTTGGCTGCGCTTTCCTTCTCGCTGCCAATGCCTTCGTACTCCCCCAAAGCCATCATCGGCATCATAATGGCCGTGTCCTAAAGACAAAACAATCCAATGATGAAGTAGACGGCAAGGACAATGATTTCCAAAATTGGGCCAAGGGCCTCGTCAACTGGGGGTCAGCTGGCGTGAACAACAATCAGAATAATGAAATTTCATTTGATTCGTTCCCATTCTCTCTTGGGCCCAAGAGATCCAACAAGATTTGGGAGTCCGAGATGTCACCTCTGGTTGCATCACTGAGCGGAATGGTGAACGTGGAAGCGTTGATTGCTGCAGCAAACGAGACAGATGAAGATGTCATGACATTGATGCCGGATTTGCAACTGCTTACTACTCAAGCTAGTGTTGGTGGTGAGGACAGTACCAAAACATCTTTTGGTGAACAAACCAACAAAGCATCTGGATCAAATATCTTTCCATTTGTAGAAAACGCTCTTCGGTGGGATGAGTTGATTCAAATACCATTGCTGCAGAGAAATGTACAAGAGTTGAACGACATTGTATCAGATGATGTGGATCTGAATGTAACTTTTGATGATCTTGTTAAATACGTTCCACAGGAAGGTATTGCAGTCAATAAAACGTCAACCGGAGGAACCGAGCAGGGACTTCAAGATGCCACGCAGCGATTAGACCTAGTTATAAACAGCGTATCATCAACGTTCTCCCCATCGACAATTCAAAATCTAATCGTTCGGGCGAGCAAATCACTAGCATTGCAAGAGGCATCAGGCAATCTAACAGCTGCAGCATACAATATATTTGAGGCCGCAGGGAATGCTCCTCGTGCGACAGCTCAATACACTGCAGAGTTGCTGCAGTATGCTAATGGCGTGCTGGCGGATGGTTATCAAACATTATTTCAAAATTATGCATCATTTAGACCCGTCTCTTCGATAGATTGGAGGAAGAAGATAGTAAAAGCTTCAGAGTTTGGTGCTCTATCTGGAGCCATCTATGAGGACGCAACTCTAAAAGCTAATGAAATGGGGCATAGCATGGTAGCACAAGGCAAAACTGCAGAGATTGGATGGATGGTTACTGACAGCTTACAAAACTTGAAAGACTTCAATGGAGACGAAGCAACGCCTACTCTCGTGCGGACAATAGTTCTTCGAGGATACGATGCATCAGATGAGGACGTTGATAGGGAAGGACTGTTGAATACTATCTGTACAGCAAGTCCAGTCTCATTATTTCGGGACGACAAATCTCTTGTGCAGGTTCATGAAGGAATGCTGTATATAGCCGAACTATTGATGAGAGAAATTGAACAGTACATCGATTCAACTGCTCCGAATCACAAGATAGTCTTCGCAGGACATAGTATTGGCGGATCACTATCCATATTGCTCATGATTCTCTTGACAAAGAGTCGTGGCGCAAGCTTTGTAAGAGACAACGTCCTTCGCGTTTACACGTTTGGATCTCCGCCCATCTTCTCAATGGAAACCACTTCAAATTTGAAGAAACTTGCAAATGGCGAGGAAAGTGGCGATTACTGTTCAATCCTAGATGCGTTTGATTTGCCAACAAGCATTGTTTACTCCTATTCACAACCGTGGGATCCTATCCCTCGTTTATACACACCCTATGATCCGTAAGTTTCACTCTCTGTTTCTCTCGTGTCCACTGCACTTGTTGGCTGAACATTGATTAACAATTATTGTTGTTTTTCGACCTGCAGATTGTATCCCTTGATAGACGATTTGGGAGATGATGGTTACACGCCGTGGGTGTCTGGGCCACCACGAACTCTTCGACCAATTCTAAAAACTATACTTGAGAACTGGGAGGGATGGCCAAGTTACAGAGACAACGCCAGATTCAAATTAGGTCAAGACTATAGAAGCGTTGGAGAACAGTTCCTTTTGCTGCCGGAGCCCATAAGATACCTGACGGATCGGTTGGTCTCGGTTAATACTGCGGTGCCAGAGATTGATGCTGTATATTCCATATCCTCCCGCGAATTACTTCCAGCTCTCGCAGAGGTTTTTACCTTGGAGACATTGCAAATCAGCCTTGTGCCTGTTGCCATCAGATCATTCATACATCACTTCTATCCTGCTTACGATGCTCCATTCGTCGCATTCGCAAGTTCATTGGACGAGGTTGATGCAAGCAATCCTGATGAACGCAACATAGAGTAACAACATAGAGCAACCACTACTAAGTTCCTACTTTCGAAGATGATATTAATAACTTATGCCAATTTTGTATACTTCAGACATCTGTCAAGGATAGAGACTCTTAGAGCAATAGCAGAAAGAGACGCCCCGCCCATCGCCCTGAACTGTTTCGGGATAGCAGCATAGAGTTGAGTGGCCTGTTCATGGTACCATTCTGGAGAAATTGCATCTTCTAACACCAGAATACACCTCATCAAACTCTCAGGCCCTAGAGAAGACTTCACTAAGCTACGCCACAGCGCAGCTGACTCTGGGTTCCAATGACCGTCCTCGTCAGTAGCAACCGATCCTCGAGGTAGCGCAGCCTCAATCATCAGTAAAGCACCCTTGAGAAGCCCCAACAGCTTTTCGTTGTGAGAGCCGTGCTTCCCTACAGACACACAGTCAAACACTTCCAACGCTGTTCGAGTCTTGCCCTTGGCGCGTTTCTTTGCGTCGAAGTACTGGAAGGCAAACATTCCCTTTAGCTCATCCGGCGTAGCATTGCACGCGGCACTGAATTCTCCAATCACTTCCTCCTGTACTTCCAAATTATTCTTACTTGGCTCCACCACACGGTCAGGTGCAACCCACTGGTCGAACCGACTGTTCCAATTCTTGTAGTGAATAAGGTAGCCAGTGACCCTAGCAGTCTCGGGGTCTTTCGCAATATCGACAACGACAGCATCCCACAAAAAGCTTCCATCCTCAGACTCCACGAGGACATCTTCGTCCTCGACAAAGGGCGGTCCAGCGTCTTCACCTTTTTCATCAGTGGAGTCTTTTTTATCATCCGAGGGTGATGCTACCTTCTGATCAGTTGTAGCCTGACACCTCGCAAACAGTAGAGTGGACCACGATCTGTCTTTTACCAAACCCACTGCTTCAGGATAAACCTCTCTCAGCACTTCGCACGGGTTTTCCTTGCCCAAACCAATAATGACTGACGCAATCTCCTCAGGTTTTGCGAACCGATGCCACTTCTTCGTTGGCGGCGAAACATCGTCAGTTGATGAGACGATCTCGCAAACGAAGAGGGATTTAGGCTCGGCGCTAAAAACCCAGTAAGATCTACCCCATTTATCCAATCCAATCGGCGTAGATTTTCCACATGCCATCGCAGCTCCTTTCATCAAGAAGTCTTTAAACGCGTCTTTACGGTCCCTAAGGAAGTTGTCTTTCCGGCTTTTTTGTGCAGCCGCCGCACATACTTCGTGAGCACTCAGAGAACCAGACAGGAAGGAAAGATTTGATTCGTCCCGAAACTTTAATTCCGACTGAAAGCCAATGGGATTCCTAGGTAAAAATTGTTGCATAGCTTGATCGTAGTTCTTGTTGTTGTCAGCCATATCTGTCTTGCTTGACACAAGTTCACCGCCTACACGAACTCTAACCGTCAGGAACTTTTTGTTGTCGTCTGAATCAATATCCATGCTATCTTCAGACTTGGAAATCTCCGCTGACTTGCTATTTATTGCTGCAACCATGTAGGTATTTCTTTCGTGAACGGCATGCGGAAATAATTCCTTCCACTCTCCGTCATTAGGAACTCTGACAAGCGGGGCACCCAATGCCAGATCAGGTAGACCACAGTAATGACAAGACTCTCGACATCGCACTGCCTGCAAATCGAGTCCCTCCTCTTGGTTGCAGAGAGAATTTTTGATGATGGTTGAAAGAATGTCTTCCTCAAACGAAGCAGCTGTAGATTTAAGCCTGTTCCCGACAAGAAATCCAATCAACGCTTCTTCCCTCTTCTTTTCGCGCCTGGTTTTGGCGAGAACAAATGCTTGATCACGCTTCTTTTGCGCGGCATCTGGCTCTTCCTGCTCTTTCTTCTTCCGTTGCTCGGCCTCATCCATTTCGGCATCAAGAGGCGCTTCGTTTGAACTTATCATACTCAAGTCTTGTTCCATAGGGCGTTCATCAGAGTGAATACTAGACGGCTTCTCAATATCACCTGAAGCATCTTCACTTGATGATTTCGAAATTTGGGCAACAGCAGTGGTCTCGCTGGAAGCTTTGACTACACTGGCTGAAGAGTCGACCTCTTTAGCGTCACTGTCGACGACATCAGAAGGAGATTGCTTAGCTTCATCTTGATTAGCTTCATCTTCCGACGAGACTGAGTCATCATCCGACACATCCGGCACAATATTCTTCGCGCCTCTGGATCTCCAAAAAGAAAGCATTTCTGCTGACTGACGCGAATTCTCTTTACCTTCGATTTCGATGGCATATTCTAGGATGCTCTCACTGGATGCACACTTCTCAACGAGCAGTGAAAGTAAAGTGGTCCACTCTTCTGCGCGAAGCTCTTCAGGAGGGTTGGCCAAAGATACGCATGCAGAAATCGAACTCTGAAATACGCTGCTCGAGAGCGCTGCTTGAGCCGCATTGTCGGCTATCAAAGGATTGAATGTCAAGGGTAGCTCGCCGCTAACGCCACTGCCAGAATCACGGCCAAAGCCGTAGCCAGGACTCTCAGAAAGTGCTTCCAGGCAATGAATAGGATCTACAGCATCACCGATGAGCAACTTATCGACATCACTCAAACCCCAATATTCTTTGCGACCAGAATTGGAATCTTTGATACAATACGTTAAGGACGGCTTCGTCCCTTCGGCAAAAATAAATTTGCATGACTGCACAACGCCTTGAAATGAGCCATTCTTTATTTTTCTACCGATTCTTGGATCGACAGTTGTCCAGGACCTGCCAGTAATGCACCGAGGGCAATACCAGTCACCCTTGGGCACCTCATGTATTGGTGGTTTCAACCGCTGCATATTATATTTGGCTTCACAAGCATCGCAAAGGAGAACCATATTGTTCACATCTGATTCATGTGGATCGATACATCTGTCATCATCAAGATTTTCCAAAGCAGGACGGAGACTCGGAGGAGCAAGAATCCAATCGAAGAACAAACGCTCAAAAATTCGGCTCATCTCTTCAGCAGAATTGACAATGCTATTCGAGGAGTTAACATAGATGGAATTTTGAACGATGATGCGAATTTTTCTTCCCGTTTCCGTGACGACATCTTCTATCTCGGGATCGTCGTGGTTCAGTGAAAACTTTTCACCGGCTTCTTGAAGAAACTTGCTCACATCGTAGAGAGAACAAGGTGTCATGACAGCTTCGTAATACCTGCACACACGATCAACAAGAAAAATACGAGATTAGAATTCTGCCGTAAAATCAATCCTACGTTTCTCACTGACAAAACTTACGCTGGATAAATCTGAGGGTCAACAGGGTAGATGAAAGGGGAAGCCGAGGCAGATGCACAGAGTGTTCGAACTACAACTAGACACCGGCGAATGAGATCAGGGGCACTAGCAATGTCTGCGCAAAAGTCGTATTCGGCAGCAGCAACGGCTGCTGGTGTGGCAGCTGGAGGCCTCCCCCTTTTCCTTCCATGGAAGGCTATGATTGCTTCTGCTTCGTCTCCATTTGCATCCTCCACCTTGTTGAGAAAGCGTTTCGCATCATCCTTACTCCTGAACTTCAATCCCAACTTTGGCGAGTAGAAATATCTGTCCATGCGTGGGTCATTAGCGTTGTTTCTTGGTAAGCGACGTGTCACCCATCCATCAGGAAACCCTTCTGCGGCCTCGCTAGGAATGTCAGCTTCCTTCGCACTAACAGTAGGATGCCCGTTGGCACTCATTGGTTCGGTCTTCCCGTCTGATTTCAGATCAGAAGTTGAAGCACCATTTTCCTGAGCATTCGAAGATGCGGAATCTTTGCTCGCCTTTTCTTCCGAATTTGTATTACCATCATCTTCGTCATCACTTTTGTCGTCATCATCGTCGTCAGCAACGGCATCTTTCATTTCTAACTTCTCTTTGAGGCGAAGTGCTGCAGCCATGTACTCCTCCTTTGCAGTGTCTGTCATTTTGTACTCTTCCCGAGACACTTGGAATAGTTTCAAAAGACCCATCTTTTGGCGTTCCGGTTCTTGAGTAAGTGTCGTTTGATCAGCCGTGACTACCTTCAATGCCGAGACCTTTTGTTTCTCGTCAGCTCGATCAAGAATGTTGATTGCCATTTCCTTTGCCTTATGCAACTCAGAAACACATGTCCCTGCTTGCCTGAGGGCGGCTAAGCATTTCTCCAGGTCACTGATGAACCCGTCTTTCCCCTCTGAATCCGAATTCCGTAAAGCTGACAACGATTTCTCAACATTTTCTTTCACAACAGAAAGAGAGCTGGAGGAACGTGACTTGATGTTGTGGAGATAGAAGTACCAATCAGACGGTGCAGCTGAGGGTACACTCGGTGTGCTCATACAAGTTGTCACCAAGCGCCTTCGATATTGAGATGAGTCATGATTATTCAGCTGTTGATACATCATGAAAATGATTGAGTCTTCAATCTTTTTCCATCGTTTTGCCTCCTTTGAGTTGGGATGCCCCCCACTTCGGTAGCCTTTCACAATATTTGAAGCTTCACTCTTTGAGCATCCTATGTCGGTGAGAACATCCCAAATAATAATCATTCTCGCGACTTCTCGCCATGTCCATTCGGTCACAGGCAGACACGACACATCAGCTTCGTTTTGAGGGCCATCCGACACACCATCTACGCCAACAGTATCGACATTAGGAATAGAAGACGAGAGAGTTTTGGTTAGACTCGGGGATATGACTCTGCACAAAGTGATTGCGATACCCTTCATCAGTTGAACAGCTTCTGTCCGGCTCTTTTTCCCTTCAGCACTTTTGCTTTTGAGACTATTGACAGCATCTTGAAGGGTGTCAAGAGACGGCATAGAAGGCAGCGTCGTGGATTCTTTCAATGCACCAGAGAAAGAGTGAATAAAGTCCCAAACGCGGACGACTTCTTCGTCGTAAGGACGTGAAAGTGGAGGAAGCATTGTTCTAAATGTGACGAGAGATGAAGCTGAATCAGAAGTTGAAAACTTCGAGTGCTCCAACTTATTACCAACGACCAACTCCGCCGCCTTTCGACGCCTGTTGTATTCTTTGTTCATTCCCCTCACGAAATTTTGAAGATTTCTTTCCCTTGCCACAAGAGCCTCCTTGAAAAGCTTATCATCCATTTGAATGTTGAGTTGGGCAAGGCGCTTCTCGACTCGATTTTGTTTCTTTTTGTCTTCCTCTTCGTCCTTTTGACGCTTCCTGCTCGCTGTCTCTTCGTCTCTAAGCCTTTTCTTAACTTCTCGTTCTTTATCAGTCTTTGCTTTTGTGGCAGACATCCTTTTAACTTTCTTCTTCTTCTCTTCCTTCTTCTGTCGTTGCTTTTGATGCTTGAGTTTAGCTTCGTGAACCCAAGAATTGTCAGCGGATGCCGACCTGTTTGCGTGGAAGACGTACGTCGGCGTATACTCAGCACCCGGCAAACCTTCTACAAGACGTTCTGTCTTTGGGATGAAGAAGGTATCATTTCTTTCCATCATCGACGTTGGTTTTACTATCTTTTTCTTCTTCCCGCTAGCACCCATCTTCGTTCTTTCCTTCTTTACAGCATTTGCCATCCATGACATTTCCGAAGCTGCCGAATCTTCACTGCAGATAAATGGGTTTCCAGCAAAGGGAGAAATGATTGCGATTCGTGTATTGGCGAGGTCAACAGAAGCTATTTTTGATCGTTTCTTCGCTTCCGACAACATTGCTTGGAGCTCCTTCATCTTATCACGCAATTCCGATTCTGCAGAAGAAGGGGCCTCTTTGTTGTCGTCGACCTTTGGCTGGGGGATACAATCGGTCTTTGGGAGGACTTCAACATCAGCCTTTGGTGAAACTTCAGCGTCGTTCTCTTTCATTTCCCCATTGGTTTCTGTTTCCTTTGGTTTTTTCATTTCGCCGTTATCATCCAATTTCTTTGCTTCGACTTGACTGCTGTTCCCGCCTGTTGCTCCTTCATCCTTGTTCCCATCAACGCCATCAGCAGCAATATTATTGTCATCCTCCTTTCTATATTTGGAGGGCGACTCTCTGTTTGACCTACGCCGATCTTCATTTGTTTTCGCCCTATCTTCTCTACGTTTCCTATTAAATGCATCGACTTTTTCCTTCGCTTCGTTGAAGCCTTCATCGCGAGATACTTGAAGTGCCTTCAAGGCATCCTCGAGCATGACCTCATCGATGAGACCGAGAGATAACAGCGTTTTGCCCCATGCCTCTAGTGGAGAATTAGCTGACACTGTCTGTACCGGCTTTCCTTTTATTTCAGTCAACTTGTCAGTCCCTGTAGCAATTGGAGGGCAGCCTATAATTTGCAAAGCACGGATGGGGTTAGAAACATCAATGTACTCAGAACGTTATCATCTTTCAAACAAAATCAACAAACTTACCAGGAGGTGCCAAATGAATGTCAGGGTCTGGAAATGGTGAATCTTCGGTAACCCCATCATCGTACTTTATTGTAATCATAGAAAGACCTTTATTCTTTCCACTTTTGGCTGGGGCCTTCGCTTTTGTAATGATGCCTCCAACTGTACTGCTGCCAATCTTGACGTTGACTCTCATTCCAACTGCTGGTTTCTGTTTCTTTGAAGCGTCAGTATAGTCAGAGGCAATGTTTGCATCAAAATTACATGAGTCCATAGGGGCATCTTGTTCTATACCCTCACCCCATATAATTCGAAAGACGGGACCACCAACAGAGCTTTTCTTCCTTGGCGAGGAGGCATCCTCATCAACGAGCGAAGGCTCAACTTTTGTATCTCTTTTCGTACCGTCGCCTTCCAAAATATCACAGCGCAGAGTTATGACACGGTTGTGAACAGGACTAAACATGAACCGATCACAAGAGAATCCCACAGGATAAATGGAACTTGGACTGGAGTAAAAAGTCTCATCAAGTTGGTTGCCAAACTCCTGTTTAATCTTTCCAAAACTTCGAATAATCTGGTTCTCAGATACTGCAAACGGAAGACTAGTAACATTCTTTCGGAGCTTAGTCCGTGCCTTTTGTGAAGCTTCTGCCTTATCAGCTGGCACAGAAGGGAAGCCGTCAGGTACCTTCGTCTTGGAGCTCTTGGCACCCTTCTTCGCCGCAGGGCTGGTCTTCTTCTTACTGGCTGGACTTTTCTTGGCAGTAGATGCCTTCTTTGCTTTACCATCATTTGTCTTTACTTTTTTGTTGCTTGTAATAACTTTTGCGACTGCCATGACATCGTTGGCGTCGCCACCTTCGACGACTGTGGCTGCAACAGCATCATCGTCATCATCTGAGTCTGAATCACCAGCGTTTGGAGCATCTTTTCGCTTTCGAGATCCATTTCGATTAGCCTTTAAATTGACAAGAGGTTCATCATCACTAGAGGAATCATCATCGCCTTTGGGTGGTAGCCTTAGAACTTTCCCCCGAGGAGGTGGATTGGGTGCAATGGTAGTGACTTCAGCTTTCAGAGGTTCATTAGTGTCATCATCATCGTCATCATCATCACTCGAATCAGCTTCAGGCAAGGCCATTCCAGAGAGACGTAACTCTTTCCCCCGTGGCGCTGGTCGTGCGGCAACAACAACATCCTCATCATCGTCACTATCATCAGAAGAGTTCTCGTCACCTCTGGAGTGCTGATTGACGGCATTGAAACTACTGCTTTGTTGAGCAAACATGCTGGGTCGGCCAAAGCTATTGTACCCCGCTTGGATTTGACTGGGCGAGGGGTTCACTGAGGCTTCTACGGCAACAGGGTCGGACCCTTCGCTATCGCTATCAGGTCCGTACATCTTTATTGTCTGACTGTAATAAAAATAGGTAGTAATTGAAGTTTGTTAGCAGGCACATCATGGAAGAGGTGTTAGTTGACTGCTTCATGACATAACACCAACGCAGCTGAGCAAATGCAATAATAAGAAAGATAAGCCCACCCCAAGATCCTGCCTGATGGCATGGAGCCGGGTCATTGAGAGCGAAGGCCTAGCTGCAACATGACCGCCACCCTCGGGCAGTTGAGGGGACATCTAAGGCCGCAGTGGATTATGCCAGCACTATCATCTCATCGGGGGTGGCATAGGAGGGTATCAAGGTGCTGCGATGCTGCAATGATGTGGCCGTCATTTTACTCACCGTTGATGGGATTAATCGGAGTAGCCTCTGGGGGGAATGGATAAATTACGACTTGCTGTCCCTCTAGTAGTAAGGCGGGGTGTCTATTCGAGGTAATTGCAGTGTCGTACTATCTAATGGACGGTAGGAGG
>Ga0209652_1002231_pt1 | contig 15187 bp, 5 predicted proteins | sample SaaInl74LU_5_DNA_FD_184641 | JGI IMG/M metagenome (GOLD analysis project Ga0209652, IMG submission 184641) | Marine microbial communities from expanding oxygen minimum zones in the Saanich Inlet - ESP_74LU_5_DNA (SPAdes) (version 2) | ecosystem: Environmental > Aquatic > Marine > Intertidal zone ...
CGTAAAGAAGATTTCATTTACGGGAAGTACACCTGTGGGCAAGCTACTGATGAAGCAAAGTAGTGATACAGTGAAACGATTGTCTCTTGAACTCGGTGGCAATGCATCCTTCATTGTGTTTGATGACGCTGACCTTGATATAGCAGTAAATGCAGCAATGTCGTCCAAGTTTAGAAATGCGGGACAAACGTGTGTGTGTTCTGATCGATTCCTAGTACATGAATCAATCGAGGAGGAGTTTGTTGCCAGGCTTGCTGAGAAAGTAGGACAAATCAAAATCGGACACGGATTAGAAGATGGTGTGTTAATGGGGCCGGTGATTTCCAACGTGCCAGTGAAGAATCTGTCGAAGAAGGTCGAAGCAGCGATTAGCGATGGTGCAACCTGTGTAGTCGGAGGCAGTCCTTTGGTAGACCTGGGACCTAATTTCTTTGAGCCTACAATTCTTACCAATGTGGATACCAATTCACTTATATGGTGTACTGAGACCTTTGGGCCTGTCGTGGCAGTGACAACTTTCGATACAGAAGATGAGGCAGTGACAATGGCGAATGATTCGTCTGTTGGTTTAGCGTCCTACATCTGCACTCGTGATATGAGCAGGATTTTCCGAGTATCTTCCGCCTTGGAGTGCGGGATGGTTGGAGTGAATGAGGGTATAATTTCCAGTGCTTCTGCGCCTTTTGGTGGAGTCAAAGAGAGTGGTCTAGGGAGGGAGGGCAGTGCTCTGGGCATCAAAGAGTACTTGAACACTAAATATGTGTTCTTAAACTGTTAATCTAGTGCAAACTATTTAAGTGCACATGTCAAGGTAAATGTTAAGCTTTACCGCTTGTACACGTGCATATGCCAGCTCTTTAGGCCTCTGAGTATTCCTAGCTGCGCTGATGAAGTCAATCTAACCACTTCGTGGAAGCAAGAACACGTCGTCAGGGTCTTGTTCCCCCAAACGCTTTGCTGCCCATGATCGAGGCACAACCCTAATCTCTCTTATTCCCTTGGTGCGATCCAACTTTACAGCGCAAGCATCACTTCCGTCCATGTACAGACCAATAACAATTCCCGTCTTCCCCTTCTCCGGTCCTTGTATCAACACAATCAAATCACGTACAAGTGCAGGATCTTTTTTGGGGTCAGCATAGACGAGACTGTTCTCATTTCCTGCATAATATGGCTCCAAGGTAACATTGTCATCATAAAATGTGTACAGCCCTCCCACTCGTAAGTAGCGATCAAAGTGTAGCGACATATCTGAATAGGCAATATACGCCTCGTCTATTGCTTTGCGATTGGTAGCCTGTCGAAATCGTTCCAGAGATGCAAAGAAGCGTCCCACCTCGTATCGCAACGCGACACGCAGTCCTTTATCAGTAGGTATATCTGTAGGAAATGCCGAGTCAGTGTAGGCAGTGAACACTGGAACATATGATCGGAGTTGGTTTGGATATTCCTCTACCAAGTCCCATCGTTCTTGCATTAGATCCCTTTGGAGTTCATCCATCACCTTGGATACTGCGCGAATCTTATTACTCAAACCACCCAGTTTTTTACTAGGTACTGGCATACCCTTGACTTCCTTTTCATCCTCAGAAGACATTAAAAAAGGCATTTTTCCCAACGCACTACCCTTGTCGAGTGCATTGGCTCTGTTGTTATTCAGGTTTTGCATAGAAGTCGTTGCAATTAGTGTAGAGCCAATGAGTGATCTTCTTAGCATATCTCTCCGCGATGAGAGCGACGATTGTTCATCTTTATTATCGCTGCTGATGCTTACACTATCCAAATAAGTGTTATGTTCGCCTTCAGGTAGAGGCGTATTACTATTGTGTGGTAATGCAGCAGAATGAGGAAAGACACATCGACGATTGTTGTGTAAATTATTGCATCGTGATGTAGTAGCTCTTATCTGCTGAAATGCTATACAGTGATGGAGCACAAAACAGAAGGCCAAAACTGGAAAAATTGCCGCTAATCTGTACATGATAGTTGGTGCTGCTGTTATTGATTTCCTGGGTGTAGAAGTAGCTGTCAGTTGGCTCTCTAGCGACGACACACGCCATGGAAAAAGTGTTCTGAGATTGTTGATGCGTGGACGGATGCTGATGCTCACATAATTTAGCGAGGGCCCGCCAAAATAAGAGAAAGATACTATCGCTGTTTTTGTCAACTCGCGCACCTCAACAATTGACAGAATGTCGCCCTCAGGAAACATCGAGTTGTATCACCCTCCTCCAGCATTACATTACCAAGGCAAGATGGCAACATCAAACGACAAGCATGAGTGTAAGGTTCGAATCAACGACTTCATCCTTTCCTCCATCCTATCTGATCCCGAAGCGTCGTCTCTCGTAGGATCTATTGATAATGGCACCAGCAGCTCCAGATTCCTACTCATCACATCCGCTGGCAAGATCCTCTCCACAGCACAAGTCGAATATGATCAGTGTTTTCCTAGCAGCAGTCCTTACAATAAGGGATCATCATGTGCAGGTTGGCACGAGCATGATCCATTTGCTATCTGGGACTCAGTTGCTATTTGCATAGTCAAAACTGTGGAAGAATTGGCCAAGCATGGCTTGGATCTTTCAATTGAATCCAATAACTCAATTGTCAAGGCAGTGGGTATCACTAATCAAAGAGAGACAACAGTTGCATGGAATGATCGCACTGGAAGGGTATACTATAACGCTATAGTCTGGGACGATACTCGTACAGCTGCAACTGCCGATACGATAATGAAAGAAAACAAACAACCTGACGTAGCTCCACAAGATGTTCTACGCTCCAAAACTGGCTTGCCAATTGCTAGCTACTTTGCGGCAACAAAGGTGCGATGGCTTATTGATAACATTCCTGAATTGCAACGTGATCTCAATTCACCCGAAGAACGTGAACATGTACGCTTTGGCACAATGGATACATGGATATTGTACATGTTGACTGGATATAGGAGGAACGTTGTCGAGATGGATAATAATGAAAGGCTGGCATACCAAGGAGGAGTTTTCAAGACAGATGTCACTAATGCAAGTAGGTGGTTGTTCATGAACTTGGAGACAATGAGCTGGGATGAAAGTTTGGTACAGGCTGTTTGTAAAGAGAGTAATTGTTGGGGTGACAGCAAAGGTAGTGGAACAATCCCTCTATCTGCGTTGCCAACGATTGTGCCGTCGGCAGATTACACTATTGGGACTATTACTGGAATCCCGTGCTCCGAAGAAGGCAAGATGGCAATGAAAAGAGTTTTAGTAGCTTCAATTTTAGGGGATCAGCAAAGTGCTCTTTTCGGCCAATCCTCTTTCGAGCCCGGTATGGCGAAATGCACCTACGGCACTGGCCTCTTCCTACTAATGAATTCAGGAGACAAACCCATGCAATCGACTCAGGGGCTGTTGACAACTGCAGCTTATCAAATTGGAAAACGAATTGGTTCCTCAGAGCCGATATCTCCACCAATATATGCATTGGAAGGATCCGTTGCGTTTTCCGGTTCTACCATCAACTGGCTTCGTGATCGTCTTGACCTAATTGATTCTGCGGCAGAAACGGAGACATTGGCGTTATCCGTCGCTTCGAATGAGAACATGTATCTTGTTCCAGCCTTCTCTGGGCTGTTTGCACCACACTGGCGTCCTGATGCACGAGGATGCATGGTTGGATTGACAGCCTCGCATGCCAAAGCGCATATTGTACGAGCAGCGTTGGAATCATCTGCATACCAAGCAAGAGAAGTATTTGAGGCAATGGCACGCGATTCTAATATAGACTTGAAAGAATTACGTGTTGATGGAGGAGCCACAGCAAACAAGTTTATGATGCAGTTCCAAGCAGATATTTTGGATACTCCAGTAGTCAGACCAGAGTATTTGGAAACAACAGCTATGGGAGCTGGATTTGCAGCAGGATTAGCAGTAGGGGTCTGGAGTAGTCTTGAAGAAATTGGCAAGATGTGGAAGTCAGATATGACGTGGCAACCAACTATGGCGAAGGATGAAAGAGCTAGATGCTGGAAGGGTTGGAACAAAGCTGTAGAGAGGAGTCTCGGCTGGATTGATGATGATAACTAATTGTTCGTGTATGTAGGTGTAGGTTTTCTTAGGTGCGGAATCATCAGTAAATGTCAAAGTTTTGTATTTCTTTGTGACTTTACCAGTTTGCACATCCTTTCACTCATGTTTATCCTCGTTCATTTGTTCCTGCTGCTGTTGCTGCTCCAACAGCACCTTCCTTCGCTCCTCATTCCTCTTTGAAATTCTCCTCCAAGCGACTTTTTGTTCCGCTTCCGTCATCTTATCCCAATTGGCAATCTGCCTCGTACTCCCGTCTGCATTAATTATCACTGGTCCCATATCTTCGAATTTAATGCTCTCGCCAAGTTTTATACTTGGAATTGATGAATCGTTTGATGCAGGGAGCTGCAAAACTTCGGATTTCTCTCCCAAAACTTCGTTCTCTTCTTTATTGCTTTCCAGCATCGTCGTCGGTTTGTGGTTGTTATTGGAATCAGCGGACATGGCAGAGACTGTTACGAGAATGCTCCTATTGACAAATGCACTACTGTCGCTGGAAAAAATAATGACAGCCAGGAAAAACACTAATGATGACGGCAATAACATCATCATGAAGTTATGCAAGGTCAAGGTTCGAGGAGGGTTCGAGGCTAGTTCGAGGTCGATGGAGAGAAGCTCTGTTACGTTCAGTTACAGCTATGTGAATGTGGTAAATGTTACGTTACATGTGTTACAACTTTTTTCTTGCACTCCAAGCTCCAAGGCACTCCATACCATTTTTTGTACGTCTCGTGGTGGTGCTACTATGGATGTCTCTTGACAACGCCGGCAAACTTTAGTGGTACTATTCAGCGGTATAGTGGTCATTTATTGAAAGCAGCTTCTACCGAGTGTGCAAGTGCCAGAGATAATTCCTGGTCGGAAGTCTGACGCTTGATTCAACATTATCCAAAAACAACATTTGTTTGTGGTAGCATGTCTGCCCACTCGTCTGCTTCTGCCACTACATCCACTCCTGATGAATACGTCCGTCTAAAACATGAAATTGCACAAACTCGGGCCAGGACTGACAAAAAGAGGATAGAGGCTAGGCAGTTAATCAGTCAAAGAGATGGATTAAAAAGTGATGTGGCGAAGGACAGTGCGGAGGTGGAAGAGAAACAGTTGATCCTTCAGGAGACATTGGAGTCAATCAAACAAATAAATGCACAAATTGAAGCGGCACAGGGAGAGAAGGATGTGTTGTTGAAGAAAATTGGAAAGTAGAGAAAACAATTCAATTGCCGTATTGGATTATCATCATATAAGCTGCTCTCTTCAAATCGTTCAAATCGTGTTCTTAGAAAGTGGCATGCAAAAAGATTACACCATACATTCGACATACACAACAATAGTAGTTAGCTGGAAATTGTTTATAATTCTTTACTTAGCTTGTCTATTTGATAAGTTGGAGAGGTTTGATTCAGCTTCAACTGCTCCCCCCATCACATTGTTTGCGTCGTAGGCAGATGCACCCTGTTCTAAGAGAGAAAGGGGATCTGATTGTTGAGCAGAGTCTTCTTCACTCGCTTGCTGTGAAGCAAATATTGACGAAGACTGAGAACCCACTCCTCCGCCACTCAGAATGCCACCCTCTGATGATCTAGCACTATCGGCTTGATTGTTAAATTGTTTGTAGTATTGTCGATTCAATGCCCTCATGACTGACATATTTCTTTCCCCAAGAGATTCAATTGCCTCAGCTGTTGGATCCATCCCCAAATCCAGAGCCTTCTCAAAATGAAGGTCGACTTCATGTTTGTCAGCATTATTCTTCGATAGAGCAATGGCTAACTCATAGTGAGCATTTTGCGTGTCTGGTGATTCTGGAAGAGAAAGAGCTCTAGTCAGTTCTGAAATTGCAACTTCAATCTCTCCGAGTGCCATGTGCGCACGTCCAACAAGAACTAATAGCTTCACATGATCGCCATCCTCCATATGAGCATCCTTTGCTTTGTTCATATATTCGATTGCTTTGTTGGCATCGTTCTCGCCCTCTAACGCTAACCTACCCAATTCGATTATGCTTCCAATGTGAAAGCGCGACTCTTCGTCATTACGCGTTGTGATAAATTCATTGGCAATTGCAAACGCTTCTTTGGCACTTGATACATCACTTGATGCATCACTTGATGAAATCTCCAAACCAATCTCATAGTATATATCAGATGCAAGAGCAGCAGTATGAGCATGCGTACTCAGTATCCGCAAAGTCTCTAATCTCTGAGAGGGTGCTGACTTCGCTATTTTCACTGCTCTCCTGAGTATATTCTCTGCAATTCCACCACCGCCGGCCTTAACCAGAGGATCTACCGGTTCGCCTTGCACAATAGCTACTCTTGTGGCGTTACCATATGCTAGGGCTACGGCACTGATCTGTTTACTCTTCCCATCACGTTCGAGTGCTGTGGCATAGCCAAGATGAGCAGGGAGATGATCAGGAGCTTTCTTGATGACCTTCAAAAACTGCTTTGATGCCATGTGATACTGGCCCTTGTCGAGGTATGCATCTGCCATTTTCATGTAGCTTCTTGCATGCGCCGTCAGTTCAGCAGGAGGGCTGTGTGTAGGGATGAATAGGCTTGGTAGTTCGATCGTTTCCTCTTCCTCGACGGCAGGAGTTTCTTCCTCCGCTTCGGGTTCCTCAGGAACTTCTTCATCAACGACCTCTTCTTCTACAACAGTAGTTTCCTCGTCAAAGTCGATAACATCGGGGTCATTTCCGTACGTCTTCGTTACCTCGACCTCGACCTCAACCTCTGGCTGTTGTTCTTCCTCTTGTGATTGGTTCTCATCATCAGTAGCATTTATTACACCCGCATCATTCAAATCTGAAGTATCGACATCTTCTGTGGTTTCTATTATGCTGACAGGGTCACTATCATTTTCTTCTTCCGCTGAAGTGATATTTTGCATCGGCTTGGTGTCGTCGCTATCTTGCGGAAGCACTTCCTGCTCATGCTCATCATCCAGTACAGCATCATTCTGAGATGCAACCTCATCTTGATAAGATGGAGACGGTCTAAGTTCTTCACGCACATGATTGACGTTTTGCTTGTAGTCTAAGGCCTTAACGTTCTCTGAATTGAATTCATGTCGTGGATGATTCCAAACCTGCTGCTGAGCAAACCTCATCTCTTGTTCAAGGACTTTGTATTTGAGTCTTTCCAGTTCAAGTTTTAATTGCAGCTCAGTAGTTGATAACTCTCTTTCGCCAATCAATGATGTGTGCCTTTGTTTCAACTGGTCTTCAGCTAGACTGCTTTCCATTTGAACAGCATGGTGTGTAGTCGAATCATCAGCAACTGCTCGAACCACACCACTCTCTTCATCTGCAATCTGACCCATTAACGTTTCGAGGTAAGATGACGACGTATCCGTCTCTTCTTCCGTTTTCGCAGCACTTATCGCCTTCAGAGCTGCATCAACTGCACCAGCAAAATCCCCGGCAGACACTCGAGCCTTGGCAAGAGTAAGTAATAACCGGCTTTGCTGGGTAGCCTCGGCTGCCTTTTCGAGTGCAGCGAGAGCGTTTTGCATCTCCGTTTTGACTTGCGGTGTTGGTGTATCAACTTCGACTTCAACAACGTCGTTGGACTGATCTGGCACGTCCTGCTCCACTTCTTGTTTTACGTCGACCCGGGATGAATCCTCTTCTTGTTGTGCATCAAGCTGGGTTGAATTCAAATCAACAGGACTTTCTTCGTTGTCATTGACATTGGGAATGTCCGTCGTGTTGGAAGAGTCGATATCATCTCCAACGTTGTTGTCGTCAACGTCACCAGACTCCTCAGACTCCAAATCACTTTCGACTTCCGCAGGCAGCGTTTCTTCTATTGCCACATCTGTGATATTAGGTTGTACGTCATCATGTGAACTGTGCTTAATCAACGAGGCCACATCAATCTTGTTCCCCTCATCAGCACTGCCCCCCTCGGCAATTGCCAAATTATGCCGTGCAATCGAACACAACTCACGTTCACGCCTTGTCCCCTGCTCCTTCGTTGCATCTTCACCTACACCTTCCACACTTGTGCAGAATTCATTGACGAACGAAGTTAACCCCACTATCGCATCATCAACCTTGTTATTCTGTAGTAAAGAAGCACCTTTATTCCCCAAAAACAATCCCGACGATTGCAATATAGATGATTCCTCTTCTGAAGACTGCAACGTATTAATCCACTTCAAATAATGGTCATCACCACCATCGAACCCATCCAAGGCAAGATTGGCAAGTCCGAAATTGTACAACGCAGCCATGTATACTGCTTCATTACTATCATCGTTGGAATCGTTGTTACTTTTCAGTATCCCAATTGCCACATTCAGGTGTTGAATTGACTGCAATACAAACTGCACTGATGTTTCATCATCATTGTTACTATTATCCATCGACGACGAAGACGTACCAAGTAGGAGATATGTCAATCCAACATTTGCACGTATCAACGGATCAGTCGGGTCGATCACCAAGGCATTGTCAAGATAGGACTTTGCAATTGTTAAATAATCTAATCGGTCAACATGTTGCCGTTGCTGTTGAGACAAGTTAAGATTTACTTCCGCCACACATGATAATGATTTGGATAGTAGATTGCTTTCCTCTTGAGTCAATTGTAATGAGACGATGGAGGAGTATGATAATGGTAGAGTAGTTGTGGTAGTAGTTACTGTGTCTTGAGTAACATCTTGAGCTTCATCCCCATCATCACCACCACTGCCACGCTTATTATCAATATTTCGTTTCCTCTCATTGGCAGTAATAACCACCGCATTGGCAACACTCTTACAAACCATTTCCGATCCAGAGATATCCTTATATTGTGCCAATAGCTGTTGACCCTTTTGTAATCTAGATTGGAATTGCTCCATGACCATAACTTGTGCATTATTGCTGTTGTTGGTTGGTGATGAAGATGATGATGCAATCAAGAGTAATATTATATCTTTGAATGCATAGAATATCTTGGATAGGATGCTTGCAACTGTTACGATGAAGGAGTGGCAGTGATGGAGTAGTATTGCGGATGTGGCAATTTTATTGTCGATCACTTCAAATGTTTGTAGCGTGGAGTGTAGTGATATAATGACGACAATCAGGAGGACTATACTGATGATGGATTTCATGCTCCTGACAAAAGACATCTTTGACGATGATGATTTGTTTATTGCATTCATAATCTTGACCTTGTCTTTGTCATTTTCACGAGCTGCAGATTGTGGTTCCTCGCGTTTGACATGAGTTGTGTTGTTAGCGGTAGCGGTCTTGTTGGCATGGAGATACATCAATGGATGCTGGTGACGATTCTCCTCTGCTTTAGCTGCTGTTGGGTCATCGGCCGCCATTGTTTCCATCAATATTGCATCGACGAGCGGCTGAGTGCTTCGATGAGTCGCCTGTTTCGTGGAACACTCAGAGCAACAGGTAAGAGAAGCAGGGAAAAGAGCGATGAGAAGGAGGCTGGTGCTGAAAACTGAAAAATGAGCATGAATAAAATCCGCATTTTGCTGTGAAGCATTCATGCCGTGAAGGTTGTGGTGCGAGGTGCGAGGATAAATAATATCGTTACTGCAGCAGAATAGTCGCAGTAGGGAGAGAACAGCATGTGGTCTCAATTTGCTGTACGGCAAGATGTGGTGGCTGGGGCTGGGGAGGCCTCAGCAGCGCAACCACCACTAGAGGAAGAGGAGCAAATAAATGTTAGTGAAGATAACAACGGTTGGAATGACGATTCGTTTGACATGGAAGACGAAGAATTCGATACCATTATTGACGATGATGGTGAAGTTGAAGGATCATCCACTCTAGCAGCAACTATAGTTACAGACGCACACGACAATGCTATAAATACTTCCACAGCTGACGGTTGGGATGAGTTAAATAGTCCGCCTCGTTCTTCAGCAGCAGTACAGCAGGAGGAGAATATCGATGATAATGATGATGACGCAGCATCAAATTTTCAAGCCAACACCGCTGCTAATGCTACCACTGCAGGAGGAGGGACATTGGGCAAGGCAGCTGAAAATTTTGGTGCGGCACTCCTAGCTTCACTGGATGATGATGATGAACAAGATGATCAACATCAACAACAACAACAAACCTCTGGCAGAGGAGGAGGATTTGGTGCTGGATTTGTCATGAAGGGATTATCACGTTTCATTGAAGCTGCGACTATTCCTCAAGAGGAATATGAAGAAGAAGAAGACATGAATGATGACGAAGATGGAGGAGGCGGATGGGATGATGATGACAATTTAGAAATGGACGATGATGATGACTTTGATTTCAGTCAAAATGATGACGGTGATCATCTTGAACAAACACGAGTTGATGACGTCGTCGTGAACGATGTTGTTCCTGAAGAGGCTATGGAGAAAAGTGATAGTATTCCAATAGTTCAGAACGTAGTAGAAGAGGAGGAGGATGAAATACTAGCACAGGAGGATGGTTGGGATGATGATATTGACGTCGATGATAGTATGTTTGAGCAAGAAGTGGAGGAGAGCAATGGCGAAACACTTGATTCTGGTGACAACCATACAAATCAGATGGTAGTCGATGACTATGAAGTTGACAAAGACAAATCTCCAGAACCAGTAGTGAAACATGATGATGCAGAGGAGCGTTCGTCTTTTCTCCCGCATCAAGAATCTTGGTATATCAATGCCATGGAAGGCGGACAGGGGGGAGTAGTTTACTCTGAGAAGTTGACGGCAACAAAGAATGACGCTCCCGTTCCTTTGGAGCATGTTCAGGAGTTCATCGATACTGCCGCTGAGACTGAATCAGTGCTACTACCGGCAGAGGTTACATCTAACGTGGGTATGCCAATTAGTGAAATGCCTTCTGCGAATACTTCGCCGAGGTCTAACTCTGACGAAAACATCGCGCCCATTACGCAGTGTGAGTTAAAATGCGAATGCCTCGAACTGATCATGCCTCTTCCGGACAACAATGGTGGAAGCACCACAAACGGATCGCCACCTGAGAACGATGGCTTTGGCACCAAAACGCTGCCAGATGGCACTACTGTTCTTGTAAATTATGAGCAGCTGCTCTTAAACGAAGCTACAAAGCGGATACTATTGGAAAGAACTGTTGAAAGTTACGAACGCACAATGGCAAACTTGGAGTCAAAGCATCAAACAACATTATTGCAGTCAAATATGGAACATGAAGAAAAGGAAAACGTGATGAACTCTCAGCTACTATTTGCAAACAATGAAATCGCTGAACTGAAAACCTTGAACTCTCGTCTACAACTAGAAAAGGAACAACTTCAGAGTGAATCTCACTTATTCGAGGCTGAGCGTACCGCTGTTTGCAACGAGAGGGATCAGCTCCAAAATCAAGTGGTGTCTTTGGAAGAGAAATTGAAAAGCAAGGAAGATGAAGCGCAGTCTTTAAAGTCAAGTCTGGCTGAAGTACAGAGTGAGTCTACGGAACTCAAATCAGAGATCGAAATGTTGGAACGTGAATGCGATGAATTGCATGAAGAAATGAGCGGTAAGAAAAAGGAGGTCTTCCAATTGCACCGTCAAAGTAGTGAAAACTTTGCAGACAATACAACCAAGGCATTTGAAGTTGCTCGTTTACAAGAGCAGAATGTGAGTTTGAAAGGCAAGGTTGAATCACTACAGAAAGAAGTCGATGCAACAGCCGAGGAGAATAAGCAACTGAAGGAAGAGAATAAGCAATTGAATCATCAAGTCAGTGCGTCATTTGCTAACCATGCAACCAAGGCGGTAGAGTATGAGCAAACTTGTGGTCGCTTGGAGAATGAGCTTTCAGAAGCAAAGGTTCAACTAACAACGTTGAGAGATGAAAACGAAGAGCTTCGCAACATACAGAGAGAGTCTGATGCCCAGATTATTGAATTGAGGGCGACAATTGAATCGATGGACGGCGATGCTGGTGAAGCGACTCATTTAGTTGCAGAGATTGCCAACTTGAAGTATGAACTCGAGACAAAGGTCGTTGAATGCCAAGAGTCTGCTGCTGAGAAAAATCGAATGGAGCATGAGCTGACAGAAGCCAAGACTGAACTGGCAACATTGAGGGAACAGAATGATGAGCTTAGAGTAACTGTCGAATCTATGGATGGTGACAGTGGAGAAGTTAACCAATTAGCTGCAGAGATAGCCAACTTGAAGTATGAAGTAGAGGCGAAGGTCGCAGAGTGCGGAGAGTCCACTGCCGAGAAAAGTCAGTTGGAGGCTATTCTGACAGGTGTCAAGGCTGAACTAACAACGCTGAGGGACGAAAACGAGTCACTACGCAACACACAGAGAGAGTCTGATGCCCAAATCAATGAGCTGAGAGCAACAATAGAGTCTATGGACGGTGACACTGGCGAAGTCAACGAACTTGTTGCAGAGGTTGCCAACTTAAAGTATGCGCTGGAGGAGAAGGTCGTTGAATGCGGAGAGTCCACTACCTTGAAGGCTGAACTAACAACGCTGAGGAACGAGAACGAAAGTCTCCGCTTGATGCAGAGAGATGCTGATGCTCAAATAAACGAGCTGAGGGCAACAATAGAGTCTATGGACGGTGCCACTGAAGAAGTGAACGAGTTAGTGGCGGAGGTTGCTCAGTTGAAGTATGAGATAGAGGCAAAGGTTGCAGAGTGCGGAGAGTCCATTGCCGAGAAAAATCAATTGGAGATACAACTATCGGAAACAAATGCAGAGCTAGCAACGCTAAGGGAAGGGAACGAAAGTCTCCGATTGATGCAGAGAGACTCTGATGCGCAAATCAACGAGCTGAGAGCAACAATAGAGTCTATGGACGGTGACACTAGTGAAGTTGACAAGCTTGTTGCAGAGGTTGCAAACTTGAAGTATGAGCTAGAGGCCAAGGTCGCCGAGCGCAATGATGACATAAATGCTCTACAAGCATTACAAGCAAAGTTGGATAATGCTGAGGAATGTTTGAACGAAACAATGAATGTATCAGATGGTGACGCTGAAGATGCTCTAAAAGCAGAAAACTACGAGCTGAGTAGCAAGTTGGTTGACTTACAAAGCAACTTGAACGCTGTTGAGAGTAGTAGATTAGATCTCCAACTAGCCCTTGAAGAAAAAGCGCGTACAATTGAAAGCTTCGAGACTCAAATGAACTCATTGAATGCACAATTGTTGGAAGCATCTCAACTTCAACAAGAGATAATAGTCTTGAGGAAATCACTTGAAGACAAGTCCCAAGAATGCGAAAGCTTTTCAAGCAAGGCGGACGAGCTCCAAGTTGCCTTAGACTATGCTCAAGCAGATCATGTTAAGGCGATCAAAGAAAGCTCTGACCAATCCAACGAACAAATTTCGAAGTTACAGGCGCAGATTGCAGACTTGCTCAGAGATCAAAATGTTACGATGCAAGGCATGGAAGACCGCCTCATTGATGCATCCAATCAAATTACGAACCTGAGCGCTCAATGTGATGATTGTAGACAGAAGCTTGAATATTCCCAAACAGAATGTGCTAGATTCACTGATACCATTTCAAAGCTGGAAGACGAGACGGTGCAGCTATCTTCAGCATTGAAGTCGGTTAATTCAGCGCTTGAGGAGAATCAGAAGGAGGCATCTATAAACAATACGAGTGTTGACATTATCAAGGAAGAGATGAAATCCATCATGAGCCAAAACAAAGAGCTGATTGAGAGGAACCAGGTCATTCTTCAAGAGAAAGCTGATGCTGTTGAGACTCTTGATAATAAAACCAGCGAGTTTGAACAGGAGGTAAATAGATGCAATACGAGTGTTGATATGATCAAGGAAGAGATCGAATCCATCAAGAACCAAAACAAAGAGTTGATTGAGAGGAACCAGGCCTTGCTTCATGAAAAAGATGGCACTTTCAAGGCTCTGGTGGCCAAAACCACCGAGTTAGAACGAGAGAAGAAACTTTTTGAGACCTCTCACAAGGCAAACTCAGAGGCACAGCAAAGCATTTTAGGCTTGGAGAGGCAGTTACAAGATCTCAAGACCACCAAAAAGCGTCTGGAGAGTGAATTGTTCGAAACTTCATTTGCAGCTGATGACAATGAAGCTCTGATGAAGGAGAGGGATGACCTAGCGCAAGAAGCACAAGCTCTTCGAGAGCAAGTGAATGAGCTTTCGTCTCAAGTTGCCGATGCTTTTAGCTCAGTAGAGCGGGAGGCATTACTGGCCCGCGTAAGTAACCTCGAAGCTGAGCTCCATGCCAACGAAAATGCTGGGGATCTACGTGATGAGCTGACATCAATCCAAGAGGAAAGAGAACAGCTTGATCTCGATAATGAAGAATTATTAGTGCAGCTGGGTCTGATGCAACAAGACAAGCTTGAAAATGAAGCAGCCCGTCAGGTTGAAATAGATGGGCTTCGTGAACAAGTCTCCAGTCTCAAGGATAATTGTGACCGTTTGCATAATGACCTCCGTAGTGCCAGTTCGAGTCAGACCCATGATAATAGTAATGAGATCATTGGGCGTCTTCAAGGAGAGATTCGTCAACTGAAAGAGAATTCAGCTACTCTCAGCAAGGATAAGCTTGAAAATGAAGCAGCCCGTCAGGTTGAAATAGATGGCCTTCGTGAACAAGTCTCCAGTCTCAAGGTTAAGTGCGACCGTTTGCAAAATGACCTCCGTAGTGCCAGTTCGAGTCAGAACGAGGATAATAGTAATGAGATCATTGAGCGTCTTCAAGGGGAGATTCGTCAACTGAGAGAGAATTCTGCTACTCTCAGTAAGGACAAGCTTGAAAATGAAGCAGCCCGTCAGGTTGAAATAGATAAGCTTCGTGAACAAGTCTCCAGTCTCAAGGTTAAGTGCGACCGTTTGCAAAATGATCTCCGTAGTGCCAGTTTGAGTCAGACGGAGGATAATAGAAATGAGGTCATCGAGCGTCTTCAAGGGGAGATTCGTCAACTGAAAGCTACTCTCAGCAAGGACATTAGCTTACTCAAGCTGAAACTTGCAGACAAAGATAGGGAAGTCACGTCGATAAAGGAACAAATGGAAAATGCGATGAATGAGAAAGACGAAGAAATAGGCAAGTTGCGAGCGGCAGAGCAACTGTCTTATACCGAAGAAACAAATGAAGAGATAGAGGGCGAGCCTTTTCATCAAGATCAGTCTTACGTCAAAACTGAAGAAGA
>Ga0209652_1002234_pt1 | contig 15167 bp, 36 predicted proteins | sample SaaInl74LU_5_DNA_FD_184641 | JGI IMG/M metagenome (GOLD analysis project Ga0209652, IMG submission 184641) | Marine microbial communities from expanding oxygen minimum zones in the Saanich Inlet - ESP_74LU_5_DNA (SPAdes) (version 2) | ecosystem: Environmental > Aquatic > Marine > Intertidal zone...
ACGTAACCTAGCAATGGAATTGAACACAGTGTTTGTTACAGCGGCACAGTTGAATAGAGGTGCTGTTGAAGAGATTGAATTTGATCACTCGCACATCTCAGGCGGACTGAGTAAGATTCAAACAGCGGACAACGTGTTTGGTATCTTTACAAGTAGAGCAATGAAAGAACGAGGCCGCTATCAAATCCAACTGATGAAGACACGTAACTCTAGTGGCGTAGGACAAAAGATCGATCTAGGCTTTGACATTGACACATTACGCATTTCAGATTGTGATGAAGAGGATGAAGGTTCTAACAGCTATTCAAATGCAAGCAGTAGCAATTCAATTGTATCCGCACTCAAGCGTAATAGTGTAACAACAGAAGATCCAACAACAGGCGATAGTGCTCCTCGGATACGTGCCGATACTAATAGCACACTACTTAAAAAGTTCATTAATAACATCGACGTAGATTAAGAAAAAAGCGCGAAGCGCAGCCGCTAGATTCACGAGCTCGAAGAGTTTTACGCAAAATTTTTAAGGCCATTAAATACACAGTTAACTAGGTTTACGTACACACATACTAATGACGCCATTACAAAAAGAAATCTCCTAACCATAGCGACACGTACATTGCAACACCATGCAATACACCGTAACACACGATTAATAATTTAAAGACATTTTAGACTATACTCGTGACTGTGTATCTAGAGTTTCCACACAGTACTAACTGAGCAAATGTACAGTCCTTTGCTGATTCAAACTCTAACACATCATGACTAGGTTGAGTTGACTGTATACGATTGTTTACAAACAGTTCTATTGACAATGCAAATACTAGCGCATCAATAGCTTGCGTGTTTGTTACTGGATGGAATTGTAGTCTTAACTTATGCATACAGTTATTTACTATACTCGGACCGAACACTTATATAAAATAATAGTACGAGCATTGGATGCTTTGCTTCGCAAGCGCCTCTTAGCTCATACACGCTTTCGCTAGAGAGTCTTTCCTTTCAGGAAGCGACCCTTTACGCTCTAGCGTAAATTGCTTGGCTTTACTATGTAGCGTAATTAATATAATAGTGTTAGTTAGACTGTGTTGATGTTGACTAGTAATACTATAGTGTTAATTGTTGGATAGCCCGAAATGGGTCCTAGCACCTAAAAAAATAGTCGCGTAAAAAATTAGGGTCAAGTACTTACAGAAGTGAGGTGGTGATTTACACTCGGTGTATTTTAAAAGAAGGTGGCATTAAGCACTGTGCTAAGTGTTTGATTTTACTGTATAATATACCCCCCACCCCCTCGGAGAAATATTTTTATTAATACAAAAAGAAAAAGGTTAGTAAAATTAATTACTAACCCCTCCCCGTCTTCTCTACGTGTTGTCTAGGTTGCCTGTTACCTTACGTAACTCAGCAGCCCCTAGTGGCTATAGCTATGCAGCCAATGCACTAAGCATACTAGCTGTGACCTTCCAGCGTCCTTGTGTAGGGCTGTCTACTACAATAGTCTTAGGATTAACCTTGCTTACTGTTCCTACTACAGTACGGTTGCCGCGCCCTTTAAACTGTACCGCATCACCTACACTAAACGTGCGAGCGCTCTGCTTTGCAAGGAACGTTTGCTGTAGCTTGACTGCTTGGATGATCTGCTTTAGTTCATTGCTGTCTGCTTTGTGGATTGCTTTGATTGCTGTTAGTACTGTATTCATTTGCTATGCTCCTTAGCGTTTGTTTATGTGTATACAGTATAGCACCTGGATGCTATACTGTCAATCTATTTGTTTAGTCTGCTCTGCTACCTGCGTAAGCTGTAAAGCCTGCTGCTGAGAACACCTTAGCTGCTGCATACGCTCCAGCTTCCTTAGTGAGCATACACTGCGTACCTAGTCCGCTTGGGTTCCATATTGAATATGCTCCAGTGTAGTCTTTCTCAAAGCCTGCTTGCTTCATACGCTTGCCCAGCTTGGTATTGCCTTTGATACCGTAGATGTTAACCCAAGCAAAGCCACAGTAGCCTAGTTCACCGTTGGCAGCAACGCTTGCTTCGGCTGCATCACGTGCATGCTGTAGTGCCGCTGCCTTGATAGTCTGCAGGTCTTCTACAGTGTAGTCGTTTAATACAGTAGTTGATGTGTTGATAGTAGTCATTTGCTATGCTCCTTAGCTTGTTAACTTATATACAGTATAGCACCCTAGTGCTGGCTTGTCAACCTCTTTATGGATAATATTCGTAAATTTTTACGCTAGGATCTAGTTGGATCAGTTCAGCGCACACCTTGTTGAGCTTGCGTAGCTTCTTCATTGCTTGAGCTTGTGATATCTCTCCATCACAGTGTAGGTTCTCAGGTGATAGTTCGCCGTCTAGTCCCTGTGCAATTTGTACGCGATCCATGTCGTTGTTGAGATCCAATGCTGGCATGCCAAACAGTTTGCCCCACTTGTTCTTCTGTGCTACATATTCATTTAGTGCTTTCATTTGTTTGCCCTCTTGCTTTGTTAACTTATATACAGTATATGATCACTCTGCGGATATGTCAACCCCTAATGGCAAATTAAATTAAAAAAAAGCCCTAGCGTTGGACGAGGGCACATCCTGCTAGGGCCTTTCAATCGTAGTATATAGAGTGAGGGCACACTCCAATTCTACTACCTTAGCACCTTACAGCTCTTGTGGGCTGCTTCGGTGTTCGAGCTAGTTCGGACGAGGGCACATCCTACATCTAGCTCTATGTTGGACAACACCACAGGGTGTGCTGCTGTCCTTACTGATCAGCGGAGCGTTATGCTCGACGCATCACAGTATTCTCTGCCATCGCTTCCCATTTGTCTGGAAATGCTACGGCCAAGTCTGCAATCTTTAGTACTGTACGCAGTGACAGTTCACGCAGCTTGTTCTTATTAATATCGATGAATTCCATAATCTCTTCTTTGGTATCATCGTTGATCTTGTATGCATCCAACATACCGTCTCTGGTTACTTGATTAATACGTAACATTTTCTCACGGTCAGTATCAATAGTTAGATCCATGTAGTGACAGCGCGACTCGAGTGCTTCCAAGTGCTCACGCAGCTTACCTTTGACTTTATCAAACTTCAAGTTAGTGATAAAGATTGCGCTTGCTTCAAACTTAAAGCTATCTGGTACACCTTCGTTGCGCAGCTTGAAGCTATCTGTATTCCAATTAATAGTTCTAGTCTTCTTAGAGTCTAGCGCAGCTTTAAGAATGTTCAAGCTTAGTTCATCGTTGAAGATACTATCGCAGTCATCGAACACCACTACCTTGCCTTTGTCTGCGTTCTTGTACAGCTTACAGTAAAGACCAATTGCACTCATAGCGCCTTTGATTACTTCGTGTGTCTGTCGTCCGCCTAGGCTCTCCATCAATGCATAACGATCTAGTACTTGCTCAACACCGTGACTCTTACCAACACCTGGAGGGCCACTTACGATCATTGCTCGCACATCACCTTTGCGCACTGCCTTAGTCATGTCACCCAACATGTCAAAGCGTTCACGGATACGGTCTACTGTCTCCTCATCTGTTTCTTCAATGTTAGCAGTCGCCTCAGACGTTGCTGTGTAACCGGCAGCATCGCTAACAGTGATCTTAATATTGCGATCTGGAAAGCCTGCAATTGCGCGACCGTCTACTGTTACGTAGCCGCCCTTGGCTCCTACTTTAAATTCTTCTACTAGTGGAAACACCATACCATTTAGGTCTACGTCTTTGCCACGGATCTTATATGTGCCTTCTTTAATCATAACGTTTGTCATGTGCAATGCCCCTTGCGTTTGTTAACTTATATATAGTATACTAGTCTTTGCGCTCGATGTCAACCAATTTGTTTGCAAAGTCAACAATCAATTTTCGTTCAGCAGCATCAAAGTCTACTTCCTTTGAACCAAAGGTAGCGCCTACTGTGGTCAACATATAACCTACGTGGCTAATATCATTTAGCATACGCAGCCCATTGTCTGTGACCATCTTCAAGCCATGCAGCTTACCGTACTCTTCACTCCAGTCCATCATGCTGCGACCTAGGTCGGCTAGTTTCTTTTGTTCTTTTGTTGCTTCAAAAAATGTTGGTTGCATATTATTTGCCCTTTTGTTTAAGACTGCTTGTAGCTTGCTAACACACCTATCAACACTTCCTCCCTCACCTAGCCTTATTGACATTGCTAGTTACGTTTGGTTGCTACTTGTGTGCAGCTAAAAACAGTCTTTGTTTTGTTTAACTTATATACAGTATAACATCTAAATGCTAGTTGTCAACCCCTAATTTGAATTATTTTTTGCTACCAATGTCTTTGATACAAGGGTGGCGCATTGTGGTACATCCATAACATTCACACATAGTCATCATCCAATTCGCTTTCTGGTAGGTAAGCAATCAACACATCCTTTGGAACCTGTTGAAGCATTGTATACAGTGCCGTCATATCGTTCAACGGATCGCGAACATCATGTTCGATCTGCTCACAGACCTTATCCCATAGATCTACTGCCATTACAGTTCCTCCTCGTCTACCAGATGGCTTTCGCTTTCTTCTACTTCACGTCCTTCTGCGAACAACATCAATTCTGTTGCCAACTGACGTGCTTGATGCTTGGTTAACTGCAATGAGTCAAAGAACTCTAATGAACTACCACCACGTTGGCTCTTGTGTCTGCGTTGAGTTATCTGTACGCAAGTCATTCTATCATTGCCACCCCAGAAGCGAGTCTGAGTCAATTCGTTTTGGAATGTGCAGTCTGGTACGTTGCGTAATTCTGTTGACATTTGGATTGCCCTCCGTTTGTTCTAACTATACATACACTATAGCACAGGTGCGCTATAGTGTCAACCCCTAATTTAAGAAATCTGCCTTCAACCGTTGTAGCATTGCCACAGCCTCTGAGCGAGCTTGATCGACAGCTTCGTCTACCATAGCTTCCAAGTAACCACCAATGCCGTCGTTGATGTCGTCTTCGGGCGAGCAATCGCGAGCATAGCAGGAGCCCAAGTAGTCTGAGCCCATCTCCACTCCGTCATACATGGCCCGCACTCGAGCAATGTAGTGAGTGTCGATCTCGTTGTCCAAGCGCCGCTCCATCTCGCGAAACTCTTCTTCGGTCTCATCAAAGCAATCACGTACCGAACAGTCCTCATAGGTCCAGTCGATGATCACATCAAACTCTGCATACTTGAATTCTTTTACAGTGTAGTAGTATCGCATGAAGTGCCCTCTTCTTTGTTAACTTATATACAGTATAGCATCAAATGCTAGCTTGTCAACCTCTTTTTTATGCAGGCACTAGATCTGCTGCACGATGATAGAATGCTTCTAGGTCCACACAACCCTTGACATGATGTCCGCCGAGCAAACGTTTACGCTGCTTCTCTGTAAACTCTGAGTTGAATTCTTGTGCAGTATACGTATGCGTGGAGCAGTACGTGCCGTTTTCCCAAACAAGTACTGTGCGATCGAAACGTGCGTTTGACATTGTAGTAATCCCTCTACTTTGTTTATACATACACTATAGCACAGGTGCGCTATAGTGTCAACCTCTTTTTAATCTAAATCGCAGACCCAACCTTCGTACTGTCCTGCATACTCTGCAACCAATGTTCCGCCAAGGCCAAATGGGCTGCGGATCTCTGCTACTGGCTTGCCGCTGAACTCACAGATTGATTGTCCTAACAGCTCGACCTTCTTGAAGCCTTCGTCTGTGCCGTAGCCGCGGTTGATAAAGTGTACATTCAGTTCTTGCATTGTGTTGCCCTCTTGCGTTAACCCCTATATAACAGTTATAGCACACTAGGGATCGGTTGTCAACCCCTAATGTGCATTTTTTTAAAGTTTTTCTATTGCATTTTCCTGCAAGTCTACTATGTAAACGCTAGACATGTTGCTGCTGCTGTAAGCAGTACAGGCGGCACTTGCTTGTGCAAACGTTGCAAAGAAAGTTGTTTGTTGTGTTGCAAAATTAATAATTGCGTATTGCATTGTGTGCTCCTCTAATGCATTGCGTACTAGTACTATAGCACAAGTGTAGGTGTTTGTAAAGCGAAAAGTTTTGTTAGAAAACAAGCACTTAGCATTTTTCTACTAAGTGCTTGTTTTTATTATGTTTTATTCTAGTGCATCTAGTGCAGCGTCTATAATATTATGCGCACAGCTGTCTGTAGCAAAGCCCTCTTCTGCTGCAAAATCTATGCTGCTGCTGCACATAATAGTGTCTGTTAGCACATTAATATTATGTGTTAAAAACACTTGTACAAGTGCGTCTGCTGTTTGTACGTCTGCGGCAACTGTTACATTGTTTACACGTACAACAATTGCAGCGTCTTCTGCTGCTAAAAATACGTAGTTGTTTGTTTGTGTAGTAGTTTGCATATTATAGCCCTCTATGCTTGTTTAACTTATACATACACTATAGCATATGTTTTTACATTTGTAAAGAGAAAAGTTTCCAACAAAAACAATGACTTAGCAGAAAAATTTAATTTAATTCCTCAACAATATCAATGACTTAGCCGACCACATTTCGATTGACATCTCAAAATTTTTATGTTATAATGGATTGACCACCGTGTTTTCTGGTTGGTTCTACTTGATGCTGGACGACGAAGTCTTATAGGTCGAGGGCACAACCTGCTTCGCCGTCCGTTCATCTACTTGGCCTGCCCTAGAGGATTCGAACCTCTGACCCACAGCTTAGAAGGCTGTTGCTCTATCCAGCTGAGCTAAGGGCAGTAACGTGGTGGGCCCTCCGAGACTCGAACTCGGAACCTACGGATTATGAGTCCGGTGCTCTAACCAATTGAGCTAAGGGCCCTGTGTTGGTGCTCGCACCCGGACTCGAACCGGGAAGCCTTGCGGCGACAGATTTTAAGTCTGTTGTGTATACCTATTCCACCATGCGAGCGATTGTTCTTAGTAATCCTTTATGTCATAGACATCCTTGTACACTTGTTCAATGTCATTGCTACCGGTTCGGTAACCAAACAGATATCCGATTAGTCCACCGCAGATTGCGATACATAGTGCGATTAGAATAGTTTCCATATTAGGCTCCATCATCCATTTCAAATAATTCAAATTGACGCTCTGCTGCGTCTTGTGCATCTAGCAAGCGGGCCTTCCACTTGACGATGATGTCTTCGAACGCTGTGGTATCGCTACCAAAGGTGTCAATGTCTTCCAAGTCTTCTACGATTTCAAACAAGTCGTTCATTGTGCAGTTCCCTCTTAGTGTTTCTATATATACAGTATAGCACCTAGCAGCAGGATGTCAACCTCTTTATGCTGCCTCCAGTTCGAGCAAGTCTTCTACTCTGGTAAAGATCAAATCGCCGCGTGTTACGATCCACTCGTTGCCGTTCCACAAGTACATGTACTCACAGCCGTCCGCATAGTGCGTGACATAGTCGTCAATGTCTGTGTAGGTTTGAGTTGCAACATCTGTTTCACCGCGGTCACGTCCGTAGTATGTACAGAGTGCAATATCTCCTGCTAGTGCGCTCATGTCGCCTAGCTCTACCATTGCAGCGACCTTTGCTGCGTCTGTGTAAGACTTCATAAGGATCAGACCGTTGTTTTCTACATAGCCGTCCCAGTGACAGTAGATGCCGCGGACTTCGCCTGTTGGTAGTTTGTAACCTATTGCTGAACGTGTTGCCATTTTATAGTGCCCTTTGTTTGTTTAACTGTATATAGTATAGCAGCAACCTGCGCTGCTGTCAACCCCTAATTTGCATATTCGTGATTCTTTTTCAAGTGCCACTTCTCTAGCACAGGAAGACCAAACTCATCTTCGTCTACGCAGACATAAGCAACGGTCTTCTTTACTATCGCATAACGGTAGCCTTGATCGCCGCCTATCTGGTGTGAGCCAACCCATACCTTGTGTGGATAGTCTTCGCACCATGCAAATGGATCATCGTTGAGTGAGTATTCAAAGTTCTGACCATGTTCCTTCTCTACGAAGTTGCCTATTGGTCCTTTGGTGTAAGTGTAGTATGCCATGTGCAATGCCCCTTGCGCTGTTTAACTTAATACTATTATAGCATCGCACATGCTAGTTGTCAACCCCTAATTTGAATTTTGTTCAATTAAATCGTAGCCGTGAGCATCTTCACCAGCGGCTGTATGTGTTGCGGCAAGCACCTTGTTGGCTACCTCACATAGGAAGTCTACATCAACTTCACATAGTGTATCTGCGATTTGGTTGATTAGATCGTCTGCACCTATCTTCATTACACTGTCTCCTCTTCTTCTTGTTCATACTCACTCAAGCGTTCGTCTAGTGCGAACTGATCTACTAGGTACTCTGGGATCATGTTGCGAACAGTGTCTGAAGTCGCTCCATCATACTCATAGTAGTCATCGGCACCTTCTGAATCCCAATAGCCCACGAAGCACATACCTGGCTCTTCATACATAAGCTCGATATAACACGAGTCCCAATCGTCTGCTAGTGATTGAAATGCTTCAAGAGGCGGACCCCATGCAGTGTCGAACCAGCCTGTGATCTCTGCTGTGCCATCACCATTGTCCGTAAACTCTAGGTGAACTTCTGGATCCCACTTGGTACCCCAGTTACTCAGACACCAGTCATACCAGTTAGGAGATTCGCTAGGGGCAGTCGTGCCTTCTAGCTCTACCGGCATTGGTGCGATTGCTTGTAGCAAGCCTTCACCTGCTTCGATTACAGGTTTGAGTTGCGACAATGTTTCTACATCGCCTACGATTTTAATTGTGTTTGTGCACCAGTTAGGCATTGTTAGTACCTCCCAGGTAGTCACGCTTCAAAACTTCTACTTGATCAAGTGCGTTAGGATAACGTGCAAGCAAGTCCTCGTCTTCTTCACAGCTCATAGGATACTCGTTACAGCGTAACATATCCTCTACATCGTCTTGTGACATATACTTGAGGCAAGCCACTAGCATATCTTCTGTTGAGAAACCCATGTCCTCTACCAGTTCAATTGCGAAATCTCTGTAATCCATTTTAAGATGCCCTCTTATTTGTTTAACTTACTCTTATACTATAGCACGACAGTGCAGGGTTGTCAACCCCTAATTTGGACTAACCTCCCTGGCCGTTGATCTAATGAAGTCAGCGTATTCAACGTCATAACTGTCCAACTCTGTCTCCCACTCATCATAGCTGCGGAACGCTACTGGATACTCCTTCTGGGAGATATCATTAACACCGAACTTGGCCATTACGAATGCAATCGCATCCTGGACACGCTCCAAGCCGCTCACGATGTAATCGGTGCCGCCCTTCATCTTCCAGTAAGCATTACCGCTGGAGAACTTGCCGTCCTCACAGTGAGCGCCATAGTTTTCTAAGTACTGAGTTGATATAACGAATTTCATTTGCTATGCTCCTTAGCGTTTGTCTAACTGTTATATATAGTATATGATCAAAAGTTGATCTTGTCAACCACTTTTTCGTCTTTTTCTTCCAAATCCATAAAGGGCTGCTCTTCTACTGTTACAGAGTACGCCTTGCCGTTCATGTCCCAGACCATCATAGTCTTCTTGGGGCTTACGAAGTAGCCGCCTGTTGGGTGCAAGTCCATCTTGACGGGACCAACTGGACCAATGATGCCGTCCGGGTCGCTTCTGATCAGTGCCTTACGAATTGAGTCTGCTATCTTATCGCAATATGCTAGTTTCATTTGTTTGCCCTTGTTTGTTTATAATAACAGTATAGCACCTGTGCGCTATACTGTCAACCTTTTTCTTTACATGCTCCAGTAGGCTTCTGACCTAGGTGACATATAACCTGGAGTGTTCACAGTCTCCACAATGTCCGCATTGTTCATCATGTTCTTCACAGTGCGACTCTTCTCTATGTTCTTATGGAAGTAGCCTGCTTCTGCAATGCCGAACCTATACTGCGGATCGTTTACACTCTCTAACATGTCCGCTCTATGGCGCTTGCTCATGCGTGTGAGTGCTGCTTTGGCCGCAGGCATTGTTTTGTAAACCTTGCGGTGGTCTGGACGAACTGTACCGTCCCACTTGTTGACTCCGCCCATGATGTAAGTACTTGATCTTTCGTAGATATAAAACATTGTTTGCCCTCTTTGTTTGTTAACTTATACGTATACTATAGCACCGAACGGCTACGCTGTCAACCCCTAAATTAATTTAATTTTTTTGGCATTATTCGGTTGACAGATCAAACGTTAGACCATATACTATATGTATAGGGACAACAAGCAAAGGGCAAATTTTAAAATTGAATAACTAGGGTTAGGGCTACTGAATATTCCCCAAGTAGAAGACAAACACTACCGATGCCTGATGGTTCTGGAACCCCAACTTAGCCCGAAAGGTTCATCCATTACATGAACTGTTCGCGGTAACCTCTTGATATCATTAGACTTTAATCCAAAAGAAACATCTCGAACAAATCTAGTGCTGTTCCAAAAGAACACACCCAAAATTCCTCAACGATATCAATAGCTTACAATATACAGTTAAACCTAGACCTAACCTCTTGAAAACAAAGAGAAAAAAATTATCCAATAAAAACAATGACTTATAACACATTGAAAACAAAGAGAAAAAAATATCCATATAATTCAATAACTTACACAGTGTGTTTACAGTATACAGCAACCTATTAGAATCAATAGCTTATAGTGTATAGTTGATTCACAGCTCTTAGACCCCTCTTTAACCTCTTGACACTATTATAGTATAGTAGACAGAGTCGATTGAGTGCTTAGTAGTAGAGTGTATAGTATACGAGGCCCCTGGCCCCAGAATTCCCTTAGTAATCAAGAGGTTATATCATGGTCTTAAGGTGGATTACAGTGGATTGTAATGGTGGATCCACGGTGGTTTCACTGGCCCTACTGTGTATATCAGAGTGATTTTATTACAATTTACACCGTATATACAGTATAAAATTTTTCTATTGACCGTAGTGACGAGAGGTATAGCTCAAATACTTTTCATTACGTTTGATTACGTTTCAACTCTCCTTGATCTGCTGCAGTAAAAGGTTCAACTCTCTAGTATATACTCTCTCTACTCTATGTATAGTGCTGCTTCTACTAGGTCTAAAGAGGGTGTGTACAGTGTTATACTAGGACCTAGCAGCGGGGCCTATGTATATTCAAGGTTGTTTAGTTCATCTATCAAGAACCTAGCAGCGGGGCCTATGTATATAAGTCGTTTATCTATATAGTGTATAGTGTTAGAACTATATAGTTGTATGTATTTGTATTGTATAAGTGATGGTGAGTTATGTAAGTTTGGTTATAGTAGGGATCCTCAACGTAGACTAAAGAGTTTACAAACAGGTAGTAGTCGTTTATTAGAGTTAGTTCATACGAGTTTATGTGAAGAAGATTGTGTAGTGTTATTAGAGCGTACATTTCACAAGGAGTATTCTAATCTGCGTGTTCGCGGGGAATGGTTTCGTTGTAGTGCTCTAGAGGGTGTGCATATGCTAACGTGGTTTGAGATACACTATATCAACTAAGCCTTTTATAGTACCAGTGTATATACTCACTACTAAATAGTTTTATGCAGATACATAATTTATTTCCAACGGCTGTTTCAACAACGGACTTAGACTATACAATAGATAACAGCGAATTTGATTTCATAAACCAACAAGAGTTCCAAGACAATAGACATAATCATAGAAGTGTTGACTCTTACCTTTTAGAAAAGAATGAACTGTCTAGTTTACGTAATGAAATTAACAAGCATGTTCAGATGTACTTTAAGGAAGTTTATCAGCCCAATGATCACGTATCGTTACATATAACACAGTCATGGTGTAATAAAACTTATCCAGGAGAGATGCACCATAAACATGCTCATACCAACAGTATCATAAGTGGTGTATATTATGTTAGTGCAAATGCAGATTTAGATCGTATATGGTTTGATAAAGGAAATGTTGATAGCCTACAAATAGAACCAGTTAATTTTAATTCATATAATGCAACTTCGTGGTATTTTCCTGTACACTCTGGACAGTTGGTATTATTTCCAAGTAGTCTTCTACACTATGTAAATGTTGTAGAAAAGGATGTCAGAGTAAGTTTGTCATTTAATACTTTTGTTAAAGGATCAATAGGAAGCGAATTTCTACTATCGGAGTTAAATTTATGATCAACCACACCATTGAAAAATATATTAAAGTCTACGAAAACATTGTTGATCTAGACTTGTGTAGGAGTACAGTTGCAAGTTTGTCTAGTGATGTTTCTTGGGATGAACATTACTTTAATAATACGAGTACAACTGAAAAACTTGCTAGTGAAAATGAGTTACAAATGAGTTGGTCAAATATTGATCAAAAACAACTGATACAAAACAAAATATACACAGCATTAGAAACGTATATTGTCAAAGATTTAGCATGTGAGTGGTTTTCTGGCTGGCAAGGGTACAGTCCTTTGAGATTCAATAGATATAACGAACAGAAGAAAATGAAACTACATTGTGATCATATACATGATCTTTTTGGTCCGGGCGTAAATGGGATACCTATACTCAGCATAGTAGGAGGGCTAAACAATGATTACGATGGAGGAGAGTTTGTTATGTGGGACACAGTAATAGATATTCCTCCAGGTGCTGTTCTAATATTTCCTAGTAACTTTATGTATCCTCACAAAGTAAATCCAGTAACAAAAGGAACTAGGTTTAGCTATGTTTCTTGGGTCTACTAGTGTAATTTTTTTTTGGACGCGGTGCGCTTTGAGGTTTCTCGACTGTAAGGTAGTGGAGATATTGCAACAAGGTTTCGCGACTGTGTGAGTCAAGACCGCTGTCTTTGAGTTTGTTTTCTATTTGTTGTCTAGTCATTTTTGTGTGTAAGATTCTATCTGTATATCGTGGCTAGGGTGGTCTAGTAATAGAAACGCCAAAATTTCTTGTGCCTTCTTTAGTGTGGGGATTGCATTAGCCAGAGTGTTCATAGAGGTGTGATCGTATATTCTATATTGTGTCATTGCGCTCCTTGTGATACGGATGTATTCGCATAAGTTATTTACAGTCGCAAGCACAGATAATTAAACTCCAGTTTAATCCTTTACTATGCTTAGGTCCGGACTACCTTTGAATGGAACAACTTGCCCACTCTCGGTTACGTTGTGTATTTCAATGTTAAATATTTCAGCAACTTCACTTAGTAACATCTGCATAGTATCAGCTAGGTCTGGATCGTATTGAATATCAACAGTGCGTTGTGCCATGTTTAATACTTCTTCAAGCAAGATCTTAGTTCCAGAATCCACAGTGTACTTCTCTGTCATAGTGTTGGCTCAATACGATTGTCGGCAAGCGGTATACTTGGGTAGGGGCCATTCCAAGTGAGTGTTGGCTCAATGCGCAAAGGGAGTTGTTTGTGTGGCCGCCGTGATTGTATCCAATGTGATAGCACACCAAATGCTGCACCTGTTAGTATAGGAACAACTAGAAATAGTAAAGTAGATATTGATTCTGTCATGTTATAACCTCGTGTGTTTAATGAAAAGTTTCGTCGTCTGGTTCGTCGTCTGGGATGATTGATCCACTTTTGGGTGTGTAGATTATTTCTTCATCGCCGTCATCATCAGTGTGTACAGTTTCGACCACTTCAAATTTATTAAGAGCGAATCGAGCTGCTAAAGTATCAGCAATGACTATTAATGCAGCACCGTCAGATTCGGTAACTTGTGCATCAGCTAGGGTAATCATACAGTTTAGTGCAGTCATAAGCAGCTCTTCTGTAACAGGGTCAACCAAATAAACTGGGGCATCTTCTGGAATATCGTCGTCTTCTTCTGGTAATTCATCATTGTTCATAATATTAATTATCTAATTTAGAATCAACTTGGTTGACCCATTCTATAGTGTCAACGTCCCATATTTCATCGTAGCCTACAACAAACTCTTGCCCACTGTCTTGATCTTTAAGTTTAACTAGTTGACTGTTCGTGTCACGCTGTGTGATAACACCAATGCCTTCATATGAGCCAATTTTATTTAAAGGTGATTCGTTAAGGCTAGTAGGAATACAATTGTGTTCATCTAGCATAGTTTCTACTTTAAATTTGCAGGCATAACTTTGTCCTACAATAATATCTTTGATGTCGATCATTTAGTAGCCTCGTTTACTGTTGATGCTACATAGTTAACACCATTCTTTACTTGTACACCTGCGTGTTCTATAGTGCTAGTATCAATAACACCATAACCAACGAGTGCAATTACTGCCACCGCGCCTATGATAATACCTTTGATCATTTCTTGATCTCCTTAGTTATCTTGTTGATTATAGCTTCGGCGTCTGGATATGTCAACATCTTATTTATGATGTTATCCACAGCCGCTATCCGAATCAGTTCTTCTGTGACCACATGCTCAGGGCTGGGTTGATAGAACGGATTGTAATTAGTTGGCAAATAAGGTTGCGTCCAACTAGTGCTAATGCTCCAATTGTCGTTAGTAGGTTTCATATTGGGGGACTTGGCCATCTACAGCCTCCTTGATTCTATCGTTAATTGCTTGGGTGTGTTTACATTTGCCGCGAAAGCTAAAGCCAGGGCAGTCACATGTAAAGCCCTTGGGCTCTAGTGTGATTGCATATTCGCCTGTGCCTTTAGAGTTTGCATGGGGCCATACTAGGCCTAGAAACAAGTCTTTGTTGAATTCAAAGTCGGGCTTCATATATTTTTGTACAAACTTAGGCACCGTCGTCCATCTCCATGTAGTCACGTTCGTTTTCAATTGCATCGTTCACTTCGTGCCATACACTTTCATGACTTGCGCCATACTCTGCAACAAACTCTGCAAGGGTCATGTCGTATGCATCTTCCTGCATACCAAATACCCATTTTCCGACTTTACTCATAGCTAATATATCCCTTTGGTTGTGGTTGAATATTTTTAAAAGTTTGTACTACACGAGCGTTGTAACGACCTTCGGTCATTGCAATTGTGTCGTAAACTGTACCCCAGTAGTTGCGAGACCACTCGCTTAGGTCGGTACGTTTAAGAAGCTGAAGCACTGAATGTCTCCGCTTGAGTTGAGTCATTTCGTTGAATGGTCCCATTGTGTGCCTCTGTTTTTGCCTAAGTAATATAATTAGTATACAGCAACAATGCTATGCTGTCAACCGTTTAGATCTTTATACTTCTTCTTTAAATACCAACGTGATT
>Ga0209652_1002236_pt1 | contig 15160 bp, 10 predicted proteins | sample SaaInl74LU_5_DNA_FD_184641 | JGI IMG/M metagenome (GOLD analysis project Ga0209652, IMG submission 184641) | Marine microbial communities from expanding oxygen minimum zones in the Saanich Inlet - ESP_74LU_5_DNA (SPAdes) (version 2) | ecosystem: Environmental > Aquatic > Marine > Intertidal zone...
AAATTAAAAAAGTAAACTCGTTTTTTATAATAAGTATCTGGATACATTTTAACTTGTGCTTCTATATCTTTAAAATCATATAGATTTGTTTTCACATCATCAACTTGATTTTTTTTACAGCCAACAATTTTAATAACCTTTTCGTTTTTTTGATTTATTTTTCCGCTTACAGCTTGTTTAAAAGTAATATAAGAAATACCTATTAGTCTTTTTAAAGGATTTGTGGAAACAGTAATGTTCTGTATTTTTTGTTTTTTTAAGATTATAGATTTTTTAGTAAACAAGCCTTGATTTATTTCAAAAGCATCCTTTTTTAGATAAGCAGATAAATTAAAGTGAACCAAAAATATTCTAACAAATGAAGTTATAAATGCGGTTATTGTTAAGAACACTAACAATGAAAATACTAAAATAAAACTTGTAGAAACAGCATTTGTGCTATCTTTTATAAAACCATCTAAGGTTTCAGTTTCACCAAAACTATCTGCAATTTGCTGTATTTGTTGAAAAAAACCTAAAAGAATTGCAAAAAATAAAAAGAGATTTCTAAGGTGATTTTCTGTTAAACTAACTTTAAATAGTTCAAGTATAGAAATTTTAAGAAATGGTTTTTCTGTACTTTGTTTTACTACTGATTCATTTATTTCTTTACTATCTAAAATTACTGATTTTAAATTGTTTGCATCTTCAAAATTAAGAGCTTTTATAGCTATTTCAGTATCTGTTGAGCCTGCAGTTTCTATACTTACTTCGTAAACGTTAATTATTTGCTGGACTAAATTTTGCTTAAAATTTATATTTTGAATTCTATGAAATGGTATAGATGTGTTTGTTTTAGATATAATACCTTGCTGTAATATAAAGTGATTATTATCTATCTTAAAAAGAAAGTTTTTGTAAATTAAAAAAGCTCTAATTAAGAAAAATAGCAACACAACTAAAATACTTAAATAGATATAATTTTCTCCAATTTTAGAGAATTTTGAAAAATCTTTTATTGCAAAAAAAAGTAAAATCCAAAAAAGCTTTAATGTAGTATATATCTGTTTAAAGTAAAGAACTATAATTCCTTTTGGTGATTGTTTAGAAAATTCAGAAAAATTAGTCATTTACTTTAGTACTAATAAATTCTTTTATTTGTAAAGCTTTTTCTTTTGACAATCCTTTGATTACTAGATCGTCACTTGAATCACCAGCTGTAAAAACACTAATACTAGCTAACTTGAATAACCTAGAAAATACACTTTCATCAATTTCTACATGTTGAATTCTAGAAAAAGGTACAGTAGTCATCTTTCTTATAAACAATCCAGATTTATAAGTAATATCTTTCTCTCTAACAGTATATCTTCTTAATGGAAAACTGAAATTGATGTATAAAAAGATAAAAACAAAAAAAGTAAAAAAAGAACTGTAAATAATGATTCTGTATTTTAAAACAGACTCATTAAAAGCAAATAAATCTAAAAGAATAAGTGTAACTAATAAAGGAACAAAAAATAAAAAAAAATTAATAAGAAGTACTTTAAAATACTTCTTATTAATTTTTATAAAGTTTATTTTTGAAATATTTGGATAATCTAAAACCTCATCATTTTTAAATGTATCCATTTCTATTATAAGTTGTTTGCTTCAGCAATTAATTCTGCTATATCTTTAACCAATACTTGATCTTCTTTTTCATTAAATTTAATACCATCTGTCATCATAGTATTACAATAAGGACAACCTGTTGCTATTATATTTGGATTAGTTTCTAAAGCATCTTTGGTTCTTAAAATGTTTATATCCATATCACCTTTTTCTGGCTCTTTAAACATTTGGGCTCCACCTGCTCCACAACATAATGCTGAAGATTTATTACGTTTCATTTCTTTTAAATCTACACCAAGTCTTCTTATTAAATCTCTTGGAGATTCATAAACTTCGTTAGCCCTACCTAAATAACAAGGGTCATGAAATGTAATTCGTTTTCCTTTTAAAGTAGTGTCGTTTATTTCTAAACGTCCTTCATTAATTAGATTTTGAATAAATTGAGTATGATGAAAAACTTCATAATTACCTCCTAAATTGGGGTATTCATTTTTTAACGTATTAAATGAATGAGGATCACAAGTCACTATTTTTTTTACTTCATAACCATTTAAAACCTCGATATTCATCATGGCTTGCATTTGAAATAAAAATTCATTTCCTGCTCTTTTTGCTGCATCTCCTGTAGAAGATTCCTCTGTACCTAAAACAGCAAACTCTACATTTGCTTTATTTAAGATTTTTACAAAAGCTTTTGTTATTTTTTTAGCTCTATCATCATAACTTCCTGCAGAACCCACCCAAAATAAAACTTCTGGTTGTTTACCTTCTGCAAAATAATCTGCCATTGTTTTTACTGTCATACCTCTATTTTTTAATCTTCTTTAGCCCAATTTAAACGATCTTGTTGGCTATATTGCCACATTGCACCATTATTTTCTACATTGGTCATCATCATATTTAATTCTTGTGGTGCAGCACTTTCTTCCATTACTAAATATCTACGCATATCCATTATAATAGATAAAGGATCTATATTAACTGGGCATTCTTCTACACAAGCATTACAACTTGTACAAGCCCAAAGTTCTTCTGGAGTTATATAATCATTTAATAATTGCTTTCCATCATCTTTAAATTCACCTTTATTAGCGTCGATATTTCTACCTACCTCTTCTAAACGATCTCTAGTATCCATCATTATTTTACGAGGAGACAATTTTTTACCTGTTAAGTTTGCAGGGCAAGATGATGTACATCTACCACATTCTGTACATGTGTAAGCATTTAATAATTGTACCCAGTTTAAATCTGTTACATCACTTGCTCCAAATTTTTCTGGTGTAGTTTCTTCTGCACCTTCTTCTGGCATGGCATAAGGATCTGCATCTGGATCCATCATTAACTTAACTTCATTAGTTACTGATGCTAAATTATTGAATTGACCTTTTGGTTTTAAGTTTGCAAAATAAGTGTTAGGAAAAGCTAATAAAATATGTAGATGCTTAGAATAGTATAGATAATTTAAGAATACTAAAATTCCTAAAATATGAATCCACCAAGCAGTTCTTTCTATAGTATGAATAGTTTCAGCTGAGAACCCATCAAATAAAGGTACTAAATATTGACTTATTACATTACCTACTCCTGCTTCTTGAAAAGAAGTGTCAGTAGCATTCATAGTTAAAAATAATGTCATTAAAACAACTTCAAAATATAAAATGTAGTTACCATCATTTTTTGGCCAACCTTTCATTTCTGCACTTAAAAATCTTTTTATATTAGATACATTTCTTCTTAACCAAAAAACAATTACAGCTAATAAAACTAAAACTGCTAAAATTTCGAAAGTACCTATTAAGAAACCATAAAAAGCTTCACCTAGAATAGGTTGAAAAAGTCTATGTGTGCCTAATAATCCATCTAAAACGATTTCGAGAACCTCTATATTAATGATTATAAAACCAACGTAAACAATAATATGTAAAAAACCAGATAATGGCCTTTTTACCATTTTAGATTGTCCTAAAGCAATCTTAGCCATGTTTTTGAAACGTTCTGATTTATTGTCGTTTCTATCTACATCTTTACCTAACTTAATATTTCTAGAAAGCTTTTTAATATTGTTCACAAAAAATCCAATTCCAGCAAAAAGTGCTAAAGCAAAAATGATATTTGGTAAATATTCCATACTAGTTTATAAATTCTATTTTTTATTTATTGTTGGTTTTTTCTTCTTCTGGTGTATAAGGCTTTGGGTTTTTTCCAAATAAAGAAAAATGAACAAAACGTTTTGGGTTTAGTTTCATATCTTTTAACAACTCTTCTAATTCCTTAGACATATTCGTTAAATTCGTATAAAGTTGTTCGTCCTTTAAAAGTTTACCTGCTGTACCTTCTCCTCTAATTAAACCATTTAAAATAGTATTAACAGAGTTTAAAGTGGTTTCAGTTTTTCTTACAATTTCACCAAAATTAGCATTAGCTAATGTATCTGAAACTCTAATTAAATTCTGAGTTATAATTTTAGAATTATCTAATGTTTCTTTTAATCCTACACTATTAGAATCTAAAATACCATTAAGAGAGCTAAGTGTTTTTCTAACATCAGCAATTGTGTATTCTAAATTTTTAATGGATTTTTTTATACTTAATGCAGTATCCTCATTTAAAATATGATTTATATTTTGAAATAGAGTATCTGCGCTCACTAAAACATGTTCTAATTTAGTTTGAATTGGGTCTAAGCGTTCACCAATAGATGAAAGTAAACCAGGTTCTATTTCACCCTTTAAAAAATCTCCAGACTCTGCAATTTCTCCATTATAATCAGGTATTATTGCTAAACTTGAACCTGCAAGTGGATTTGGAGAATAGATTTTTACCACACTATTTTTTGAAAACTCAAAATCTTTGTCTACAAAAAAATCTACGATTAAAGTCCCTCTTTTTTCAGGGTTTTTATTAAAGTCTATATTACTTACTTGACCAACCTTTAAACCATTAATAGTCACAAAACTAGCTTCAGTTAATCCTCCAACATTTTTATATTCAACTTTAAATTTTCTATTATTGGGTTGAAGAATATCTTGACCTTTAAGAAAATTAAAACCCCAAATAAATAGGATAATAATTAGAACAGAAATTAACCCCGTTTTTAACTCTTTAGACATAAATAGAAATTTATAACAATATTACTAATAATTTTTGGGAGTATATAATCAGTTTTGTAATTTCTTAGCCTCATTTATACTTACCTTTTCTCCATTATAAAAAGCTACTAAAAAAGCAGATTTATAACCTTTAGACTTAGCTATAGTTAATTTTTTTAAAGATTCTTTATATGAGTTAGTTATACCAAAATAGTACTTATAATAATTACCCACTTTTACCCTTTGTATATTTTTTAAACCTTTAAAATTATATGATTTTGTTGCTATTTTATTTTTGCCAGAAGCTATTTGCACTTTATATTCTAAAGAATTTTTTGGTGTCTCTATCTTAACTTTGCTTATTGTATTTAATTTTAAATGATTAATATAATCTACAATAGCATCTGCAATAGCTTTACCCATTTGTTGTTGTCCTCTTTTAGAACTTAAGTATTTTCCTTCTTTTTTATTAGTTAAAAAACCTAGTTCAACTAAAACGCTTGGCATAATAGTTTCTCTTAAAACTTGAAAATTATCTTGTTTTACTTTTCTATTATTTCTCTTAAGTTTAAAAGCAAAATTGTTTTGTATAATACTCGCAATTTCTAAGCTCTTATCTAAATTTTCTTCTTGCAATAATGATAATCCAATAACAGATTCTGCAGAATTTGGGTCAAAACCCTCATATCTTTTTTCGTAATTATCTTCTAAAAGAATAACAGCATTCTCTCTTTTTGCGATTTCTAAGTTCTTTTTATTTCCTCTTAAACCTAAAACAAAGGTACCAGCTCCATAAGCATTTGAAGTATGAGAATCGCAATGTATAGAAACAAATAAAGTTGCTTTTGCTTTATTAGCAATTTCACCTCTTCTCCATAAATCTATAAAAACATCTTTTTTTCTAGTAAAAAGCACCTTAATATCTTTATTTTTTTTAAGCTGTTCACCAACTTCTAAAGCTACTTTTAGAGCAATATTTTTTTCTTTGTAGCCATTTCCTAGATTTCCAGGATCTTTACCTCCATGACCAGCATCTAAAACAATTGTATAATTATCTTGACCAAAAAATGAAATCGAAAAGAAGCACATAAACACAACAATTGCTAGTTTATACACGTTTTTTAATTGAAAATAAAATTTATATTTTTTTAAAAAATTCATCAATAAAAATTAACTAATTTTGGCAACTTTAATTTGGTGCTTCAATTATTGAGCCATACTTTTACTTTTACACAAAAATAGTATTTATAGCATTGCAATCAAATCTATCCTACATACTTTTATTTTGCTGTTTCTTTTTCATAGAAATTGGATTTTCTCAAGATATAAAATCAAAAGAGAAAACCATAGTACCTCTACCTAAGAAAGATACTATTTTAAAAAAGAAATTAGATACTTTACCAAACATAAAAAGAGATAGTCTTTTAGCAAAAAAGATAGATACTACTACTAAAGATTCTTTAAAACCTAAAGAAATATTAGACGATATTATTGTACATATTGCTAAAGACTATACAATTCAAAATGCAAAAGAAAAAACAGTTACACTTTATAACGAAGCAAATATTACCTATACAGACATAGATTTAAAAGCAGGAATTATAATTATTGATTATAAAAAAAATACACTTTTTGCAAAAGGTATAATTGATAGTACTGGATATACACAAAGACCTGTTTTTAAACAAGGCTCTCAAGAATCTGAACAAGATTCTTTGATTTATAATTTTAAATCAAAAAGAGCTTTAATTTATGGTTTAAAAACTCAACAAGGAGAAATGTATACCTATGGTAATAAAACCAAACGTGTTAACGATTCTACAATTTATATCAGAAAAATTAGGTTTACAACTTCTGATAAAGAAAATCCTGATTATTATATTACCACTAATAAAGCAAAATTAGTACCTGGTAAAAAGATTATTGTTGGTACTAGTAATTTAGTATTAGCAGATGTACCTACTCCTTTATTTTTACCTTTTGCTTATTTCCCTATGAGTGATAGAGCAGTTTCTGGTTTTTTAATGCCCACTTTTGATACTGGTAGTAGTAATAGAGGTATAGGACTACAAAATGGTGGATATTATTTTGCCATTAATGATTATGTAGATTTAGCTTTAACAGGTGACGCTTATTCAAATGGAAGTTGGGGGTTAAGAATAAATTCAAATTATAATAAAAGATATCGTTTTAATGGTAATTTTAGCTTAAACTTTGAGAGTATAATAAATGGAATTCGAGGTTTTGATGATTTCTCTAAAGCAAGTAATTTTAACTTAAGATGGTCCCATAATCAGGATCAAAAAGCAAGTCCAAATTCTAGATTTACAGCATCTGTAAACTTGGGAAGTAGCCAGTTTTTTAGACAATCTTTAAATCAATTTAATGTTTCCCAATCACAAAACAACACATTTAATTCTTCTATAAATTATAGTAAAACTTTTGTTGGCACGCCTTTTAATATGGCTGTTACTGCTACTCATCAACAAAATACAAATACAGAAAGTATTACAATGACTTTACCCTCTTTAACCTTAAACATGAATAGGATTTATCCTTTTGCTGGAAAAGGTGGAGTTAAGAAAAATCCAATTCAAAAATTAGGATTTAATTACAACATGCAAGGTCAGTATTTAATAAACACAACAGATGATGAGTTTTTTACGAGTAAAATGTTTGAAACTGCAAGATCTGGTGTACAGCATAGAACTAGTACAAATACCAATATAAAAGCGTTTAAATATTTTACATTATCACCAACTGCAAACTATGAAGAAGTTTGGCAGTTTGATTATATTCAAAAAGAATATGATGCAACACAAAATGTAGTAGTAACAGATACTTTAAGAGGATTTAAAAGTTATAGAGAATACAATGTTGGTGTTAGTTTATCAACTAATATTTATGGTACTTTTAATTTTAAGAAAGGTAGATTAAAAGCCTTAAGACATACATTTAGGCCCTCTATTTCATATTCTTATAGACCAGATTTTCAAGCCAATCATATAAGACAAGTTCAGCAAAGTGCTAACCCTTTAGATTTACAAGAGTATACAATTTTTGATCAGGGTATTTATGGAGCTCCTTCATCTGGAGTTAGTAATTCAATAGGTATTGCTTTAAATAACGTTCTTGAAGCTAAAGTTGCCCCAAAAGATCCAGATTCTGATGAAGATGATGAAAAGATAATGATTCTAAACAACCTTAATTTTAATACATCATACAATATAGCTGCAGATAGTTTACGTTGGTCTAATGTAAGTTTTAATGCTGGTACACGTTTATTTAAAGATAAACTTGCGCTCAATATAAATGGTACTTTAGATCCTTATCAAGTTGTTGAAGTTAATGGAAATGCTGTAAGAATTAATAAATTTAATCCTGGTATTTTTAGACTTACAAACGCAAATATTACTGCAAATTACTCTATTTCTAGTTCAGATTTTAATAAAAAAGATGATGGTAAAAAGGATGAAAATAAGAATGGTAATGGAGCAAATAATCCTCCAGATACTATGGGTGCAGAAATTGATCCAACTACTAGAAATGGACGTAGACAAAATGCAAATATTGGAGGTGGAACAGTTGAAACCGATTTATATAGAGCAAAAATACCATGGTCTGTAAATTTAGTTTACGCAGCAAATTATACAAATAATGGTTTGCAACCTGGCTCTGTAGGAGTTCATACTTTAGGATTTAGTGGAAATATTGAATTAAGCCCTAAATGGAAAATTGGTTATTCTTCTGGTTATGATATCAAAAACGGAGCTTTTTCTTTCTCAAGATTTAATTTTACTAGAGATTTAGATAGTTGGCAATTTAACTTTAACTGGGTTCCTTTTGGTGCAAACTCTTCATATACATTTTTTATTGGTGTAAAATCTTCTACACTCGCAGATTTAAAATGGGATAAAAACAAACCACCAGACAGAAGATTATTTTAAAATGGAAAGCATAATAATTTATGTAGTTACATTCTTAGGATTCTATTATATTTTTAAAGCAATAAAAGAACTTGACAAAATCTATAGCATTAAAAAAGAAGGCATTAAAGCTAATGCAACTGTAACTGAAATTTTAGAAACAAAACATACAGATAGTGATGGAGATATTTCTTATTCCTATAATTACATTGTTAAGTTTAAGAATAAAAGAGGAAAAGAAATTGAAAAAGAAGTAGATTATCCTATAACTAAAAAACATAAAAGAAACCCTCCTTTTTCTGTTGGCATAATCTACAAAGAAAACGAAAGAGATAATTACAACATTTTATTAGAAAATAACAAAGGAAGAAATTACAGTTTTTACATCTACCTAATTTTAGGATTTGGTTTGTTAACTTATGTTATATTTAATAATAATGGAGAATTTAATACAGTTATAGAATATTTAGAAAATACATTAAAATGAAAAAAATAATTACAACATCAAAAGCACCAGCACCTATTGGTCCTTATAACCAAGCTATTTTAAGTGGTAATACTTTATATACATCAGGTCAAATTGCATTACATCCAAAAACTGGAGAATTAGTTTTAGACTCTATTGAAAAAGAAACAAAACAAGTTATGGAAAATATGAAAGCCGTTTTAGAAGCAGCTGAAATGACTTTTGAAAATGTGATTAAAACCTCTATTTTTATTTCTGATATGAATAATTTTGGAGAAATAAATAAGGTTTATGGTAGCTATTTTAATGAAGAAACAGCACCTGCAAGAGAAACTGTAGAAGTTGCAAACCTACCCAAATTTGTGAATGTCGAAATTAGCATGATAGCTGTAAAATAGACACCTAATAAAATAAAAAAACCTGATAGTTTTAGAACTATCAGGTTTTTTTATTAATAATATTCTATGCTAGTCTTATAAAGAAGCAGCGTATTCTACTAAATCTACTAATTTAGTTGAGTATCCCATTTCATTATCATACCAAGACACAACTTTTACAAAGTTATCATTTAAAGCAATACCTGCATTTGCATCAAAGATTGATGTTCTAGTATCACCAACAAAATCCTGAGAAACTAATAATTCTTCTGTATAACCAAGTACACCATTCATTTCTTCACTCTCAGAAGCAGCTTTCATAGTTGCTTTAATTTCTTCATAAGAAGCCGCTTTTTCTAATCTTACAGTTAAATCAACAACAGAAACATCCATAGTTGGTACTCTAAATGCCATTCCTGTTAATTTTCCATTTAATTCAGGAATTACTTTACCAACAGCTTTTGCAGCTCCTGTAGATGAAGGAATAATATTATGAATAGCAGCTCTACCACCTCTCCAATCTTTTGAAGAAGGACCATCAACCGTTTTTTGAGTTGCTGTTGTAGCATGAACAGTAGTCATTAAACCTTCTACAATTCCGTAATTATCATTTAAAACTTTAGCTATTGGAGCTAAACAGTTTGTTGTACATGATGCATTAGAGAAAATAGTTTGGTCTGCAGTTAATTCTTTATTGTTAACACCCATTACAAACATAGGTGCATCTGGTGAAGGAGCAGAAATAGCTACTTTTTTAGCACCACCAATGATATGCTTGTTAGCCATATCTAATGATTTAAAGATACCTGTACATTCTAAAACAAATTCAGCACCAACTTCATCCCATTTTAAATCTTCTGGATTTCTTTCTGCTGTAATTCTAATTTCGTTTCCGTTTACAACTAATTTACCATCTTTAACATCAACAGTTCCATTAAAAGCTCCATGAACAGAATCGTATTTTAACATGTAAGCTAAATAATCTACATCTAATAAATCATTTATTGCTACTACTTGTACATTTTTTCTTGATACAGCTTGTCTAAATGCTAATCTACCAATTCTACCAAATCCGTTAATTCCTATTTTTATCATTATCTCTTATTTTTATTTTATGTGCTCATTATGTCTGACACACGTATTAATTCATTATTTATTTCTGATTTTCCTTTTACAGCTTGTTCTAATGGAGTAACATTTATTTTATCATTTAATAAACCAACCATATAATTAGATTTTCCATTTATTAAATCTTCTACTGCTCTTACTCCCATTCTACTTGCCAAAACTCTATCAAAACAAGATGGAGAACCACCTCTTTGTAAATGCCCTAATACAGATACTCTAACATCATATTCTGGCATATTTTCATTTACGTAATCTTTTAATTCAAAAACATTTTTACCTGTTTTATCTCCTTCTGCTACAACTACAATACTAGAAGATTTCCCTGATTTTTTACTTCTAAGTAAAGAATCAACTAATCGTTCTAGACCTAAATCTTCTTCTGGAATTAAAATTTCTTCTGCACCTGCACCTACTCCTGCATTTAAAGCAATATGCCCTGCATCTCTACCCATTACTTCAATAAAAAATAATCTGTTATGAGAAGAAGCTGTATCTCTAATTTTATCAATTACATCTACAACTGTATTTAAAGCTGTATCATAGCCTAATGTATGAGAAGTACCAAAAATATCATTATCGATAGTTCCAGGAATTCCCATAATCGGAAAGTTAAATTCTTTATTAAAAACTAATGCTCCAGTAAAAGTACCATCACCACCAATGGTAACCATAGCATCTATATTTGCAGCTTTTAATGCATTATATGCTTTTTGTCTACCTTCTTTAGTCATGAACTCTTTTGATCTTGCAGACTTTAAAAAAGTTCCTCCTTTATTGATGATTCCTTTTACACTTCTTGCATCAAGACTTATAAAATCTCCTTCTATCATACCTTCATAACCTCTGTAAATACCAACACATTCTATTTTATGAAATGCACAAGTACGTACTACAGATCTTATTGCAGCATTCATTCCTGGTGAATCTCCACCAGAAGTCATTACTCCTATTTTCTTAATATTTGCCATAATTTATTACAATGTAAAAATAACTCTTTTTAATCAGTTAAAATAAAAAATTTACGAAAACGTTATAGCCTTTTACCCTTGATAATATCAACAAAATCAACTGATTTACAGTAGTTTAAATATTAATACAATCATTAAAAACTAGTGTTTTGTATACTTTTAGTTTCCTTCAAAATTATCAATTTTTTCTTTAGATTTTAAGGAATCTTTTTTATTAAGAAGAACAGCTTTTTTATCTTTCTCTTTTTTTAAACCTAACTTTGTTAATAATTCTGAAAGCGTATTAAAGTTTACTTGATAAGATAAACCAACACCTTGTGTGTAACCTTCTTCTTGCTGTGAATATTGAATTTCGTTTTGTCTATTAAAAATAACTCCTCTAAAGTTACCTTCTTTATTTAATAGTATTTCTACTTTAAGTTCACCTACAACACTAGATTGAGTTTGTGCACCAACAGGTACCCCTACTTTTCCGTTGATAATAACTCTATCACTAACTTGAGTACTTACAGAAACATCTACCTGATCATCGATATTTAATCGATCTAAATCATTACCACTTACACCTTGTTGATAATCTAAACCTAACTGAAATTTTCCATCTGGGTTACTTAATAGACTAGAAAATGCACTAGCTATTGCACTTGATGCTGTACCTGTAAGTGTATTGTTTACATCAAAATTAGCTCTATCTGGATTTCTAAAAGAACCGAATGCCAATAATGATATAAACTGTGTTGTTTTTTCATTTACATTATTATCATTTAACACAAACTCTAACTCACTTGCAATTGTAGGGTCTACGTTTGTAAGTTGAATATCTAATTCTTGTTTAGAGTTAAAAAGACCTCCAGTAATTCTAGTTACTAAGTCTATTTCTTCTTTTCTATTTGAATTGAAATTATCTAATAAAACTCCAGGATTTGCTTTGGCTTTATAGATTGCAGTTACATCTAAATTAGCTTCGTAAGGATTTCCATTCCAAGACACTGTACCTCCTTTTTGAATAATAAAAGGTTTATTAATAATACCACCATATTTGAAATCATAAACTCCAGTATTTATAGTGTAATCACCAAACATATTAAACTTACCTCTAGTATCTATTTCTATTCTTAGATTACCATTTCCTCTACCTGTTAATTGACTTCCATTTTCTTCGTCTATAACCACTTGTGCTAGTGCATCTCTAGTTACTTCTAAATCTATATTTAAAGATAAACCTTTTAAAGCCTCTTGTGCTATTAGCCTTTGACGTTCTTCTACTTCTAATTTTTCTGATTTAAAATGGATTAAACTGTAACTATCTACTGTTTCTACATCTTTTAAAGGAACCACAAATCTTGTATTTTCTTTAGTTTTTGCATTTACATCTATAGATAACCTATCTGTTAAACCATAAATAAAAGCAGAACCATCTATAAAAGCAGTTCCATAATATAAGGCTTCTTCAGTGTTTTTTGTGTTTAAAATCAATAAATTATCTGCATTAATTTGAAGATTTAAAAACCACTGTTCAAAATTTTGATGCGTAATATCGCCTGCTAAAACACCTTTTGTCTTGTAACTTGTATCTAATAAATTTATATTTTCTAAAATAAATGATTGTTCTGAAAGTGTAATTGTAGATTCACCTTCAAAATCATAATCTACATTTAAATATGGAAACTTTAATCCTGCATCTTTTAAGGTTAATACTCCATCCATATCTGGGTTTCTTAAAAATCCTTTTAAATCGAACTGACCAGAAACACTACCTCTTAAAGAGGATATAACATCTTGTCCTAAAGGACTGAAAGCTTCTAGTTGATAATCTTCTAAGAATACTTCTAAATCAATTAAAGGCCTATCATTACTAAAATCTAAATTACCAATGGCAGCTATACTCTTTACTTTATCGTTTTTAATTGATAAATCTACATTGTATTTTTCGTAAGATTTATCACCCTCAATATTTATTGCTAAATCACCTTGCTTAAAATTATTAACTTGAAAATCTTTAATTAAAAGAGTTGCTTCAGGACTGTAAACATTATCTTTTTGTACAAAATCTAAATTTCCAGAAACTCTACCTTTTAAAGCTAAACTATCTATTTCTGGCATAAAACTTTGTAGTTTTACTTTAGTAAAATCTGCTAATAAAGTTTTCTCAGTATCACCAATTATATTTCCTGTAAATTCTATTTTTTGTTGGCCAGATGTTAGTTTAAACTGACTAAAACTAAATTCGTTTTTATTTACATCAAAAATAATTTTATCTGTGTTCTTGTCTTCTGGATTAAGACTCCAAGCAGTATTATTGATTACAAATGTTGATTTTTCGAATCCTAAAACAGATTTACCTTGATCATTAAACGTGTAATAAAAATCTAAATTAAAATCTTCTTTAGATGCTGTACCACCAGTAAATTGAGATTTAAAAAATAAAGTGTCATTCTGATTTTTATTTAACAAACTTAATTTAGATACATTATAAAATTCTGTATTTACTTCTGATGCTGATAAAAAAGTATTGTAAAGTTTATTTTGATTGTCTGTTCTTAAAACAATTTCTTTTAGCTCATTACCATAAAGATTTAACCTAGGTGAAGTAAATGTAAGTTTAAACAAATCTTTATTAGAAGCCATTTTACCTTTAAACTTAGTATTATCATCTATATCTATTTTAGGAAAAAATACATTTACAATTTGGTTATAAACTGTAAAATTAAAATCTATATATTGATTTGGCTCAACTTTATAGGGTCTATAATTGGTATACATACTCCCTAATGCATTCTGAGCTACTCTTGGTAATTCTGAAAAAGTAAATCTACCTTCTAAATAACCATTTGCAATATCTTTAGAGTCTACTTCTATTCTTTTAATACTATCTTTTAAAGAAGAAGTTACTATAAACTCTTCAAAACGATATTCTTTTTTTTCGTTCGTATAATACACTTCTTTAAATGTTGCAGTACCTAAAATATTATCTAAAGAATTACCTTCTATATCTAAAACTATATTTCCTTTTAATTCAGATATACTGTCTCTAGAAAATAAATTAGTTTCTTTTAAATTTAAGTAGGTGATATTTGATTCGAAATCAAATTCACTAATTTCTGATGATAAATCTGCCAAACCATTAAATTTCATTTTAAAATTATCATCATCTATAGTTAGGTCTCCATCAAATTTATTATTTTGATATTGTCCATTTGCACTAATATTTTTATAAGAATATCCTTGAAAATCAATTCTAGAAATTTTTCCAATAAATGATGTTTTAATATTTTCTAATTTAAAACCTTCTCCCTTTACATCTCCTCTTAAACTAAGTAAACCAAATAAAGGATCATTAAAGAATTCACCAATATCAAACTTATCAAAACCAATAGATCCTTCATAGTCTGCATAATCTATATTTATTAAAGAAAGATCTGAAACAACAGTACCAATTTCTGAGTCAAGTTCTACATCTGCAATAATTTGGTTAGGTGTTACTTTAACCATACCTATTAAAGTAAACTTTCCTAATTTATTAAATTCAGAGGGCAGTGTTTTTCCTAAAATATTGGGCAATATTTTTTTTAACTCTTTGTGTGTAGCTGTTAAGTTCTTTATATCTCCC
>Ga0209652_1002237_pt1 | contig 15160 bp, 14 predicted proteins | sample SaaInl74LU_5_DNA_FD_184641 | JGI IMG/M metagenome (GOLD analysis project Ga0209652, IMG submission 184641) | Marine microbial communities from expanding oxygen minimum zones in the Saanich Inlet - ESP_74LU_5_DNA (SPAdes) (version 2) | ecosystem: Environmental > Aquatic > Marine > Intertidal zone...
ACCTTACAAATACCATCTTTTATACAAAAGATGCCATTTATATGCTCTCCTTCCCTAAAAAGTGGCTCTCCTTTTTTGATGGTTCTAGAAGTTTTACACGCAGATATTTTAACCAATTCTTCTCTAGACAAATGGGTTAAAGAATTAAATTTACGTACAATACATTGTTCACACTTACTCATAAGAATAAAATAAATATCCAACCAAATATATTCAAAAGATGATAAATATCATATAATAAACAAAACAATTCTTAGAATTTTGCAAAAGGCAAAAGAGTAAATATGAAATCTACACAATGTTATCACTGTGGCGATTCTTGTGATGACAAATACGTTAAGTTTGATGAAAAGCAATTCTGTTGTAATGGTTGTAAAACTGTTTATGAGATTTTTTCTGAGAACGATTTAACTTGTTATTACGATTTTCAAGAAAATCCAGGAGCAGTACCAACCGAAATTCAAGGAAAATATGATTTCTTGGAACAGGAAGAAATTGTTAAAAAATTATTAGATTTTTCTGATGCAAATACACAAATTGTAACACTTTATATACCACACATTCACTGTAGTTCTTGTATTTGGGTGTTAGAAAACCTACATAAATTAAAGCCAGAAATCTCATCATCTCAAGTAGATTTTACCAAAAAACAAGTTCGAGTTACCTTTAATTTAGAGAACACTTCTTTAAAAGAAATAGTTTTGTTGTTAAGTGCAATTGGTTATGAGCCCTATATAAGTTTAGAAGATTACGAAGGAGGAAAAAAAGCAGTAGACAGAAGTTTAATTTATAAATTAGGACTAGCAGGTTTTGCTTTTGGAAATGTAATGTTTTTGTCATTTCCAGAATATTTTGAAGTAGATGGTTTTTGGATAGAAAAATATAAAAATGTTTTTCGTTGGTTGATGTTTTTCTTTTCATTACCTGTTGTTTTTTATGCAGGTAAAGATTATTTTGTATCAGCTTTTAAAGGATTACGCTCTAAAATATTAAACATAGATGTACCTATTGCGTTGGGTATTTCTGTATTATTTATAAGAAGTACTGTAGAAATTATTTTCGACTTGGGTACTGGTTTTTTTGACAGTTTAACAGGTTTGGTTTTCTTTTTATTACTAGGAAAATTTTTTCAACAAAAAACTTACAATTTTTTATCATTTGAGCGCGATTATAAATCGTATTTCCCAATTGCAGTTACAAGAATTAGAAATTCAAAAGAAGAAAATGTACCAATTTACGATGTAGAAAAAGGAGACAGGTTATTAATCAGAAATGAAGAATTAATACCTGTAGATGGAATTTTAATCAACGGAAACGCAGCAATAGATTATAGTTTTGTTACAGGTGAAGCGGTACCTGTAGAAAAAAAATCTGGAGACAAACTTTTTGCGGGTGGTAAACAACTTTCTGGTGTTATAGAAATGGAAGTTTTAGCATCTGTATCTCAAAGCTATTTAACTCAATTATGGAGTAATGATGTATTTAATAAAGAAAACAAATCACCCTTTAAAACCATTACAGATACCATTAGTAAAAACTTTACAATAGCAGTTTTATCTATAGCTATTTTAGCAACAGTTTATTGGTTGTTTATCGATTCTAATAAGGCCTTAAATGTATTTACAGCTGTTTTAATTATTGCTTGTCCTTGTGCTATAGCATTGGCAGCACCTTTTACTCTAGGCAATATGTTGCGTATTTTTGGCAAACAAAAATTCTACCTTAAAAACGCCACAGTTGTAGAACAATTGGCAAAAATAGATACTGTAATTTTCGATAAAACAGGCACCTTAACAACCAATAAAGAAAGTAAAATTTTATACGAAGGTGAAGCCCTTAACCTAGTAGAAGAAAAATTTTTAAAAAGTACTTTACGAGCTTCAAACCATCCATTAAGTAGAAAGCTTTATAACAAATTTCATAAAATAGAAACACAACCTATAACCAATTACAAAGAAGTGGTTGGTAAAGGTATAGAAGCCAATTTTGATACTACAAATTTAAAACTAGGGTCAGCGTCATTTGTAAATAATAATGATGAAAAATCAACTTTAGATACGGCTGTCCACATCAGTTTTAATGATGTTTATAAAGGAAAATATATTTTTAAAAATGCCTATAGAAAAGGGGTTAAACAACTCTTCAATTCGCTTAATAAAAATTATAATCTTGCTGTAGTTTCTGGTGATAATGAGGGTGAAAAAGAGTATTTACAACACTTTTTGCCCTCTGGTACCGATTTGTTATTCAATCAAAAACCAGAGAACAAATTAGACGTGGTAGCTAATTTACAAAAGCAAGGTAAAAAAATAGCAATGATTGGCGATGGTTTAAACGATGCAGGTGCTTTAGCACAAAGTGACGTGGGTATTGCTTTATCAGAAAACATCAATGTGTTTTCTCCTGCTTGCGATGGTATTTTAGATGCATCAAAATTTTATAAAATAGCAACTTTTTTAAAAGCATCAAAAAAGGCTATAAAAATTATAAAATATTGTTTTATACTGTCTTTATGCTACAATGTTATTGGTTTGTATTTTGCTGTAACTGGTCAATTAATGCCTGTTATTGCGGCAATTTTAATGCCTTTAAGTTCTATAAGTATTGTTGTTTTTACAACCATTTCTACCAATTTATTAGGTACTAAAATTAAATAATTATGAGCATTCATATACAAGCAAAAAAAGGAGAAATAGCAAAAACAGTTTTGTTACCTGGAGATCCAATGAGAGCAAAATGGATTGCAGATGATTTTGATAGTTACAAAAAATGGGCAGAATATGGTGTTTTATGTGTAGAAATGGAAACTTCTGGTTTGTACACAGTTGCAGCAAAATACAATGTAAATGCACTATCTATTTTAACAATTTCAGATAGTTTGGTAACCAAAGAAAGAACCACAGCAGATGAAAGAGAACAAACCTTTAAAGAAATGATAGAAATTGCTTTAGAATTGGCATAGTTATCAGTTTAGGTGATTTTGTTAAAGAATGAAACAAAATTGTATCGAGAACACATGAAACAATCATTAATACAAAAATACAACATTCCAGGACCAAGATATACTAGTTATCCAACTGTACCTTATTGGAACAAAGCAGGAATTCAAAAACAAGATTGGATACAATCTTTTCAAAAATCGTTTAAAGAAAGTAACCAGTCTGAAGGGATAAGTGTATACATTCATTTACCATTTTGTGAGAGTTTGTGTACTTTTTGTGCGTGTCATAAACACATTACAAAACGTCATGAAGTAGAGGAGGAGTATATTGAAACTCTTTTAAAAGAGTGGAAATTATATGTGGCTTTGTTACACGAAAAACCCATTGTAAAAGAGTTGCATTTAGGTGGTGGTACACCTACTTTTTTCTCAAAAGAAAACTTACAATTTTTAATGAATGGTATTTTTTCTAGTGCAGAAAAACATCCAGAACACGAATTCAGTTTCGAAGGTCATCCAAATAATACTACCAAAGAGCAATTACAAACGTTGTTTGATTGTGGTTTTACACGAGTAAGTTTTGGTGTGCAAGATTATAATGAAAAAGTACAGAAAGCCATTCATCGAATTCAACCTTTTGAAGCAGTAGAACAAGTTACAAAATGGTCTAGAGAAATTGGATATACTTCTGTAAGTCACGATTTAATTTTTGGTTTGCCATTTCAAACCAAAGAAAACGTAATTCATACCATCAACAAAACAAAAGAGCTACAGCCAGATAGAATTTCATTTTACAGTTATGCACATGTGCCTTGGGTAAAAGGCGTAGGTCAAAGAGGTTTTAACGAAAATGATTTGCCAAAAGACGAAGAAAAAAGAGCTTTGTATGAATTAGGAAAAGAACTTTTTGCAACCTTGGGTTATCAAGAAATTGGGATGGATCATTTTGCATTAAAAACAGATAGCTTGTATAAGGCAACCGTCAATAAAACCATCCATAGAAATTTTATGGGATACACAGCCAGTAAAACCCAGTTAATGATTGGTTTAGGAATGTCTGCTATATCTGATTCTTGGTATGCATTTGCACAAAATGTAAAAACGGTAAAAGAGTATCAACAATTGGTAAATGCGGGCGAAATTCCAATTTTTAGAGGCCATTTATTAACTGAAGAAGATAGGGTTATCAGAAAACATATTTTAAATATGATGTGTCATTTTTCCACTTCGTGGGAAAAAGAGACTATGCAAATTAAAAATATAAAAAAGCATTTAGCATTATTAAAAGAAATGGAAAATGATGGTTTGGTTAAAATTGAAAAAAATAAAGTAATCATACCAGAAAAAGCAAGACCCTTTGTAAGAAATATTTGCATGGCATTTGATGTACATTTATTAGAAAATAAACCCAAAACACAATTATTTTCTATGACTATTTAGTAAAATTATTTGAATTTAAATAATTAATTGTGAGTGTTTTATGGTTTTACACAACAGCGCGTTCAGTAAATATGATAAATGTCATATTTTAAAATTAGTAACAAAGTTATTTTTGAACTATTAAATTATCAGGCAAGATATGAGCGTAATATACCTTCTACTAACACTAAGTATTTTAGTGGCAATAGTATTTTTTATCGCATTTATTTATTCAGTAAAGAGAGGTCAGTATGATGATTCATACACGCCCTCTGTTCGTATGCTGTTTGATGATGAATTAGTGAAAGAATCAACAGAAAAATCAACTAAAGTTTAAATTATATTATATGGAAATGCAACAATTTTATTACGACAATAAGATCGTAAAAAAGTTTATCTACGCAACGCTACTTTGGGGTATAGTAGGTTTTACGGTCGGGTTAATGCTGGCTTTTATGTTTTTATTCCCAAACTATACAGAGGGAATTTCGTGGTTAAGTTTTGGTCGTTTAAGACCTTTGCATACAAATGCAGTAATTTTTGCCTTTGTAGGGAATGCCATTTTTGCGGGTGTTTATTATTCGCTACAGCGTTTATTAAAAACCAGAATGGCCAGTAATTTTTTAAGTAACTTTAATTTTTGGGGTTGGCAATTAATTATTGTTGCAGCAGCTATTACACTTCCTTTAGGGTATTCAACTTCTAAAGAGTATGCAGAATTAGAGTGGCCTATAGATATAGCCATTGCTTTAGTTTGGGTAGCTTTTGGTGTAAACATGATTTGGACCATCTTAAAAAGAAGACAACGTCACTTATATGTGGCTATTTGGTTTTATTTAGCAACATTTGTAACAGTTGCAGTTTTACATATTTTTAATAGTTTAGAGTTACCAGTTACTGCCTTAAAATCTTATTCTGTTTACGCAGGTGTACAAGATGCACTCGTACAATGGTGGTATGGCCATAATGCAGTTGCATTTTTCTTAACAACACCATTTTTAGGATTAATGTATTATTTTGTTCCTAAGGCAGCTAACAGACCTGTGTATTCTTATAGACTTTCTATTGTACACTTTTGGTCTTTAATCTTTATATATATTTGGGCAGGACCACACCATTTATTGTATTCTGCTTTACCAGATTGGGCACAAAATTTAGGTGTAGCATTTTCTGTAATGTTAATTGCGCCATCTTGGGGAGGTATGATTAATGGTTTATTAACCTTAAGAGGTGCTTGGGATAAAGTGCGTACAGACCCAGTTTTAAAATTTATGGTGGTGGCAATTACAGGTTATGGTATGGCAACTTTTGAAGGACCTATGTTATCATTAAAAAATGTAAATGCAATTGCACACTTTTCTGACTGGATTATTGCACACGTTCACGTTGGTGCCTTAGCTTGGAATGGTTTCTTAGCATTTGGAATGTTATACTGGATGATACCAAAATTGTTTAAAACAAAATTATATTCTACAGGTTTAGCAAACGTACACTTTTGGGTAGGTACTTTAGGAATCATATTATACGCATTACCAATGTATGTAGCTGGTTTTGTACAAGCTTCTATGTGGAAACAATTTAATCCAGATGGTACTTTAACATATGGTAACTTTTTAGAAACCGTAAACGAAATTATACCCATGTATTGGATGCGTGCCATTGGTGGTAGTATGTATATTTTAGGTGCGCTTATTATGTTGTACAATGTGGTAAGAACAGTTAGATCTGGTAGTGCTGTGAAAGATGAGTTAGCAGAAGCACCAGCTTTAAAGAAAGTATCTAAACACAGAACAAAAGGAGAAGGATATCATACTTGGTTAGAAAGAAAACCTATTAAATTAACCATTTATGCAACAATTGCTATTTTAATTGGTGGAGCTGTACAGATTATACCAACATTGTTAGTAAAATCGAACATTCCAACCATTAGTAGTGTAAAACCATATACACCTTTAGAATTAGAAGGTAGAGATTTATATATAAGAGAAGGTTGTGTGGGGTGTCACTCTCAAATGATTAGACCTTTTAGAAGTGAAGTAGAACGTTATGGAGAATACTCTAAAGCAGGAGAGTTCGTGTATGATCATCCATTTTTATGGGGAAGTAAACGTACAGGGCCAGATTTGCATAGAGTAGGTCAGAAATATAATGATAGCTGGCACTTAAACCACATGTACGATCCACAAAGTACATCTCCAGGGTCTATTATGCCATCATACAAATGGTTAATAATAAATGAGCTTGATAAATCTGCAACAGAAGATAAAATGAAAGCAATGGTAACTTTAGGAGTGCCATATACAGATGAAGAAATTACAAATGCACAAGCACATATGTTAGCTCAAGGAGCTCAGATTCAAGAAAACCTATATGCAGATCCAGATTTTGCAAAAAACTACGATGCAGATAGAAAATATGCACAAGAAAATGGAGAGGATTTTATAGAAATGAAAAACAGAGAAATAGTTGCCTTAATAGCATATATACAACGTTTAGGTACAGATATTAAAGTAAAAAAAGAACAACAAATCTCTAAAAAATAGAAAATATGTTTAAATTTTTAAAAGGACATTTAGAGAGTATTACAGGAATAGAAATTTATCCAATGATATCTCTCATTATATTTTTCACTTTTTTTGTAGCCCTATTTTGGTGGGTGTTTACAGCAAAAAAAGACTATATAAATAAGGTAAGTAAAATACCATTAGATTAATATTAAAGCTAAAAAAATGAAAAGATCTTTTCAATCTACAATATATGTAGTTTTTGTAATTGTTACGTTTATAGCACTTGCAAAATCGTTTATGGTGTACGAAAACCCATTTAATATTTATGAAAACCCGCTAGTTTGGTTAGCTTTAATAGGTTTTGTTTTAGTGCTAGTTCTAAAAGAAGCTGTAAATGTATTGGCAATTAAAAGAGCTACAGATTTACAAAACGAAAAAGAAGGTATTTTACCTGAAGAACCCAATCTTTGGATTAAAAAATTATTGGTAAAATGGACGAAAGCTAAGGCAATAGATCAAGAAGAAGATATTGTTTTAGATCATAATTACGATGGTATAAAAGAATTAGATAACTCTTTACCACCTTGGTGGGTATACATGTTCTATGCAACTATTTTGTTTGGCATTATATACTTGGTAAGGTTTCATGTGTTAGATGGAGACAATCAAACTATGGAGTATAACAAAGCTGTTGCAGAAGCAAAAGCTGCTTTAAAAGAATACAAAAAATCGGCACCAGTAGATTTAATTACGCCAGAAAACGTAACCCTTTTAACAGATGCTAGCGATTTATCAAGAGGTAAAGCTGTTTTTAACTTAAATTGTGCATCTTGTCACTTAAAAGACGGGGGAGGTCAAATAGGCCCCAACTTAACAGATGAATATTGGATTCTAGGAGGAGGTATCAAAAACGTTTTTAACACGGTTTATAATGGAGGTAGAGATGGTAAAGGTATGATTGCGTGGAATAAAACCTTAAAAGCCGCAGATATTGCAAAAGTATCAAGTTATGTACTTTCTTTACAAGGCACAACACCTGCACAAGCAAAAGCTCCACAAGGAGAAAAGTGGGAGCAAGAATAAACTTTTATTAAATTTAAAAATAAGTATTTATATGGAAACACCCGAGAATGAAGTTTTTAGAGATAGTATTGCTACTGTTGATTCAGAAGGAAAGCGTTCTTGGGTTTTTCCTAAAAAACCAAGTGGTAGATTTTATAAATATAGAAGCTATGTAAGTTATTTTTTATTAGCTTTTTTATTAGCTGCCCCTTTTATAAAAATTAACGGAAATCAATTTTTATTATTTAACGTTTTAGAACGTAAGTTTAATATTTTTGGATTTCCTTTTTGGCCACAAGACTTTCATTTATTAGTAATTTCAATGATTACAGGTGTTGTGTTTGTAATCTTATTTACTGTTGTTTTTGGAAGAATTTTTTGCGGATGGATTTGCCCACAAACTATCTTTTTAGAAATGGTTTTTCGTAAAATAGAATATTGGATAGATGGTGATAGAGGAAAACAAATTCGATTAGACAAGCAACCTTGGAATGCAGAAAAAATTAGAAAAAGACTTTTAAAATGGTTTATTTTCTTTATCATTTCGTTTATGATTGCCAATGTTTTTTTAGCTTATTTAATTGGCGGGGATAAACTAATTAGTTACATCACTGGCAATCCTTTAGATAATATAAGTACCCTTATTGCTTTACTAATATTTACTTCAGTTTTCTATTTTGTATTTGCTTGGTTTAGAGAGCAAGTATGTATTATTGCTTGTCCTTATGGTAGGTTACAAGGAGTTTTATTAGATAACAAAACCATTAATGTTGCCTACGACCACAAACGTGGAGAAAGAGAAAAAGGCAGATCTAAATTTAAGAAAAATGAAAATAGAGAAGCCTTAGGCAAAGGAGATTGTATAGATTGTAAACAATGTGTAGTAGTTTGTCCAACAGGTATAGATATTAGAAATGGTACACAATTAGAGTGTGTAAATTGTACAGCTTGTATAGATGAATGCGATCATATTATGGAAAGTGTTGGTCTGCCAAAAGGCCTAATACGTTATGCCAGCGAAGATAATATCGCCAAGAAAAAACCTTTTCAATTTACTGCCAGAATGAAAGGTTATTCTGCTGTCTTGTTCATTTTAACAGGAATTTTAATAGGAATGCTCTTTTTAAGAAACGATGTAGAAGCAACCATTTTAAGATTGCCAGGGCAATTATATCAACATAAAGAAAACAATATTATAAGTAATGTTTATACTTATAAAGTAATTAATAAAACATCTAAAAATATTAAAGATATTAGCTATAAAATATTATCTCATAAAGGTAAAATTGAGTTGGTGTCTCACTCTAATTTTATGGTGCCAAAAAGAGGTTTAGCAGAAGGTACTTTATTTATAGAAATTAATGCGTCTGCTTTAAAAGGCGATAAAGATAAACTTGAAATAGGGGTATTTAGTGGCGATAAATTAATAGAAACTACCAATACAAATTTTTTAGGACCAAGAAGTTACAAGTAATAAGATTAAAGTTTGAAAATTGAAGTTAGAAGTTAATTTTAATATCATTTCTAAGAAAAGAGAAGTTTTACATAAAAAATTATAATTATGAAATTAAATTGGGGAACAGGCATCGTACTGGCAATTGTAGCTTTTATTGGTTTTATCATGTATTTTGTTATTACAATGAGTACAGATACTGCTTATAGTCATGATTTGGTTACCGAAAAATACTACCAAAAAGAGTTAGGTTTTCAAGATGAAATAGATGCAGAACAAAACGCTTCTAATTTAAATGAAAAAATAAAAGTAGAAAGAGTAGTAAACGATTTAAAAATAACGTTTCCAAACAACTTTACCCCTAATATGATTCGAGGAAAAGTGTTCCTATATAGACCATCTAATAAACAATTAGATTTTGAAATACCTATTTCAATTTCTAAACCATATTTGCTCGTGCCTGAGAAACGTTTACTAGATGGTCGCTGGAACATTAATATAGTTTTTAAATATAACAATAAAAATTACTTGGTAAAAAAAGAAATTAACTATTAATGTTTCTATCTGCAATTATATTTGGTTTATTAGGTAGTTTCCACTGCGTGGGAATGTGTGGTCCTATAGCCTTTATGTTGCCAATTGATAGAACCAATAAAGTAAAAGGTTTTTTTCAAATTTTAAGCTATCATTTGGGTAGGTTATTTACCTACAGTTTAATAGGGTTGTTATTCGGTTTATTAGGTAAAAGTTTTTACCTCTTTGGGTTTCAGCAACAAATATCTATTGTGGTTGGTGTTTTAATGATTTTATTTATTCTTTTTCCAAAAATATTCAAAAAAGTAAATATTTCTAAAACTATTAGTAATGTTATCTTTAAAGTAAAAAACACATTAGGTAAAGAACTAAAAAATAAAAGAAACGATACTTTTTTTACCATTGGCTTTTTAAACGGATTTTTGCCTTGTGGCTTGGTTTATATGGCTATTTTTGGTGCTTTAGCAACTACCAATGCTTTTTCTGGTAGTTTTTACATGTTTCTTTTTGGTTTAGGTACCATACCTTTAATGACTTCTGTTGTGTATTTAGGGAATTTTACCAAAGGTACTTTTAGAAAAAAAATACAACAAGCAATACCCGTTTTTGTGGTTTGTATTGGCGTACTTTTTATTTTAAGAGGTTTAGGTTTGGGCATACCGTACATTTCTCCAACACCAGTTTTAGACCTTGTTTCTAATTCAGCCACTTGCCATTAATTACTTTTTGTAGTAAATTAAAATAAAAAATGTATTTTTAGTAATGTAACTATGTTAAAAGTATGCTCTAAAAAGTATTCTTATCAAGAAATATAATATATTTGATTTCTCATAAATAATAAAGCTTTAATGAAGTTAATTTACATTAGAATTTGCCTTTTAAGTATTATTTTTTTCTCTATAAATAGTCGAGCACAAGAAACTTTACCTATTTATACCGATTATTTATCAGATAATATTTTTTTAATACATCCAGCTGCTGCAGGTATTGGTAATTCTAGTAAGTTAAGGCTTACAGCAAGACAACAATGGATTGGTGTACCCAATGCACCAGCTTTACAAACCATAAGTTTTCATACAAAATTTGGCGAAGAATCTAATGCAGGTTATGGCTTGGTGTTGTTTAATGATAAAAATGGTTTTCACTCTCAACAAGGTGTACAAGGTACTTATGCTTACCATTTACCAATGAGTAATGGTCGTTTTTTTGAACAACTTTCTTTTGGTTTGTCATTTACTTTTGTTCAAAATCAATCAGACCAAAGAACCTTTAACGGAGACCCAACTGTTGCAGCCATAGTAGAAAGTACCAGCTATTACAATGCAGATTTTAGTGTTGCATATCACAAAGGTGGTTTGTCTTCTTACTTTACTGTTAAAAACCTTTTTTTAACAGCAAAAAATAATCTAAATGTACAAGAACCCTTAGACTTAAGGAATTATATTTTATCTGCCGGATACTATTTTGGTAAAGAAAATTATGTTCAGTTAGAACCCTCTGTAATGTTACAATTTAGAGAAGGTACTGGAGAAAAATTGGCAGATATCAATTTAAAAGTTTACAAAACATTGTCTAAAACACAACTTTGGGCAGCGTTATCTTATAGAAGAAACTTTGATGCGAATAGCATAGACAATGCTTCTTATTTTTCACCAATAGTGGGTGTAAACTTTAAAAACTTTATGTTTTCTTATACCTATACAAAACAGTTGAACGAAATTCTTTATGCTGATTCAGGCTTTCATCAAATCTCTTTGGGCATTAATCTTTGGACAAGAGAACTTAGAGCAGCAGCATGTCCTAATATAAATACGATGTTCGGTAGTTTTTAAAAAGTAGTTTCAATAACTTTTACTTGCTTTTTATTGTTTGCGTTTAAAACTAATTTTTTTAGTGTGTTTTTATCCATATTTATATAAAAAACATGTTTGGGTGTTTCTTTCTTTAACTGTAACAACTCGATCTTTTTTAAGATAGCTTTTGTTTGTTTTGCAACAGCCTCACCAGAATCTATAATTTTAATAGTATTCCCTACAATTTTTCTAATTTGTGGTATTAAATAAGGGTAATGTGTGCAGCCTAAAACTAAAGCATCTATATTTTCTTCGATCATTGGTTGTAAATAATATTGCAATAAAGCAGTTGTTTCTTTAGAATTAAATTTGCCTTTTTCTATAAGTTCTACAAGCCCTTTTCCGATAGTTTCTTTAATTTTAATATGAGTTCTAAAAGTACTAGACGTTTTTTCGAATAAAGCACTATTTAAGGTGCCTTTGGTAGCTAAAATACCAATGGTGTTTGTTTTAGTTTTTAAAGCAGCAGGTTTTATAGCAGGTTCTATGCCAATAAAAGGTACATTGTAGGTGTTTCTTAAATATTCAATGGCATTTGTAGTTGCTGTATTGCATGCTACTACTATAAGTTTGCAGTTTTGTTTTAGTAAAAATTCTGTATTTTTTATACACAATGCTACAATGTCTTCCTTAGATTTTTCGCCATAAGGGGCATTTTTACTATCAGAAAGATAGATCGTATTTTCATGTGGAAGTAGAGCAATTACTTCTTTCCAAATAGAAGTACCACCTACACCAGAATCAAAAAAACCAATTGGGTTACTCATTGTCTTGTAAAAATAAAAAAACCTGCTTTTAAAAGCAGGTTTTTTTCAAATTATAGTCTAATTTATTTTTGTTGTTGAGGTTTTGGCTTATCTTTTAATAAACCTAACTTTGCTTTTACAGCATCATATAGATCTACTCCCTTCTTAACAATTAAAGATTTTTCATCAAAAACATATAAAATACCTTTATCTGCTGCAGTATCTTGAATAGCTTTTTCTGCTTTTTTAACAATTGGCTCTAAACCTTCGTTTTGTTTACCTTGCATTTCTTGGTAAGCAGCTTGTTGCGCTTGGTCTAACTTAACCTTATCTAACTGAACTTCTTCTGCTCTTTTTTTATTCGTTTCTTCGGTTTGTGTAGCTTGTTCTGCTGTATATTTTTGGTATTTTGCTTCTAATTTTTTCTTCATACCCTCAATTTCTCCTTGGTATGTTTTACCAATTTTTTCTAAGTTGGCAGTTAACGCTCTTGTTTCTGGCATATTGTCTATTACTCTTTGGTAATTAATATGACCTATTTTTTGTGCATTTGACATACCCGCAAATCCTAAAGTAAATACAGCAATTAATAGTAACGTTCTAAAATTTTTCATTCTTGTTTTAATTTAATTATTATTTTCTTTTTGTTCCTGTTCTTTCTTCTGTTCTTCTTTTTTCTTTTTTAAAGCTTCTTTCTTTTTTCTAAGTAGCTCTCTTTTTTCTTCTCTTTTTCTTATCAGTTCTTTTCTTCTTTCCTCTAATGCTTTTTTTCTTTCTTCTAATGCTTTCTTTTTTTTAGCTCTTATTAGCTCTTGCTTAGCAACTGCTGTTTCTTTTATTGAAATTACTTTTTTTTGTTTTTCTGTTAGCTTTATTGGTGCATTTTCTTCTTTTTTCTTAGCTTTTTTTTCATCTATTAATCTAGTTCTATTTATGTTTGATAAAACGAGTTCGCTAATATCGTATTTTTTATTGGAATATAGCATGACTAAGTCACTAGATTTATCAAAAACAAAATCGTATTTTTTTCTTGATGCGATACTTTGTATGGCATTGTAAACTTGATCTTGTATTGGTTTAACCAGTTGTTTTCTGAACGTAAACATATCACCTCTTGGGCCAAAATATAAAGACTCTAATCTTCTTAATTCTTCTTGCTTTAAAGCAATTTCTTCTTCTTTTTCTTCAATTAAATCTCTAGTAAGAATTGCTTTTTCATTGGCGAGATCTGTTTTTAAAACCTCGATATATCTTGCTTCTTTATCTAATTGTTTTCTCCACTTTACTACTTTTTCATTTAACGTATTTTGAGCTTCTAAATATTCTGGTAAATTTTCTAAAATATACTCCATATCTATGTAGGCAATTATTTGATTTCTTTGAGACCAAGAAATACTAACAGTAAGTAAAAGAACGATTGATAAAAAAATATTTTTCATTTGTATAGTATTTATAAAAACCGTGCCAAAAAAACATTTAACATTGCAAATGTACAGTTTTCTTAGAATTGTCTTCCGATTATAAAATGTGTTTGCCAACCAGATTTTTCTATTTGTCCTGGTAATGGATCGAAGCCGTGTGCAAAATCGATTCCTAACAATCCAAACGCAGGCATAAATATTCTAACTCCTAAACCAGCAGAACGTTTTACATTAAACGGATTAAATGTGTCAAAATTGTCATACGAGTTTCCTGCCTCTAAAAAACCTAAGGTATAAATTGATGCAGATGGAGAATCTGTAATAGAATATCTAAGTTCTAATTGAAATTTATTGTAAATAGTACCCCCTGCAATAGACGATAATCTGTTGTTTTCATATCCTCTTAAACCTACAACTTCTCTACCATCTAATTGAAAAACAGCAATACCATCTCCACCAACAAAATAACGTTCAAAAGGTGTTTGTCCTAAATCATTATTATAAAAACCTAAGTAACCAAACTCAGTATTGGTCATTAATACCAATTTATCTGTAAATGAAGTATACCACTTACCTTTAAAGTTTAATTTGTAATATTCTAACCACTTAAACTTGTCTGCTAGAAAGTCGTTTTCTTCTTCTGCTGTTAAATCATCTGGTTGATTATAATCTTTATTAGTAAACAAAGAATAAGGCAATGTTGCTTTTACTCCAATAGTAAACTCAGAACCATAAGTTGGAAAAATTAAACTTGGTCCTGCAGAGTTTCTTGTTAAATTTAAATTGTAAGAAAGATTGTTTAAAGTACCATTATTTAAAATGTTATTCCCCACTCTAAAACCATAATTTTTTAGCTGAAAACTTTGGTAAGAAACGGTTTGTGATAATTGAAAGTAATCATCAGGCCATTTTAAACGTTGTCCTAAACCAATTGATGCACCAGTGATACCTAATTTTCTATCCTTGTCAACATCAAAAGTTTGTGGGTTTATTTGAAATTGATTGGATTGATACACAGAAAATGATAATGATTTAGGTGTTTTACCGCCAAACCAAGGTTCTGTAAAAGAGAAACTATAAGTACTAAAGGTTCTACTTGTTTGTAATCTTAACGAAAGTTTTTGTCCATCTCCCATTGGTAATGGTTTGTAAGCTTCTTTATTAAAAATATTTCCGATAGAAAAGTTATTAAAAGATAATCCTAAAGTACCAATAAAAGAGCCA